>Ga0351878_1137_pt1 | contig 16840 bp, 16 predicted proteins | sample BONcelFGM3001D14_FD_206781 | JGI IMG/M metagenome (GOLD analysis project Ga0351878, IMG submission 206781) | Enriched cells from coal bed in the Powder River Basin, Montana, United States - BONCAT cells FGM rep3 HSBNCT.FGM.300.1.D14 ...
TGCAGAAAAAGTTTCAGAAAAGGCCGCATCATGAAGAAAAAAAAGAAGGAGCGTTTGTTTGTCGAGGGTCTAGCAGTTATTGATGCCGGTTCCGAAGGCATGGCAGTTGCCAAACATGCCGAAAAGATAGTTTTTGTACCGTATGCCGCACCCGGAGATATTTTAGATGTTGAGGTGTACAAAAACAAAAGAAGATTTATGGAAGGCCGTATCCTCCGGATCAGCAAAGCTTCCGAGCAGCGAACGCCTCCATCCTGCCGTCATTTCGGCACCTGCGGGGGCTGCCGCTGGCAACATCTCGACTACACTTGGCAACTGCATTACAAGGAAAAACAGGTGAAAGACAACCTGGAACGCCTTGCAGGCCTCGTTTCCATTCCTCTACGTCCCATTGTGGGATCAGAAAGGCAATTCTTCTACCGCAACAAACTCGAGTTTACTTTTTCGAGCCGAAAATGGCTCACCCAACCCACTCCTTTCGATCAGCTTAACCAACAGGATATGAATGGGCTCGGCTTTCACCTTCCCGGAATGTTCGACCGCATCCTGGATATTGACGAATGTTTGCTGCAGGAAAATCCCTCGAACGATATTCGTCTGGCTGTAAGGAACTGGGCTCTGAGTGAAAAAATGCCGTTTTACGACACACGCAGCCACAGCGGACTGATGCGTAACCTGATCATCCGCAACACCAGTGCAGGCCGTGTAATGGTCATTCTTGTAACATCCGAAACAAACCCCAAAATAGATCAGGAGCTTTTCCCTTTGCTAACATCTTCCTTTCCCGAAATTCATTCTCTTGTTCATGTAGTCAACCCTAAAAAGAACGACACCATTAACGACCTGGATTTTAGTGTGGTTCACGGCGAATCCTATTTATCAGAAACTATGGCATCGCCCGTGCCGGGCAAACCTGATCTGAACTTCAGGATCGGTCCGCTTTCCTTTTACCAGACCAATCCGAAACAGGCAGAAAGCCTCTACAGATTAGCCTATGAACTTGCATCTTTCAAGGGCAATGAACTGGTGTATGACCTATACACCGGCACCGGAACCATTGCCTGTTATATTGCGCATTCAGTGAAAGAAGTGGTTGGCATTGAATATGTTGAATCTGCTGTAAGCGATGCAAGAATTAATGCAACTGACAACCAGCTCAGCAATGTTAGCTTTGTTGCCGGCGACATGGCTTCGATGCTCGATGATTCATTTGTAATGCAATACGGCAAGCCTGATGTGGTCATTACCGACCCTCCCCGATCTGGTATGCATCCTAAAGTTGTGGAGCAACTCATCAAAATTGCCGCAGAAAAAATTGTGTATATCAGTTGCAACCCCGCAACTCAGGCCCGCGACCTGATGACCCTGAAGGAACACTATGATATTATTGTTGTCCAGCCGGTTGATATGTTCCCCCAAACACATCATGTTGAAAATATTGTGTTGCTTCACAGGAAGTTATTAATTGCTGAATAATTCTTTATTTTCGCTGTAACTTTTTATCCTGCATTCTTGTCTTTGCTATATAAAAACCTAAACACCATCAAAATGAAAAAAAGTCTATTAGCATTATTCATTCTTTGTGCCTCATTAGCTGCAACTTCCCAAAGCAACGAATGGTATTCCACTTCAGCAGGCGAAATTGTATTTTCTTTTGCCAATATTGATAATAATGGAAATGAGGAGGGTAATATTGTGCGTTTCTCACCTGTATTCAACTTCCAGAACCTGCTCAATTATGATCCGCATGAGAACTTTGGGGTATTTACAGGATTTAATATCAGGAACGTAGGTTTTATTTATGATGTGCCCAACTCTGATGTTCGCAAAAAATTCCGGAGTTATAATGCCGGTATTCCTTTGGGAATAAAACTGGGAAATATGCAGGGTAGTTTTCTGTATGGCGGATACGAAATTGAGTTCCCGTTTAACTACAAGGAAAAAACCTTTGTGAACGAAAAGAAAACCGACAAATTCAATGTTTGGTTCAGTAATCGCCAACCCCTCTATTACCATACTGTTATGGTTGGCGTGCAGTTCAAGGGCGGAACAAATCTTAAGTTCAAGTATTACCTGACCGGATTTTTCAACAAGAACTTCACCGAAACAAAAAATGGCGTTCAGACGAAACCATACGAGAACTTTGATGCAAATGTATTTTATGTATCGTTGAATTATAACTTGTTTAAGAACGACAAATTCAACAATCCGATTAAAGCGAATCAGGCATCTGAGGTTTATTAAAGCGGGCGAAACCTTCTATTAACTCAACCAGTTTACTGATTTCGGCTGAAACAGCAGGGAAAACAATTCGTGCCTGACTGTAGTATATGTTCCGGCGGCGAAGCTGCTCTTTTACAAACACAGGAAGTTCGTCTGCTGTTTTTGAAGCGATCAATGGTCGTTTTTTTCGGGAATTCTGGAGGCGATTAACGATAACTTCGGCTGGCAGACTCAGGTAAACCGTTATTCCATGCTGGTTCATCCAGTACATATTGTCGTAAAAACAAGGTGTGCCTCCTCCGCATGAAATGACAGCATGATCAATGTTCTCAGTTTCTTTCAATAACTGACTTTCGAGCTGCCTGAATGCCTCCTGGCCATACTTCGCAAAAAAATCGGAAACGCTTATCTTGTAACGCTCTTCAAACAATTCATCCATATCTATCCTGGTAAACCCGATTGCTTTGGCCAGCCTTACTGAAATAGTGCTTTTGCCAGAGGCCATGTACCCAATTAAATAAATACGCATAGACGATTGAACTGCTGTTGCAAAGGTAAATAAGATTCGGGCACATCATAAATAACCTAGTCTTACACCTGTGCGCATAGTGGTCAGGTGGAGCTACAATATGCCAGTAACTTTCTGTCAGGAGTTTGTCCTTGAGAGCACTTTCATGCAGGCTGAGACGATATCAGAGGTTTCAAGTCCGTAGGCTGCCAGCAATTCTTCAGGCTTGCCGCTCTGGCCGAAGCGGTCGTCAACCGCAACCATTTCGACAGGAGTCGGAAGCTTTCGTGCAAGCAACTGAGCAATACTATCACCTAGACCACCATTCATCTGATGTTCCTCGGCTGTGACCACACAACGGGTTTTGGCAACAGAGGCCAGCACAGCCTCCTCATCAAGGGGTTTGATTGTATGTATGTTGATGAGTTCGGCAATGATTCCATTCTGCTTCAGTACCTGAACTGCTTCATAGGCCTTCCAAACCATGTGTCCGGTAGCAAAAACAGAAACATCACTTCCAGGTTGCAGCAACAAGGCTTTCCCAATGATAAACGGCGTTGTTTCAGGAATAAAATTAGGCACTTTCGGACGCCCAAACCTAAGGTAAACAGGCCCCTTGTGTCCGGCAATGGCTTTAGTGGCTGCTTTGGTCTGGTTGTAATCACAAGGGTTAATAACTGTCATACCGGGAAGCATTTTCATCAGCCCGATATCCTCAAGTATCTGGTGTGTAGCGCCGTCTTCTCCCAATGTAAGACCGGCATGTGAGGCACATATTTTAACATTCTTTCCTGAATAAGCCACAGACTGTCTGATCTGGTCGTAAACCCTGCCTGTCGAAAAGTTGGCAAAAGTGCTGGTGAAGGGTATAAATCCCGCCGTTGCGAGGCCAGCTGCCATTCCAATCATATTGGCCTCTGAGATGCCCGTCTGAAAAAACCTGTCGGGGAATGCTCCTTCAAAAGCATCAAGCTTGAGAGAACCCGTGAGGTCGGCACATAGCGCTACAATTTGCGGGTTCTCCCTGCCAAGTTCAAGCATGGCATCACCATAGCCCGAACGTGTATCCTGATGGTTGATAATCTGAATGTTCATATGTGTCATAATTTCACTTTTAAACTTTTTCCAGGCGTAATGGTAATATTCAACTCCCTGGTATATGCAGCCTTGCGGGCCCTGGAAGCCCGATAGATTACTCTGTAATTTCCCGGCAACAGCACCAGCGATTCGGTAGTGACGGATTCACTGTCGAGGCTATATATCCAGACCAGCTTACCATCATGCTCAACAAACAGGTCGCCGATGACCGGATGACGTCGTTGCAAAACAAGCACTCCGGGCTGAGGTACGGTAATATGCCGTGTCTGCTTTTCTTCCAGCACAATTCCTTCAAAAATAAGGCGCGGAAGACTCAACACCTCAACATCATAACATCCGGCAAGAAAATCCTCTGCCTGACCGGCATGAATCACATGGATAATTTCGTCTTTACCGCAACGCTTCACCAAACCATACAATTCTTTGCCAAAGGGCATGGATCCCGAGGCCGACAACTGAATTTTTCCTTGTAATACCGGTATTCTGATGGTGTTGTGCTGCTTTTCGAGAAGATTAATCTGATTCAGATTCAGAGATGGCCTTGTGTGGAGCTCCAGTCTGTATTGTGGATGATGATCAAGATACAGGGTGTCAGCTATTCCAGAGGAAGTAAGCGTGTGGACAAAACTTGATGCGGGTGTATTGCCAGGCTGCTCATAGAAAGTCATTACAATATCAGTTACCCGGGACACATCATTGCCGTCAGCAAGTTCAACAGTAACGGTAGTCAGGTCTTTCGACACCTGTTTCAGTGCGAGGTTGAGCGCTTTGGCAAAATTGTCGGCATCGTCGGCATCGAAATAGGTTCCGATACAGTCAAGTTCACCGCTCATACCTGTTCCCAGACCAATAACAAAAGGTTTCATGATAATTCCCTTACTCTGCAGTTCGCGGGAAACTGCGCAGGGATCTCCGCCACACTCTTCAAGCCCGTCGGTAATCAGGATGATCATATTGCGGCTGTCGGTCATTCCTTCGAAATCTTTGGCTGCTTCACCGATAGCATAAGCAATAGGTGTTGTCCCTTTGGGTACCAGGTTCCTCAATACAGCCTTAATACGAAAGTGGTTATTTTTAGCAAAGGCAACTTCTAATTTCGAATCGGTGCATTTTCCGGGTGGATAAGGAAACTGATGACCATAAAGCCTCAGCGCAAGTTCGGTGTCCGGCACCTGTTGAAGACTGTCCACAACCCTGATTAGCAATGCTTTGGCAAGTTCCATTTTGGATTTCCCCTCCCACTTCCCCCACATACTCTGGGAGGCATCAAAAACAAATAGAATCCTTTTCAGCTCTGTCTTTTCCTGAGAAGGCTGGGCAGAGAGCGATAAGCCTGATAAAACAAGGAACCAAACAAACAATGATTGCAGGATATATATCAGAAGTCTTGCTGATGTTCTGTTTCTGTTATGCCCTTGGCCCGACATAGGTTGTTTTCCTGCTTTGCCCATATGGATTTCAATAATCTCCAAGGGTTTCCTTAAGTTGGGACAGAGCTTTGGCAGCAAGTTCATCATTTGGGGCTACGCCATGCCATTTGTGTGTACCCATCATAAAATCAACCCCTTTACCCATTTCTGTTTTCATAAGCAATAGTTGTGGTACACCCTTTCCTGCTTCGCCACGAGCCATCTTCAGTGTTTCGACAACTTCCTCCATAACATTGCCGTCAAACGGAATAACCTTCCATCCAAAGGCTTCATATTTTGCTCTGAGGTTGCCCAGTGACATCACCTGATCAACCGGCCCGTCAATTTGTTTGCCATTATAATCCACTATTCCGATAAGTCTGTCGAGTTTTCGGTGTGAGGCATACAAGGCGGCTTCCCATATCTGTCCTTCCTGCTGTTCGCCATCTCCCATCAACACAAACACTAGCGAATCATCCTTGTCAAGCTTTTTGCCTTCGGCCATACCACAACCGACAGACAAGCCCTGACCAAGGGATCCTGAAGCCATACGCACTCCTGGCAGGTTTTCGAGGGTTGCAGGATGACCCTGCAGCCTCGAATGTATCATCCTGAATGTTGACAGCTCGCTAACCGGAAAATACCCCGATCTGGCTAATACACTGTAGAAAGCCGGACTGATATGGCCGTTCGACAGCAGAAAAACATCCTGACCCCTGGCCTCCATACTGAATGCCAATGGATCGTGATTTAATTCACTAAAAAACAGTGCTGTCATTAAATCCGCGCATCCAAGTGAACCACCCGGATGTCCCGATTGGCACGAATGAACCATTCGTATAATATCCCGACGCACCTGGCTGGCAATTTGTTTCAGTTCGGCAACTTGAGTCATACAATTTTTGTTGAGGTCTGATTATCAATAAATAAATCCATCAAATGGCAAAAGGACAAAAGTACGTAAAGAATGGCTCTATTGATTAACCATTTATTAACACTTTATCAAGAAGACGAACCAATCAATGTACCAATAAATTGATTATCATTAGTATGCAACTGAGTCTAAGTCAGTCCACTCTCCTCTGTCCCAATCCGGCAGTAACCAACATCACGAATTATGTTATTTTTGGGCCTGTTTCGGATTAAGCCCAGATATCAATGAACCTCAACTGTACCAGCCTCCCCCTTAAGATGATCTTGTTGACAATGATGTCATTGTCGCTACTTTTTAGTACCGAAACAAGGTCTCAGGAGTACCTGACCAAACAAAACACAAAAGAATCTCAATGGGTTGATTCGGTTTATAACAGCCTGAGCCTCGAAGAGCGTATTGCCCAATTAATGGTTGTACGTGCCAACCAGCCCGGACAGCCTTATGACAGCCGACTTGACGTATGGATCAAAAACCACAACATCGGCGGGATAACCTTTTTCAAAGGCAAAGCCGGTGACCAGCTCATCCAGACCAATAGATGGCAGCAGATGTCGAAAACACCTCTGCTTGTTTCTATTGATGCTGAGTGGGGACTTGCCATGCGTGTTGAGGGGACGGTTCAATATCCCCTGCAGATGGCACTTGGAGCTGTAGGCGACAACAACCTTATTTATGAAATGGGCCGTCAGATTGGCGAACAATGCAAACGAATGGGAATTCACATGAATTTCGCGCCGGTAGTTGACGTCAACAGCAATCCGGCCAACCCTGTGATCGGATTGAGGGCTTTTGGCGAAGACCCTGTACTGGTTTCCGAAAAAGGATGGGCCTACGCACAAGGACTTCAGGAACAAGGGATTATAACAACAGCAAAACATTATCCGGGCCATGGCGATACGCAAACCGACTCGCATTATACCCTTCCCGTGGTGAATCATCAGCCCGTCTATCTTGAAAAAAACGAACTGCTTCCATTTAAATACCTGATAGACCAGGGTGTTGCCGGCATCATGATTGCCCATGTAAATTTTCCTGCCTATGAAAGCCGAAAGGACCTTGCTGCTTCGCTCTCACGCAATGTTGTGACAGGACTACTTAAGGAACAAGCAGGTTTCGAAGGGCTTATAGTCACCGATGGACTCGACATGAAGGGTGTTACTGATTACCACGCTCCGGGAGCCCTTGAGCTTCTCGCCTTAATGGCAGGCAACGATATCTTATTGTTGCCGGTGAATGTTCCCCTGGCTATTAAAACCATTGCAGATGCGGCGATTAACGACCCTATAGTTGCAGCGAGAATCGAAGAGAGCTGCCGGAAAGTCCTGCAATATAAATTCAGGGCCGGACTGCATCAGTATCGTCCTGCTTTTGCTGAAAACCTGAGCAAAGACCTGAACCGTCAGGAATACAAGGACCTTGCTTACAGGCTTTTTGAAGAATCCATGACACTTCTGATAAACCAGGATGAGGCAATTCCAATTAATCAGGCAGCCCATCGAAAAATCGCAACCCTGTCTGTTGGCAGCAGCCGAAGTACTCAGTTTCAGAAACACCTGGCCAATATGGGGCTGGTAGCCGATCACTTCAGCATACCCAAGTCCCCTACCCCTGAGCAACTTGCTCAAATCAAAAAAGACCTCGGGCCTTTCGATTATGTTATTGTTAGCATACAGAGCACCAATATGCTTGCAGCTAAAAAATACGGCATCGAAAATCAGGTAATTCAGTTTGTAAATGACCTCAGCAAAACAAAAAAAATTAGTCTCGTGGTTTTTGCATCAGCTTATGCAGCAGATTATTTTCAACCAAATACAGGGATGAAGAGCCTGCTGGTTGCCTGGCAAGACAACCCGCAAGCCGAACTGGCGGCAGCAAAAGTTATCATGGGAAGTACAAACGCCAGAGGCAAACTTCCTGTTTCAGTGGGCAACACATGGAAGGCTGGTTTTGGATTAGTTACTGCCAACAATACAATCATTCCTCCCAGCCCTATTGTTGCCGATACAGTTATAAAACATTCACCAGCTTACTCAGTTGTTAAAGAAGACATTGCACAAGTTGATCAGCAAATACTCCTGAAAATTGATTCAATAGTGCTGGATGCAATTGAACGTAAAGCATTTCCAGGCTGTCAGGTTGCTGCCTTAAAAGACGGAAAATTAATCTATTTGAAGAGTTTTGGTCACCATACTTATGACAAAACCAGGCCAGTAAATGATACAGACGTTTATGACCTTGCCTCATTGACAAAAATCCTCGCCTCAGGACTAGCGATGATGAAACTCACTGAAAGTGAAAAAATTCAACTCAGTGACCCCATTGGAAAATTTTTCCCTTATCTGACGGGGACCGACAAATACAGCATCACTTTATCCGAGATTATGGCCCATCAGTCAGGGTTCACCGACTGGATTCCTTTTCATAAAAAGGCTATTAGCAGGACAGGCCCTGATAGCCTGATATTTTCGCGTACTGTATCACTGACCCACCCTTTCCGGCTTGCCGAAAACCTTTATGTACATCGTGACTACCATAACAGCATCTTCGACACCATCATGCGATCACCTTTAAAAAAAAAGGAATATCGCTATTCCGACCTTGGTTTTTACTTCTTCCCGTCGCTTGTTGAACAAGTGACCAATCAACCGTTTGATGTATTTCTTGAACAGCAGTTTTATCAGCCTCTGGGGCTTAGAAACACCTTTTTTCAGCCGTTGAACCGGCTTCCTAAAGACCGGATCGTACCCACCGAAATGGACAAAGAGTTCAGGGGACAGCTCATTCATGGAGATGTGCACGACCAGGGAGCTGCCCTGCTGGGAGGCATTTCAGGACACGCCGGCCTGTTTTCAAATGCAATGGAGGTTGCTCTGATCATGCAGATGCTGCTAGATAATGGGATGTCTGACAGCTTGCGATTGCTTGAAGAAAAAACGATTGCACAGTTTACGAAGGTACGCTATCCCAAAAACAACAACCGCAGGGGATTATGTTTTGATAAAATACCCTTGAAAAGCACTGATAAAAACCGCATGCCTGCAATGAAAGCCTCTCCGGCAAGCTTCGGACATTCAGGGTTCACCGGAACCTTTGCATGGGCTGATCCCGAAAACAAACTTGTGTTTGTGTTTCTGTCCAACAGAATTCATCCTGACTCTAAAAACTCAACCATTTCCAGGCTGAGCGTCAGAACAAAGATCCATGAAGTCTTATATGAGGCAGTAAAATAACATGCACCAAACAAAAGGACATCTGTCGCATCAACGCGAAAGCCGAAACCTCTTTATCACGGTTTTTCTGAATCTTTTCATATCAGTTGCAGAGCTTATTGGCGGAATTTTTTCCAACAGCCTTGCCCTCATCTCTGATGCCATACACAATTTCAGCGATGGTCTGGCCATGCTCATCACTTACATAACCGTAAAGATCAGCAAACGTAAAAACACCACACGCAAAACATTCGGATACAAACGCATTCAGATCCTTGCGGCCCTGTTCAATGCAACAACCCTCATAGCCATATGCCTGTTTCTTATGTATGAGTCGTATGAACGGTTTACTAACCCGCAGGAAGTTAAAAGTATTCCCATGCTATTGGTTGCCACCATTGGTCTGTTGGCAAATCTGGCAGGAGTTTTTTTGCTAAAAGATTTTAAATCAGGCAATATCAATATTAAGGCAGCATACCTCCATCTGATCGGCGACACCCTGTCCAGTGTGGCTGTTATTGTGGGCGGACTGCTGATTTATTTTTATGAAATTCATTGGATTGATCCCCTCATTACAGTGTTGATCAGCCTGTATATCATCCGCGAAACCTATCATGTTCTTGCCGAAACCTACAACATCCTGATGCAGGCAGTGCCGCCCTGGCTCGATCTGAACGAGGTTGAGCAAAAAATTAACGGCATCGAAGGGGTAAAAAGCATCCACCATGTGCATATTTGGAGCCTCACCGATAATGTTGTTCATTTTGAAGGCCACCTCGAACTCGACCATGACCTTAAAGTCAGTGAGGCACAGTCAATTTACGATGAAGCCAAAAGAATTCTGAACCAGGAGTTCGGCATCAGGCATACTACCTTACAGTTAGAAGTCAATTATTGTAAAACTCAGGCATTCATTGTAACAGAACATGGATGCTAAAACCAGCTCAAATCAATGAAAAAAAAGAAAACCCTTTCAATTATTCTATGGATCGCATCTGTTATCCTGATGGCAGCTCTGGCTATTTACCAGCGCGCTACAGGCCCAACTTATCCTGTCAGAGGCAAATTGACCCTCGACGGTCAGGAATTTAAATATAAACTCCTGAGAAGCTACAATACAGGCAGTGATGCCCCGTTTGAAATGAAAGTCCCGGAGGGCACAACTGCTTTGTTTCGCTACAAAAGGTTTAAGAGCTTTGACGAATGGACTTCAGTTGAGTTATTCACACAAAATGGCACCATAAAGGCGTTCATCCCTGAGCAACCGGCTGCCGGAAAAGTAGAATACCAGATAGCAATCATTTACAAAGGCCAGGCATATACCCTTAACGAAGAGCCTGCAATCATACGCTTCAAAGGCCCGGTACCTGCTTTTGTACTGATACCTCATGTTTTTTTCATGTTTTTCGCTATGGTATTCAGCATACGAACAGGTTTTGAAGCCTTGCTGATCAGAAAAAACACCTATACCTACACTGGCATTACCTTATTGTTACTGACCATTGGCGGACTTATTCTTGGCCCCATTGTGCAGAAGTATGCCTTTGATGCTTACTGGACCGGATGGCCTTGGGGGCATGATCTCACTGACAATAAAACCCTGGCAGCCTTTATCTTTTGGTTTGTTGCATGGGTGGTTCTGCGCAAAAAAAAGGAAAACATCCTATGGCCTCTGCTGGCTACTTTTGTCATGCTCGCCGTGTACCTGATTCCCCACAGTGTGCTTGGATCAGAAATTGACCACACCAAAACAGAATCGCCTAAAACCGAACTCAGCGAATGAACATCATCATCTTAGTCATCACAATAGCTGTTTCACTGGCCTGTTTTTACAATGCCGAATTGTTTAACAGGCTGAAGTTTAATGCCTGGCTGATCAAAGAGAAGGGCCAAAACTGGAGGTTTCTTTCCTATGCGCTCGTGCATGCTGGATGGATGCACCTGGCCATCAATATGTTTGTATTGTATTCCTTTGGCAACCATGTCGAATCTGCCTTCAAAATGATCTTTGGCCCGGGAAGAGGCTTGCTGAACTACTTCATGCTGTATGTCGGGGGTATTATTTTTGCCATACTTCTGGATTTCGGAAAGCAGAAAAACAATCCCTACTACGATGCTGTTGGCGCTTCAGGGGCTGTTGCGGCGGTATTATTCTCGAGCATAATCCTCATGCCAACCAGCAGTCTGTTTGTTTTTCCCATACCTTTTCCTGTGCCGGCGTGGTTGTTTGGCATCCTCTATATTGCCTATTCTGTGTGGATGGGCAAAAAAGGCAATGACAACATCGGACACAATGCACATCTGCTGGGAGCTGTTTACGGCATCATATTTACCATTGTGATGAAACCGGCACTGTTTGGATTGTTTTTGAAGAATCTGGGGGTTGGGTTCTAGTTGAGGGTTGCGTGTTGCGAGTTGCGAGTTGCGAGTTGCGTGTTCAGGGTTCAGGGTTGCGTGTTGCGTGTTGCGTGTTGCGGGTTTCGGGATGCGAGTTCAGGGTTCAGGGTTAGGTGAATGTCTCTTAGTCACTGAGTCACTGAATCGCTCCGTCGCTTAGTTCGCTTAGTTCGCTTAAGTCGCCAATTCTGGTTACTGGTTACTGGTTGCGTGGGGATGCATTGGTTTTGGTAGTGAAAAATATTTTTGGATTTTAATGCGCTGGTATGTGAGGATTTGGAGGATTTCGTAAATTTACGGCAAGACAGCAGGAATTGCTGGTGACCAATTTAAAAACATGAACCGTTCCTGAATCTTGATGAAATGCTGATTTGACTGAGCTGTATGGAGGTTTGGATAGTTTATAATGACGCTTAACCTAAACTGAAGTATATATGGAAAGTAAAACTAACTTTTTGAAGTATGGATTTTGCAAGAGTTGTAATAAGCCATTTGAGTTTCCTGACTGGGTGTTTGAGCAAAACACTTTAATAAAAGACATGCGTTGCCCGAATTGTGAATCGAAATCGATCTTCTCTTCGACTAAGTTAAGTAAAGCCATTATTGAGCAAAAACCGTTTGAAGAACTATTGGCTCTGGCTATAGAGGTGGAACAGAATACAAAGGACCTTATGGAAAAGATTAAAATGAGGGAAGCCATCAGCAATGAAGAGCTTTAGGCGAGGGGTTTTGAGATAATGAGAAACACGCACCCCAGTTGGTGAAGGTATTCCTGAAGTTTTAAGCAACAGCCCCATGGAAATGATTAAAGCATTGAATACGCAGGGGGAAGTGCTGTAAATAATAGGGGATGATAAAATACAGGTGACAGTTTGTAATGGATGAGAGCATAACAATGAGGCAGAGAACTAATAGCGAAGAAATATAAGTGACTATATATTAAACATATAGAGCCAATGGATATAAATGAAATAAGAAGATTGCTGGATTCATTTGAGAAACTGGACAAGCCCATCATTGAAACTACATATCTGGAAATATGCCGTTACAGTGGAAGAAGATTTGAGGAAATATGCAGCCGAATATTGAGTTTTTACTTATCACCTGTCAATGAGCATAAGTTGGGTGATTTAGTTTTAAGATCATTAATTGACACACTGGAAGTTATTGTTAGAAGAGACACACCTAAAATAGAACTCGGAAGTTTAAGGTATGTTACAAGTAATGTCCGTGTTAAAATTGAGGAGTATGCTGAGTGGAAAAGAATTGACCTGGTTGTCGAAGGTGATAATTTTATTATTGCTTTAGAGAACAAGATAACTGCAGAATTATACAATCCTTTAGACATTTATAGAGAACATATAGATAGAAGTGAAAGGGAAAATAAAATTGGCATAGTGCTTTCAATGAAACCGATTCAGAAAGATATAGAAAAGGACTTTTTGAAAAAAAATGGATTTTACAATATGCTTTATTCCGAATTCTTTAAAAGTATTGAGAAGAATATGGAACAATATAAAAGTGAAGAAAGTAGGCAGTATATTGTATTTTTGGATGACTTTATTAAAACGATTAAGAACATGGATGGTACAAATATTATGAGCAATGAATTATCAGATTTCTTTTATGATAAATCCGATGAGATTAATGAATTAATTAATTTGTTCAGAAATTATGATAATTGGACAAAAAGAGAATTGCTGCGGTATTTAGAATTATTAAGAGATAAGCTTACGGATGAGACTAAATCTAACTGGGAAATATGGGAAGGCACAAATTTGTATTGTAAAATTAAGGATCACGAAATAGGTATTGATTCGCGTTTTACAAAGTATAATAGAAAACCAATTGGTAGAGTTGATTTATATTTGAAGTGCTGGAGTAAAGAACATTGGGATCATTATAAAGAAAAAGTACTTGAACATTACCCTAATAAGGAAATTAAACTTTTAGATGGAGGTGGTGCAGAGATTCTTTATGCTACTTTAACCAACGAAACTATTCCAAATTTTGAACTTTCAGAGATTGGAGAACACTTTAAGAGCTTATATTACGATCTAGCGAGAATTCTTTAAATTGAAGGTGATAGATAATGCTACTGTATTGTTGAAGAGGTCATTGAGGATGGAATAGGCGGTGTTTTGCTTGGTGAGGAGCATGGCGGATGAGGCTGAAGGAGTGTTTGTTGCCGCCCAGGGTGAGGCAACTCAGGGTACAATTTGTTAATGGGATAATTTCAGATTTAATATATGATCCCAGATGTGTATGTTGGTCAGGCTCTTATCGTCCACGAAATACAATTCAGTGCACCACCCTTGTCGAGGAGAGAGGTAGCATCAATGGTGGCGATACGATTTGATTTGGCATAGTGAGGGAAAAGACGGGAAAGGGCTTCCACGGCTTGTTGGTCTTCCTGGATGCCAAATTGAGGAATCAGCAATAAGGAGTCGGTTTGAAGGTAGTTGATATAGGCCCAGTTTTTGTCCGGGTCGAGGTTGTCTCCGAAGAAGCTGAGTAATTCATAGTCAATGTTGTGCTTTTTGAGTTGGTAGAAAAAGGACTCAAAAAATGGATCATCTTTCACATAGCTGTTTACCAATAGCTTGTTGTCGGAAAGCAACCTGACCATGCCGTCTGAGTGGCCAAATTCATCCTCTTGATCATCCCAGGGAATCAGTAAAATGTCTTTTACCCTGAAGAGCTTTTTTAAGGCTTCGATTAATTGTGTTTTGGTGTAGTGAGGCTTGTTCTCAGGAAAGATTTTGTCGGTCATGACGAGGTAGTCTTTCATTTTGATGATGTTGCCGCCATCGAGGATGATGTCTGAGGCAGTAACCTGTAGGCTCAGTTTCTGGCAAATTACATCAGGATAAGATTTTTCATTTCGGTACTTCTTAGCTTGCAAGTAATCGGGGTCGTAGCGGTAGGCTATGAATTCGTTGGTTCCAATTTGCACAGGCATAAAATCCCTGCACCAGATACCTCTGGTAAGTGGAAGAAAATGTGTATCCACCCCGTAGCTCTTTAGTAAGGTTTCAAGCTCGTTGCAAAATTTGTCGTGCGGTGGTTTACGAAGCAGTTCGGAAAGGTAAACGTGGTTTGTTTCCTGGTCTGTGATCATGGCTTTTGATTTTGAGTTATAAGTCAAAGATCAGGCAGGATGTATAGGTGGACAAATTTTTTAACAAATTTTAATCGAAATGCATGGAGGGGATTGTTTACATACAAAGAGTTGTTGATGCCCCCTTGTTCAATGAATGCCAAGCCGACAGGATATAATACGTCTTGGGGGTATTCGACTGCTTTAGATGTATATAAAATGCTGGGCCTAGTCATTTAAGATTTTGTAGCCAAATATTTTGTTGATTTCATCAAGGCTTTTGCTTGAGCGCAAAGCCTCTGCTATTTCACCTTTATTAGCATGTTTTTCTTTTGGCATTATCAAAAATCGATAGTGTTTTTTATGGTAAATTTCATCCAGATTTGAATTAAGCCCAACTCTTGGTGCATTGATGACTTCCTCTTTCTCAAATTCGTTGGCAATAGCAGGCGAAAGTTTGAATACAAATGCACCATCAAAGACACTTGAGAAATTGCTAAATATTTCAGCAACAGTATTTAATGGGCCATAAATAAACCTTTTCATTTCTATGTCATAAATTGCCCGAAGTAAAATACCTCCATGATAATTGTTGTTGCCAAAAGTGATGTCAATACCTGATCCGTGGAAATACCATTTACCCATCTCTTTCTGCAAAGGATGTTCATGTGAGTAAGGGTCAAGATGCTTATCACTTTTGAAGTAGAATTCAACCTCAGCAATGCGGTATCTTTTAAGGTTTATTTGTACAACCCAATCATTCATTAACTCTGTTGCTATTCTTTCAAAATCCATCGCTGGACTGGTTTCATTAATTGATAGGTTTATTTTCATAATATCAAAGATTTAGAAAGTTTTTCTTTATCATTTCCTGATATACTGGATGCTTATCCATGGCATATTTATAATGTCGGTACAACACCACCAATGGCCTACCAAGTTTGTTCTGCATTGCCGGAATGGGCATTGATTCTTTATAGAGGGTGGCAGGTGTTTCGGGTTGAATGCCATCGTTGAGCAAAACTTTGTAAAGGTGTTGCGAAGTAAGAAAAACGGGCAGATTGCCTGTTGGGTCAACGTCATCAAACTCCTTTCTACGGAGGGGTATGCTTTTCAGAGCTTCATTATTCCAGTTTTTGTTTTTGGAAGTTTCGGTGGGCTGATAATCAGTCACAAGGTTTTGCACATAGATGCAATCCAAACCGAGGCCAAAAGCTTTGAGGTTTTTTAAGATGCCGGCAAAGTACCGCTTGTCACCTTTATCTTGAAGGTTAAAAACATACTCAAATTTTCGAGGTGCGCCATTTTTATAAAACGCTGTTGGGTCGCAGCCAAGCACAAAGGCTTTGGGTTGATCCACAATCCAGGGTTTAGGAGGTAGCAGATTGTTTCTCATGATTACTTTACTTGAAAGTTACGGTTCAATTTTATTCTTCAAAATTGCGGATAGCCATTCTTCTAATGCCGGATTGGATTCCAAATCCGTCTGGGCTATGTGTTTGAATCATTAAGTCATCTATGAAATTTTCTTGCGAAAATGTCATACTCATTAGTTCTTGAATGTCAATGTTCAACATTGGATTAGGGTCAATGTCGTCAAGGTTGTAAACCTTGTCATTATAAATTAACTCGCCCGTTTCTCTGTTTATCTTCATATTATGTTGTCACTTAACATTACCGCTAACACTTTTATAACCCAACCTTTTTACTCTCAAAACTTGGGTTATACTGCCAAAAATGGATGTATAACCGTGCTTCTTCGGCAAAAAAGTTGTTTTGCATATAGCTCCTATAGCTAAACAATTTGGATGGTATCACTTTCAAAACCTTCAGCTTGCTCCATGCAATTTATATTTCTTGCCGTAAATTTACAAAATCCTACAAATCCTCACATATCAGCGCAATAAAACCCAAAAATATTTTTCACCACCACATCCAATGCATCCCCACGCAACTTGAAAC
>Ga0351878_1139_pt1 | contig 16529 bp, 14 predicted proteins | sample BONcelFGM3001D14_FD_206781 | JGI IMG/M metagenome (GOLD analysis project Ga0351878, IMG submission 206781) | Enriched cells from coal bed in the Powder River Basin, Montana, United States - BONCAT cells FGM rep3 HSBNCT.FGM.300.1.D14 ...
AATAGTCAGTGCTACAGCAGTTACAGTAGATGAAACAGGGTAAAGTAAAACAGGAAGAGGAAATAAAAGAAGCCCTCGCAGATATGAAAAACCCTTCAAACCTGATTTTTTCAGCAATTAAAATAAATAAATCTGACTTTAAGGCAGAAGAATTCAAGAAAACAGAGGATATTAAAAAGAAAATAAAAATTATAAAGGAAATAGAAAAATTATCTGATAGTGAAGCTACAGGTGCCCTTATTGATATTCTGCTGAACTGTAAAGATGAAAAATGCCGCAAAACTGCTGTTATCTCTTTAGGAAAAAGAAAAGATCCTCTCTGTATTGATGCTCTGGTTAAGAAAACTAAAGATAAGGACAGAGAAGTTACTTTGAGTTCCATAGAAAATCTCGGTAATTTCAGGTCTGAAGAATCTCTGAAATGTCTTGAAGAATGTCTTAAGAATAAAGATAAAATTATCAGAAAATCTGCAGTTACTGCCCTTGAACATATGGGTGATAAAAAAGCTCTTAATGCTCTCATAAAAGCAAGAAAAAAAGAAGGATTTTTCAATATAGAAATGAAAAGACTCATGGATAGAGCTATAGAGAAAATAGAATTATCACTCGAAGGTAAGGGAAAGAAGAAAAAAGTCAAAAAACCGGGATTCTTTGAATTAATAAAGAGATTTTTTACGAAAAGATAATTTAATCGTGACGCGTGATGCGTGACGCGTGACGCGTGGCTGATTGATTTAAGTAGCTACAGGAACGTCCGCCATGTTAAAAAAATCCTCTCTACTCATTTTCTTAATAATTACTTCTCTGGCTGTTACTTACAGTCAGGAAGATGCCCTTTATATATTCGTTACCCTCTGGGGTGGTGAAGGTAAAAAGCAGGGGCAGTTCAGACTTCCCCAGGCAATAGCTGCAGATACAACTGGAAATGTTTATGTGTCAGATACATGGAATAATCGTATAGAAAAATTTGATTCTTCCGGTAAATTTCTCCTTGAATGGGGTGCAACTGGTTCAGGTGATGGATACTTCAAGAAACCATGCGGTATTGCCATAGATATAGAAGGATTTATTTATGTAGCAGACAGGGATAATTATAGAATAGAGAAATTTAATTCTACCGGTGGATTTATAACAAAATGGGGTTCTTTTGGCAAAAAAGATGGACAATTTGATTTTCCTTACTGTCTTTCTGTTGATAATGAAGGCTATGTTTATATAGTAAATACCTACAACAATGACTCTATTCAGAAATTTGACTCTTCCGGAAGGTTTATTGCAAGAATAGGTTCACGCGGCACTGGTGACGGCCAGTTCACTGGCTCCTTCGGTATTGCCATTGATATGAAAGGGAATATTTATATAGTAGAAAAAGATAACAACCGTGTGCAGAAAATCGATAAAAATGGAAAATTTATAACAAAATGGGGTTCTTACGGTTCAGATGACGGTCAGTTCATATACCCGAGAGGTATTTCGGTGGATAATGAAGGAAATGTTTATGTTCTGGACAATGGTAATTACAGGATAGAGAAATTTGACAGCACAGGAAAATTTATAACAGAATGGGGTAAAATAGGCAGCGGGCCTGGAGAATTTCAGTCAGGCATGACAGGTATTTCAATCTCTTCAGATGGCTCTGTTTATGTTCTGGAATATGAAAATGAAAGGGTTCAGAAATTTTCCCCGAAAAAATGACCGGGATTATGTGAGAATCGTAATACGTAATGTGTAATGCGTGATGGGAGGATAGATTCTATCCTTCGTTGTGACCGGGCCGGTCATAATCGTCACGTGTAACGCGTAACGCGTAACGCGTGACGCGAGGATGATAACCGTTCTAACAATTTGCCATGGTTATTTTCTTACAGTCTTTTATTAACAATCTGTCAGGTAAAAAATGATTTTAATTTTAACAAACTGTTAACATTAAAATATTGTTTTTATCTATGAAATATGGTAATTTAGTGAGTGGTGAGTAGTGAGTAGTGAAACTCACGAGTCACGCGTCACGCGTCACGATTTTAAATAAAAGAGGGATGAATTATGGAAATAGGTAATAAGAGAGAAAACTATGAAGGTATGAATCTTGGTAAATTCAGTGGAGAAAGAGAAAAAATATTAAAAGAAGTAAAGCTTGATCCTGATAAGATGGACGGTTTTATGAAAACAGGCCAGAAGGAAGATGAAGGCATAAAAATAGTTCTGGATCTTGGAAAACTCAAAAATAAATTCAGTAAGATGTCCGGCAAATCGGAACATATGTCCGGCGGAGGAGAAAAAAGAGAGATTACAATTAATACCGGTCTCGCCAGAAAGGCTATAGATAAATTATTAAAAAAGCATGATTCCAGTCTTGAAATGAATGATTATATGATTCCTGCCAATAAGGGGCATGTAAAACACATGTGCCTTACTTTCGGCAGACTCGGTTCTATGGAGTCTAATTATCTGGAAGCCATGAAGACCTTTATTGCTAAAATGCCTGCTGCAAAATTTACCATTCTTACTTCCGGTGAGTGGAATAAAGAAAAAATACAGAATTTTGTAAATCAGTGGGCAAAAGAAGGAACAATTTCGAATCCTGAAAGAGTTCAGATAACTGCCAGTGATAATGATTTTTCTATATGGGCTCAGGATTCAACACTTGTAGTGGGTAACAATGTTGTAGAACAGGATAGAATGTGGTTCCCTGGTAGAGGTGACGGATCTGTTGCATCTGAAATTGCAAAAGTAAATCCTGAAGTGAAACATAAGAAAATGGAAGGCATATTTATTGACGGAGGAAATCAGCTTGCTACAGACGATGCTGTTTTTGTCGGTTCTGATGCAGTGGCTTTCGCAATTAAGGATATGAAACAATATCCCTCCAAATACAATAAAATATTAGGAGAATTAAAAATAGATAATGCTAAAAGCCTCAGTCAGGAAGAGCTTGTTAAAACTATGATGGATAGGACTTTTCCCCATCAAAAAGTAGTTGTTATAGGACATAAAGGAGAACAGCCTGCTTTTCATATAGATATGGCTATGACTCCACTTGGTAAGTTAGACCCAGAAACAGGGAAAAAGGTAATAACAGTAGGTGATCCTTCTATGGCTCTTAATATTCTGAAGGATCTTAAAGAAAAATCTCCGAAAAAGTTTGCTTCCTATGAAAAATCTCTGAATGAGAAGCTGGGCGGGTATACAGAAAAACCGCTCGAAGGACTTTTTGAACATTTAAAGGATGATAAGGCTTTACAGGAGAATTTCGATGCAGTTGCAAAAGGTCTTGAAGACAGCGGATATAAAATAGAAAGGGTTCCCTATCTGGGAAGTTCTTCTCTCAGATCTCACCCGTGGATAACATACAATAATTCTGTAGTGGACGGAAATAATATTTTTATTCCGAATTTTGGCGTACCTGAACTTGATAATGCAGGTAATGGAGTTTACAAAAAATATGGCTATGACCTTATACCACTGGATATGACTGCCATAAGTTCTTTACAGGGTGCCATAAACTGTATTACCAAGGTAATTGAAAGAGATTATACGGAAACAGCATGACCCTGTTTTTAAAATTAAAACAGGATATTTATAGTTTATATAGAAATTGTAATAGCACAATGGATTGTGGCTATAAATAGTCACTTCTGTCAGTTATGTAGTTTATTTTTGTTATTATCTGAGTGACAGTAAGATTAATCAGTCTGGGAAAAAGGGGAAATTTATGAAAATTTTAAGTTATAAAGACAGCAGATCCAGCCTTCTGCCGAATGTGAAACATGAAGTTCCTTCTGCTGAAGGGATTAATAAAGGTGATATAGTTCAGTTAAGTTCTAAAAATGAGCAGGAACTTTCAAAAGCCTTTATTCTTCAGGGAAAGCCTGTAAAAGATACAGGTTTTGTTACAGATCTCGTAAAAGACGGGAAAAATCAAGAACCGTCTGTGAATCCTTTTCCCTCTGAGCCTGTCATAGAACATGAAGGGAGTCTTGTAAAGATAAAACAGGAAATTCTTCCAAACAGTTCCATAGAAGGTCTTAACGGCCTTGTTGCAAATGGATCAATTCTCTCCTATTCACTGGGAGAAAAAGAAATGATTGTCTATGCGAACTCGGAAAAAGCTGCGGAAGAACTCAAAAAACTTAAAGTTTCCCATCAGTCACAGATGAATATAGGCGGCATAGCGAAATTAAAAGAGATCTTTATTCCTCCTGATCTTGATGAAAATTGTGCTCCAGAATATCTCAAATACAGAGCCTGGTCTCTTGGTGCCGCAGTATGCGGAGGGGGAATAGGTTTTATGACTACAAGAGTCAATCTTGATGCCATTAAGGTTGCCTTCAGCAGTACTGAAAAAGCGGCTCTCTCAGGTGTAGTAAATGGAATGGTCTCAAAGTTTACTTCTATGGGAGGATCATTTCTTGCAAAGAAAGGTGATGCAGATCCGAAAAAGTTTATACTTGCCAGCAGTCTTATTGCATCATTCAATTCTCTACTGACTCTTGGAACTCTATCTGTTTTCCCTGCTGCTTTGCCTGTTCTTACAGGGTTTACTGCCATGTCAGGCGCTCTGGCAGGTACTCTTGGTTCGGCAGCAGGAGTAAATATTTTCAATCATATGGCAAAGGGGCCTTCAAAAGGTCTTGTAGCAACAAAAAATGCCAATCAGGATATGATAGCTGACATGCTTGGAATGCCGCTGGCTCTTGTAACTACAAGAATTGCAGCTGCAGTCGGCATGAATCCATATATCTTTACAGTAGCAACTCTGGGTTCTCTTCTTGCTCTCTGCCATCTGAATGCTGCAGGTTCCATCAGAATGGACACTTTAAATCAGGAAAATATTCAGAAAATTGCCGATAATTATATACTCAATAGAGAAGTACCTGAAGCAGATAAAAAAGGTGTTCTGGAAACGGTGAAATCACTTTTCTCCGGAGATGGTGATGATTATTCAAAGAAAATAGAATTCTGTGATTCTCTGCAGTCACTGGTCAGCCAGGATACATCAGGAGGTACAGACAGACTCTTCAGTATATTTAAAAATGAAAATTATATACTGAATCCTTCAAAAGATAAGGTTTCTATTGTATTTAAAAATAAAGCTGCAGTAGATGACATAGTGAAAGCCTATATACATGCAAGACTTTTAGAGAAAGGGCTTTCAGGAAAACTTATGGAAAATTTAGAAGGTCTTTATGGCAATAAAGCACCTGTTGCTCTTGTGGAACTATCCTATCGTTCCCTTCAGCCGGGCATGCGTTTTACCGAAGAACTTACTTCAAAAGGATGGCATTCAAGTGCAGTCAAACTTGATATGAAGAAACTTGATATTGACTGGAATGGTCCCCTGGAGATTTCCGATAAGCATATAGATATGAAAAAGTTTGTCGAACTTGCAGAAAAGCCAGAAGTAAAGGAACTTAAAGAACTTCTTGACTATGGTTATAGTTCAGATAGTAAGAAATAATAATCGTGACGCGTAACGCGTCACGCGTTACGATATCTTCTCTTTTAGTTTATTGATTTTATCCCTGATAATTATAGCTTTTTCAAAATCCATCCTGTCTGAATATTCTTTCATCTCTGCTTCTAACTCTATTATCATATTCGGTATTTCTGCTTTAGGTACATGTTTTACATCCTTTATTTCCACAATTTTTTCTTTAACAGGTTTTTTTATAGTCTCAGGTTTTATATTATGTTTTTTGTTAAATTCAGTCTGAATATCTCTTCTTCTGTTTGTTTCATCAACAGCTTTTTTTATCGAATCTGTAATATTATCTGCATAAAAAACCACTTTTGAATCAATATTTCTTGCAGCCCTTCCTGTAATCTGTATGAGACTCCTCTGATCCCTTAAAAAACCTTCTTTATCTGCATCAATTACTCCTATGAAACCTACTTCGGGAATATCAAGACCTTCTCTTAAAAGATTTATTCCCACAAGGACATCAAAGATACCGAGCCTCAATTCCCTGATAATTTCAGTCCTTTCCATTGTATCAATCTCTGAGTGTAAATATCTTGTTTTAATACCCTGAGAGGAGAGGAATTCCGTAAGCTCTTCTGCAAGTTTTTTCGTAAGGGTAGTAACAAGCACTCGATTTTCTTTTTTGATTGCAGAAAAAATTTCTCCTTTAAGATCTTCTATCTGATTTTTTATCGGTCTTATTTCAATGGATGGATCTACAAGTCCTGTAGGCCTTATTATCTGTTCCACTAACTTCTGTGATTTCTTCAGTTCATAATCACCGGGAGTGGCAGATACGAAAACAACCTGTTTCATATAGGTTTCAAATTCCTGAAATTTTAAAGGCCTGTTATCAAAGGCACTTGGGAGACGAAAACCATAATCTATAAGATTTTTTTTCCTCGTATAATCTCCTTTATACATGCCATGAAGCTGTGGTATGGTCTGATGACTTTCATCTATGATCATGAGAAAATCAGAAGGGAGATAATCTAAAAGTACATAGGGTTTTTCTCCTTCCTGCCTGAAATCAAAATGTCTGGAATAATTTTCTATACCCTTGCAGTATCCTGTTTCTCTTATCATTTCTATATCATACATAGTTCTCTGTTTGAGTCTATGTGCATTAATTATGTCATGTGAAGAAAGTGACCTGTCAAGTTCTTCTTTTATTGATAAAAGGGCTTTTTCATGAATTTCTTTCGGTATTACAAAATGTCTTGCAGGATAAACATAAAAATAGGACATTTCCTCTTTGATATCTCCGGTATTTTTATCTATTTCCCTTATTCTTTCAATTTCGGAACCGAACATTTCGAAACGGATAATATTATTGTAGTAGCCTGGAACAATATCTATTGTGTCTCCCCTTACACGAAATCTTCCAGGCATAAGCTCCCTGTCATTTCTTTCAAACTGGATATTTATGAGTTTTTGCAGAATCTGTTTTCTATCTATCTTCTGTCCTGTGGAAAGCTCAAATCCGAGATTCCTGAAGTTTTCAGGATTTCCGAGACCATAAATACAGGAAACACTTGCCACAATTATGACATCCCTTCTGGACATAATTGAAGCAGTAGCAGAAAGTCTGAACTGTTCGATTTTAGGATTTATCTGTGCGTCTTTTTCTATATACATATCCCTCTGAGGTATATAGGATTCAGGCTGGTAATAATCATAATAGGAAACAAAATATTCCACTCTGTTCTGAGGGAAAAATTCTTTGAACTCATTGTAAAGCTGTCCTGCAAGGGTTTTGTTATGAGCAATCACAATGGCAGGTCTGTTTATTTTTTCTATAACATTTGCCATTGTGAAGGTTTTGCCTGAACCTGTTACTCCAAGAAGTGTCTGAAATCTGCAATTTTTTTCAAGACCTTCTGTCAGTTGTTTTATTGCCTCTGGTTGAGAGCCTGCAGGTTTGAAAGAAGAAACGAGTTTGAAATTATTTTTATTCATAATATTAACCTTTCACTATAATCGTGACGCGTAACGCGTAACGCGTAACGGGTGTTTCGTGATGCGTAATGCGTAATGCGTGATGCGTGATGCGTGATGCGTCACGAGTGGTTTCTCTACTCACTACTCACCACTCACTATTCACTACTCACCTGATTATAAGTGCAATAATCTGGCTTATGAGGGTAATACCAAATACTGCAAGAGGGTAGCAGGAAGCAAAATAAAATGTTGCATCTTCTGAGCCTGCCATCCTGTTAAGACTTACAACAGCGGGAGTACTTGTCATACTTCCGCAGACACATGCCAGGCTGTTGGTGAAATTCATTTTGAATACTCTGTGGCTCAGTATTAAAACAACAGTCATCATAGATATAAGAATAAGAATTGAAGATAGAAGGAGTTTCAAAAGAAGCAATCCACCTATGGAAGAAATATTTGCCCCTGCCTGAATACCTATACCTGCCAGAAATAGATCCAGTCCCAGTTCTTTCAGTATCATCCTTCCTGCCGGAGACATCTGACCTGTAAGAAAACCGAAACGACGGACATAACCGAGAAACATACCTGTAAGCATGGCTCCTCCTGAATTTCCAAGCATGACACTGCCTATAGATGGTATGATGATTTTAATCTGTCCTATAATCATACCTGCTGTTATGCCTACTGCCATGGAAAGAAAATCTACTTCTCCCATTGTTTTTTCTTCTTTTCCCAGAAACTCACAGACTCTGTCGAGGTTTTTCTTTTTTCCTACAGCGAGAAGACTGTCTCCAAGTTCCATAACAAAATCCGGTGTGGGAACCAGCTGTATGCCTCCTCTCCAGATTCTTGTAATCACCGTGTGATATCTCTTTGGCATGTCAAGCTGATTAATGGGTACCTCATGGAGTGAAGGGTTGGTTATGATAATTTCTCTTGCTTCCACTGACGGATCTGCTTCCAGATTATCATGAGTTTCATTTCCCAGAAGTTTATGTACCTTTTCTATAGCTTCTTCCGTTCCTACTGCCAGTACAACATCTCGTAATTTCAGGATTGTATCGGGGCCGGGAATGATAATTTTGCCTCTTCTTCTGATTCTCGACAGAGTTGCCCCTCCTGTCTGTAACCGGAATCCTATTTCACTTAATGTCTTCCCGTTTATTTCATTTCTTTCAACCACAAATTTCCTTGCAATAATAGGTTCGATATTTTTTTCTTTATTATTTCCGGCTCCTTCTTTTTTCAGGTCTTTTCTCATTATTACAGGGATGAGTTGAATAAACAGAATTGGTAAGAAGAGACCGACAGGATATACTATGCCATATACTGTAAATAGATTCTTCCCCCATCCTCCTTCACTTAAAACTGCAAGGCTGGAAGAACTGGTAAGGCTCCCTGTAAATATGCCGAGTGCCATATCAGGTGACAGGCAAAAGATATACATAACAGCAAGTGTTGCTCCGAGACCTGTTAAACAGAGAGATATGGTAATTATTAAATATGGTATCCCTCTTCTACCGAGAGAATTAAAAAATCCCGGCCCTCCCTGTATGCCCATGGCATACATGAAGATGACAAGACCTGCAGTGGTTATAACGTCGGAACCTTCGAATTTAAATATACCGAGAATAAGTCCTGTAAAAAAAACTGCAGAACTTCCCGGTGAAAAACCTTTAATTTTAAATCTACCTGCCAGGAGACCTGTGGCCAGTGCCAGAAAGGTTATAAATACAGGTTCTTTAAAGATTTGATGAAAGAAATTATATATATATTCTGACATGATGAGGCACATTATAGCAGGGTCATAAAAATTATTCAACTTCTAAAGAAGTATTTTACAGAAAAATTTTGGTACAATCATCTAAAAAACTGTGAATAAAAAATTCGACTCTGTAAAGTCTTTTATTAATCAAGTTTATGTGATAAACTATTTATAGTCATAAATATATTTTAAAGCAGGTGTTTTATTTATGAAAAATGAATATGAACAAATATTAATCGAAGAGATTAAAGAATTTCCTGAAGATAAGCTCCCTTTTCTTCTTAAACTTGTCAGGTTTGCCCGTTCAGAATTATTTATTGATGAAAAAAAAGCCGGCAAAGTCTCTCTGAAATCTGTCATGGGTAGTTTTAAAGGTTATTTAAGTACAACAGAAGAGTTTATTGCAAGAAAAAAAGAAGAAAAGGATCTGGATTTATGACACATGAGATATATATTCTTGATGCCTGTGCTCTTATTGCTTTTTTAAATTGTGAAAATGGGGCACAGATAGTATTAAATCTTTTGGAGAAAGCAGAAAATAATGAAGTAAAAATACTTTTACATTCTATTAATCTATGCGAGATTTATTATGATTGTCTCAGAAGAAATGGTAAAGATAAATCTGATGAATTATTGCAAATAATAGAGAAATTACCTCTGGAGATAGTTCATACTATCAGTAGAGAACTTTTAATTCAAACCGGACGTCTCAAAGCATCTGAAAAAATATCACTGGCAGATGCTTTTGTTCTGGCTTTATCTATTATTGAAAAAGGCATAGTTATAAGTTCGGATCATAAAGAATTCGATATTATAGAAAAAAAAGGTCTGACAAGATTTTTGTGGATCAGATAGTTGAAGATTGTGCATCATTATATTTTCATTTTAACACAATCCTGTCCTTTTTCCTATTCCATATTTTTTTAAGGCTGTGTAAAATAACTTTTATTTTTTGAACTTTTATAAAATTTTTTTGAATAATTTTTAACAAAAAGTTAACATTTATTCTCTTTCTTCTGAGTGAAATTCTGTTATTATATAATATGTAAACATGTAAATGACTGGAGGAAACATTATGTTAGGCGCAATCAAGAGTTATACCAGTAATTTAAAAGCCCTGAGTTCAAAAGAAGTACAGAAACTCCCTCTTTCTGAAAGATTAAAACTGGCAGGACAGGCCAGCAGTTCTCTTTTTAGAGGAGAAGATGTTCATATATCCACAGGAGCATTGAAATCACCTCCACCTATGGAGAAGGAAGAAGTTTTTATAGAAACGCCGCCTCCTGTTTTAAAAAATGAAATAAAATATAAGCAACATGATATTCCTCTGTCCTATGATAACAGAGTAACAGGAGAGAAGTATGAGTTAAAGAAAACTGATAAGGGCGCAGGTCTTGCAGTTTTTGAAGATTCTTCAAAAACGTCTGAAGCAGATGTTAAACCTGAATTAAAACAGGGAAATAACCTGAGGGTAATAGACGGAGATGTCTATGTCAATGGAAGGATAATGGACCCTGAGACAGGCAGACCTGGAGATAAAGGTTACTGGACCTTCGGAGATAAGGTTGTTACAGGAAAAAAAGCCGATATTATAGGTGATGAAATCTATGTAGACGGAAAACAGTGGGATCCTTCTACAGGGAAATTCACCGGTACATGCTACTGGAATTCAGAGAATGGTACAAAGGTTTTCGGTAAAGAAGCCTATTATGAAGGCCCCCATGTTGTTGTTGACGGAGTTCCCCATGATATTAAAACAGGAGAAAAGATAGATTACTTCCAGAATGGAGTAGAAGCCGCAGCAGACGGAGTGAATATGGCTATTGGAGGCATAGGAGGAAGTATTCTCGGAGCTGCTGCCACACTGGGTACTGCCGCTGCTCTTGCAGGAGGAACAATAGTGTTAGGCCCTTTAGGATTTGTGGCACTGCTGGCCCTTGGAGGAGTAGGAGGAGCCTATATTGGAGGCGAGGCAGGTAAAGAGGCAAGTAATGTAGCAGGTAAAATAGGCGGGTGGATAAGCAAAAAAATGGGAGGGAGAGAACAGACGGGAAGAACCATAGGAAAAGCCGCTCTTTCTCTTGGAGTAACAGCACCTGTCAGTATTCCTCTCGGTCTTGTGGCAGAAGGAAGTATGCTTATAAGCGGAGCAGCCATGGAGCATGCTGCTGAGAAGAGAAAATAAAAAAATCTGTTAATAATTTCTGAGGAAAAATGATGTATAATTTTTATTATAGTATGAATTTTTATAGAAAAACATAGAAAGATTCTACAAAAACCCTTTAATCTCACTGATAAAATAAGGGTTCTTATCAGTTAAGATCTTAGCCCTACTATAGAGGCGTCCCTTTCGCTTCATATCTCTTAAAAATCTTCCTGTTAAGATACAAAGGACTGACTTTTTGCTTTTATAAATGGATACTTCCTTAATAGAACTTCTCTTAAGGCAGGACCTTGCTCCATTTACATCGGCGTGAAGCTTTAATGCACATAATTTACATATAAATTCTTCCCGATTTTTTCTATTTCCCTTATCAATATAACCGCAGCGGGAACATTCCTGACTCGTATAGGCAGGATTTATATAAGTTATCACAATTCCAAACTCTTCAGAGATAGAGTTAAATTTATTCTCTATTTCTCTTTTCCCGAATTTAGACAGAATTCTGTTCATTCTCTTTGATAGATTGGGACTGGTAAAATTAAGTTTTTCTACTATTATTCTTCCTGGTCTGTAGAGCCTGATGATTTTATTGATAATACGGCAGACTTCATTTTTTAGATGGGCTCTTACTTTCCTTATTAATTCTCTGTATCTTCTACTCGACAGAGGCTTTAGCTGCTGTTTCTGAAGATTACTCTGGAGGGTTGTTATTATTTTATCATATTCTATGAGTTTCTCTTTAAATTCTCTTCCGAATAAATCTCCTCTGTCTGTTGCAAAAAGATTGTTAAGGCCAAGATCCAGAGCTATTTCAGGAGTATGAAATACATAATCAGAAGATTTTTCTTTGTCTTTTATAAGGTTTATTTTTATATTTCCATCTCTATCTATATTTATCTGGCAGAATTTCTTTGTCTTTCCCTTTATTTCTTCAAAATAGGCATTGCTCTTTAACGGGATATACACAGGTTTATTCTTCGTCAATGTGGAAAATCTTATCCAGTAATCAAATTCTTTTGCCTTATTACTTAACCTCTTACTTATTACTGCCACTTTATTATCAAGAGCCATATTTATATATTTATAACAGGGTCGTCTGTGTAATGACAGAATATGTCTCATTATTATCCTTGCCAGTTTTAATGTCTCAATTTCTATTTCTTCATATTCATCTTCTATTCTATTACCTTTACTGTCATAGGCAGGCATTGAAATCTCTTTCTTAAACCAGAGCTTATATTTATTTATATAGAATAATTTTATCCTCTGTTTTTCTGATATACTGCTTCTCGTAACAATCTTTTTAAAATCATTCTGCCTGTTTGATATAAAGGAATCAAGGATGGATAATACGTGATATTCTATTACCTGTTTATATCTTTCTGACAGAGCTGAAGGGATTTCTTTAACAGGATAATTTTTATCAAAATCTCCTTCTTTATAGAATATTTCCCACTGCTTTTTAGCTATCAGAGAAGCAGTTTTTCTATATTCTTCCATAACAGACAGGACTTTTTCTTTTTTGCTTTTATTCATCTCTGTTTTAAGTTCATAAGTCCTTATCATTACAATCAGACCTTTTTATTTTTTGGATTTATAGTGTAATTATAACATATTTATTGATTTTCCTGTGCATATTTAGATGAAAATTTTTTATAGAAAATCTTGATATAAATTTCTATGATTTTCTATAATTTTTGTAACTATTTATTATACATCATTTATTTTTTTATCACTGTAACCTTTTTATGATTTTTTCAGTCAATCATAGTGAAAAATAAAATAAGGAGGTTACAGAAAATGTCTGAAATGATTGAAACAAAAGTATCAAAAGAAGATCTCTATCATTACTGTAAAGATTTCGGTCTTATGCTGTCCTGGGGTATACCAATAATAAATGTTCTCAAAGAAATGGAAAAATCTCAGGAAAATTTTTTGCTCGGAGAAGTTAATAGAGTACTTTATGAAAAATTGATCTGCGGCAGTAATATCACAGGAGTTTTAGAAAAATACCCATCAGTATTCAAGCCTGCTTTCCTTAAATGGATAAGAGTGGGTGAAAAATTTGGTCTCCTTGATGGGGTAATGCTGCAGATAGCAGGACTTTTACGTTTTGACTCTCTCCTGGAAAGAAAAGATCCCTTTATTGCTTCAGAAGAAATTGGAACATTTCTCAGAAAAACTGCAGAATTTTTGAAGGCTTCAGATAAAGATTTGACAGCAGCCAGTCTGAGGAATTTTACAGATAATCTTCTGTTACTTGAATGGCTTGAGAAGATTTCAGGTATGTCAGGAGAGAAAAAAATATTTAATAATTCCCAGAGAAATTATCTTGTTGAACCGGTTTATAGAAAAATAGCTTCTCCTCTTTTCTGGCATCTTCTGGATACTGCAGAAACCTGTGGTTATCTTCCTTCTATGCTGGAAATACTGGGTCTCTATCTTACAGATAAAAATAACCTCTTCCCTTCAGGTGAAACAGTCACTGTTGAAAGAAAAAGTTTCACTGACAGTTTCTTTAAATTTCCAGATGAGATTTTAGAGCTTCTTGAAAAAAGCAGGGATAAAAAATTTCTTATTAAAATCAAAGAACATGAAGTTACTTTTTTAATTGACGGAAAAGTAAATATACCTGACAGTATAAAAGATTCTGATAGAGAGATAAAAATTTCTCTTATCAGTTCACTGAAAATTTTCTTTGACCTGGATGTTGCAGAGAAATGCCTTCCTCAGAAGAATGAAAAGGATTATAATGGGACTGACAGAAAATACAGAATCTTTATAAATATTATTCCTCCTTATGGTCTGCCGGGAGAAGGACCGAAAGAGACAGATGAAGGAACGGAAATAATTGAAATAGAACTGAAAGGAATTTGACATGTGGAATGAAGATGAACTCATAGAGGCCATAGCAAGAGGGGAAGAATTTGCCATGGAAATCCTCTTTGAGCGTCATTATGAAGCACTGTGGAAATATACACTGGTGATCCTGAAAAACACAGATGATACAAAAGAAGTCATAAATGAAACATTTTTTCGTGCTTTCCGGCAGATAAGAAATTTTCGAAAAGAAGGGGCATTTTCAGCCTGGCTTTTCAGGATTGCCAGAAATCTTTCCATAGATTATCTCAAAAAGAGACATAATGAGCTAGAATTTCTTACGGATCAAGCTGTTATGCAAAGAGTGGATCCCTTGAAAGAAAAAATTCTTGAAGAACTGGAATTTTTAAAGTCTGAATATAAAGAAATTATACTCCTTAAAGATATTGCAGGATACAGGATACAGGAAATATCACAGATTATGGATATTACAATCTCTGCAGCAAAAACACTTCATCACAGGGCCATAAAGAAATTAAGAGAAAGAGTTAATTTATCAAAAGAAGAAGGTGAATAAATATGAAATGTGAAGAGATAGACTTATTACTTACTGATTATATAAATGGTGAATTATCTGTTGAAATAAACAGTTTGATAGAGGGACATATGTCCGGATGTTCTTCATGCCGGAAGAATTTTGAAGAAACAGGGAAGATTTTTGAAAATATTAAGAGTATTTCCTGTAATATTTCTGTAGAAGAGTCCAATAAAATCTTTCTGAAAGAATCTCTCTTAAAAGAACTTCGTATGTACAGAAATACATCCCCTTTCCTTTCTGCACTCCATAGAAGAAAAGAAGAAATAAAGAAACAGGTAATGGATGGCTATGGTAAAGATATGAAAAAAATGGATTATGGTGCCTGAAAAATCTTCTGCCTGAATATTAATAGTTTCTGTATATCCCTTCCAGTTTTTCACCTGCTTCTTTATTGTGAGAATCCAGTTCTAATATATATTTATAAATTCTTATTGCTTCATTAATTTCGTTCTTCTTTAAATAAAGATCTCCTGCACAGGTAAACCACCGAATGGCATTTAATGGCTTATCTCTTTTAACAGATAATTTTCCGAGATATTCATAAGGCTGGGGATCTTCCGGCCTTAAACGAATTACTTCCTGAAACTCTCCTGTGGCTTCTTTTTCCATGCCTTTCTCAAGATAAATGATAGCCATATTTTTATGTATCTCATCTGGATTTGAAGGATTGTTTTCAAGAGACTTTTTTAATTCATAAAGATCATTATCTAAATCTTTTTTACACATAACAAATTTTCCTTTTAGAGAATTTCTTACTTCTCTGCTTCATGTAATAATCTTTCAGCCTGTTCAACATGTTTGTTTCCTTCTTCCCATAGTATAACAGCACCGGCCTTACCGGCAGCGTTTATTTTTACCAGCAGGTAAATATCGTTTCTGTTATACATTCTTGTCAGTGCTATTACCAGTTCCGGGTGTCTTCTGAATATATCAACAGTAAGAACTTTAAATCTGGCATAGGTGCCGGCAGTTATAACTGCATGCCAGAAAGTTTTTGCATCTCTGTAGCAGATCATGGCAGAATTGATTTCTTCATTGAACTGAGGAATATAACTCACAGGGTTATTCCTTAAAAATTTATCTACCTTTATCTGTGTTTCTGTTACATGTCTGCTGTAATTTTCATAGGCTATTGATTTTCTAACAGTTTCAAGCTCCTCAATGTCGTCAAGTATTTCTTTTGCAGAGGATATATAATCCTCCGGTATAGAAGATTTTTTTGCAGCCTCTGTGGAGGTAGCCTGAGGGGAAGGAGTTAATTTTGGTACAGAAGTAGCTGTCTCTTTCTGAGAAGGAGTGACTGACGGGGGAGTTTTTTTAGATATCAAAATAGATGTTACATTACCTGAGTCATAATAATATTTTGTTTCATCATTTGCCAGATATATTTTGTTTGTCTTATTCAGCACTCCGTCATATAAAGTCTTTACATCTACAATGTTTGATCCCACACCTATTCCTTCATTGGTTTTATAATCGGGATTTTCAATTAAAATGGATTTTAAAATCTGGTTATCAGTTGTAAAGAAGAAAGTAAGTTTATGTTTTTCATAGGTTAATTTAATCTCTCCTTCATCTGTTACTTCCTCTGAGTCAGCCTTACCAAGCCATTCTTCCACTGAAATTAATTTACTTTTATTTACCTGAACCCTGCCAATGCCTCCACCGGGATTTATAATAAAAGCTTTCGGATTTTCCGTCTCTGTTGCAGTTGGCCCTGTCACAGGAGTGGCAGGCACAGGAGCAGGTTTTCTTTTGAAAGCTTTACATCCTGAAAATA
>Ga0351878_1141_pt1 | contig 16436 bp, 12 predicted proteins | sample BONcelFGM3001D14_FD_206781 | JGI IMG/M metagenome (GOLD analysis project Ga0351878, IMG submission 206781) | Enriched cells from coal bed in the Powder River Basin, Montana, United States - BONCAT cells FGM rep3 HSBNCT.FGM.300.1.D14 ...
AAATGTAAAGGTGTTCGACGTTTTCGGTGCTGCTGATGCTCTGGGCCAGGGTGTTGCCGGTTGTCAGATCGATGAGGTAAAGGTTGAAGTCGTTGATCCAGTTGGTGCCCGCGGAAACGTCCGTGATGCTGTTCCATGTGATGGTGGCTGTGAGGGTGAGCGGGGTGTCTGCGGTGAGGTCAAAAATGTAGTGCGTGGCAGCGTCGGTGGTGGTGCTGGCGGTTACCGTTTTGAGATCCCATCCGGCGAGGTCGGTGTAGGGGGTGATGCCGGAGAGATCGCTCAATGCGGCTACGGTGCCGGAGCTTACGGAGGTGACGGAGGACGCCGCGTGCTGGCCGGCGGCGAGGTTGGTGTAGGAGTTTTCGACGTTGAGCACGCCAGCTCCGTAGGTGTCGTCGAGCGGGTTGGTATCGGTCTGCGACCAGCCGGCGGTTTTGGTGGCACCGTTGAGGATGAGCGTTTTGAGGAGACGGGAATCGGTGGGATCGGTGCCGCTGAGCGCGAGGCCGTCGCCGTTGTTTGCCGCCTGGAGAAGGAGGGCTGCGGCGCCGGATACGTAGGGTGTGGCAAAGCTGGTGGCGCTTCCGGGAGCGACGATGAGGACGTTTCCGGAGTGCTGTCCGTCGACGCGGCCCACGGAGATGCCGTTGTACATCGATGCCGGGGCGTAGGTGACGGAGCCGGTGCCGTTCTGGGTGCCGCTGATGAAGAGGGTGCCGTATTGGTTCGCGTAAGCGTCGTAGTAGAGGTTGACGCTTTCGATGGTGGCCGAGTCAGTGGTGTTGAAGACGAAGCTCTGGTTGACGATCTGGGAGGCAATGGCCACGGGAGACCAGACGTTGCGTCCCCGGGAGAAGACGGTTCGCGAAATGATGTCGGAGTAAAAATAGGAGGCGTCGAAGACTTCGATGGTGTCCACGCCGGGAGCGACGCCAGCGGAGACATCGTAGTAGGCGTTGGCGACGCTGTTCGCATGGCTGGACTCCTTGGCGGCGTCGAATGAGGAACCCCCTCCTCCGTAGGTGGAGGTCGAGTCGTAATAATGAAAAATGGAAGAGGAGAGGCCCGCTTTGGAAGGATCTGGCTGATAGACCGAGCTGGTGGAGGAAGTGGAGGCTTCCACCTGGCTGATAGTGAGACCGGAGCCGTCGAGCTCCGGATGAGCCGCCAGGAGGCTGGTGAGGCCGATGGTGTCGAGATTCGAGGCGAGGACTGGATGGACGGGTGAAAATGTCAGCACTCCCGCCAAGGCAAGCGCTGCCCCCGGATGAACCCTTTCAAAAAAGCGTAATAATGCGAGACGGATGGCGCGATTCATTCGATGAAAGTTGTAAGCAAATAAACAAAGTGCGCAAAAATCCAGTTCGGAGGGATGAAAAAGCGGTTTTGTGGGACAAAAACAAAACGGGAGCGGCTGTGAGGATGCGGTCCGTATTTTACGTATCTTGCGGAAACACGCCGCGCCTTTGACCGTCCGGCAAAGATCGAAGATCAGCGGTTCCGTGATCGGATAAAGAGTGTTCAATCCCCTCGCGCCAGCGGGAAAGACATCCTGCCGGGCGAGGAGGGCAAGGCGCTTTGAGACATTGGCATGGCTTGTTCCCACGGTCTCCACGATGCCTCCGACATTTGCTCTCCTGGAACATGGGCATTGGATGATGCGAAGCCGCGTCGGGTCGGCCGGGAGCTTGAGCGGGTCGGCGACGTTCCCGATGGATTCGCAGTCGAGCACCGCCGCTGGCGAGGAGGAAGAGAGGGATTTTCGGTTGCAATAAATAACTAATTGGTTATTTGGTTATATCATATGAATACACTGGAAACCTCACCGAAATCATGGCGGATGCTATCCGTAGGGGAGCTTAAGCGGCGATTGGAGGCAGGAGAAAGCCTGACGCTGTTGGACGTGCGGTCGCAGGCGGAATATCGCGGGGGGCATCTTCCGGGCGCGAAGTGCCTGCCGCTGGATCGGTGCGACGCCGAGGCGGCACGGGTCGTGTGGGCGGAGGCTCCGGGAAGCGCGCTGGTGCTGGTGTGCCTGTCGGGCCGTCGTGCGGAGACGGCGGCGGGCCGGTTGTGCAAGCAGGGGATGGACGGGGTGCTTTTGCTGGAAGGCGGCACGCAGGCGTGGATCAACGCGGGATTTGATGTCAAGAGGGAGGCGTGCGTGGAAACGTCCCTGCTGCGGCGGGCGATGCGACTGGTGGGCCGGACGTGGAACCGGGGCCGGGAGGCGCGGGATGGGGATTGTTGCGGGGGTTGAGCCATGGACGCGAAGCGCAGTGTGATTGTGGGCGGCGTGGCTTCTGTGCGCGATTCGGTTACGGTGGATGGACGAGCCGTTTGCGATGGAGGCGGCTTATTGGTTAAAATAACGTCACGCACGGCGCGGGCAGCCGTGCTGGTCTTGACGGAGCGGATATGCGAGGTTGATCGCCGCGCCCGTCCATGGCGGGCGTTAAATTCAACGGAAACTCATCGTCATGAAACTCGAAGGCAAGGTCGCGCTCGTTACCGGAAGTGCGCAAGGAATCGGAAAAGCCATCGCCCTGCGGCTGGCGAAAGAAGGCGCGGATATCGTGATCGATGATCGCAAGATTGGCGAGGGGGCGGAGGAGACGGCGGGTGAAATACGGGCGCTGGGTCGCCGTGTATTTTTGTTTCAGGGCGATCTGGCAAAGCACGACGATAACCGGCGCATGGTGCAGGAGAGCGTTGCAGCGCTGGGGAAAATCGATGTGCTGGTGAATAATGCCGGCGTTGAGAAGTCGGCGGACTTCGTGGACATCACGGAGGAGGATTATGACTTTGTGCTGGGAATCAATTTGAAGGGCACGTTTTTTGCGACGCAGGAATTTGTCAAACACCTGCTCGCCACCGGGAATGCAGGGCGTATTATTAATATTAGCTCCGTGCATGAAGAGCTGCCGTTTCCACATTTTGCGACTTATTGCGCGAGCAAGGGTGGGCTGAAAATGCTTTGCCGCGACCTGGCGATCGAGCTCGGACCGCACGGTATCACGGTGAATAATATCGCGCCGGGCGCGATCGAGACCCCGATTAATAAGCATCTCCTTAATAGCCCTGATTTGCTGAAGGCTCTGCTGGCGAACATCCCGCTCGGGCGGCTTGGCGAGCCGGAGGATGTCGCGGGACTCGCCGTGTTCCTCGCCTCGGACGACGCAAAATACATCACGGGCAGCACGCTCTTTGCGGACGGCGGGCTGCTGTGGAACTACCACGAGCAGTAGGCCGCGTTCCGGCCGCCAACTTCTGGAATGGAGGCCATTTTGAAGAGGGGAAGGTAACGAAGAGTCGTTTCGAGGTTCCGGGAACCGTTAACGTATGTCCGGAAATCGTAACAGGCTCGCGCCTTCAGGCACACGCATGGCTCAGGCAAGAGCATCTCGATGTGCTGCTACGCGGGGAAGCTCCTCCCTGTCTGTGAGGTGGTGGATTCTGCGGAAGCGGTCTATGGGGTTCGGTTCCGCGTTGGGGATTGACGCACGGCGGTTCGCGGATTACCGATGTGCATCCTGTTTGCCGCGACGCGGACGGGTTTACCCATGATCGCCTCCATCCCTCATAGAAGCCCGGCTGCCCGAAGATGCGGTTTTTTTTCGCTCCTTTGGGTTGGGATGTTTTGTGTGGGACTGCTGGCATTCCAGAATGTGATCGGCTTTGTGGAGCAGGCGGGCGTGTTTGCGTGCGCCCATCATTCCTGTGAAAAGCCGGAACAGAACGATGCCACCGACAGCGCACAATCCTGTCCGGATTGTGCGGAGGGTCATGTGGCTTTTGCCGCATTGCCGGAACGGATGGCAGGGTTGAGGCATCCTGCGCACGAAAGGTTCGCTTTTGGCCTGCGGGTTTCCGCGCCGGAAGGTCCGGCTCGCGAGATCGAGATTCCGCCTCAATTGTCCTGAGGATTCGCGGGCGCATCGTGCCCGCGTTTGATTGCTGAGTTATTCGACGAGTCGGGGAGGGTCTCCGTTCGTCCAACTATTCCGTCCGGGTCGATGTGTGCCCGGGCCAACCTTGGGACCATTATGAAATTCTTTTTTTCTCTTAGTATTATAATCGCGTCGGCACTCCTGTCGGGTTGCGAGCCGTCCAGAAATGCAAACACGCGGAACACCGCCGTTGTCCAAGGCGGCTCCGTCCGAACCTATCGGGTAGGTGACCGGTTGCTGGTTGCCGGGAGCGCGAAGCTTCCGCATGGCGTCACGAATCCGGCGCGGGCGCATGTGGATGTGCGCTTGACAGGCGAGGGAGGCAAAGTGCTGGCGGACGAGGCGGTTGCCTTCAACGGCACGGGGCGTCCAATCGATGTGCGGTCGAACAAGGCGGGTTTCTCCGGAAGTTTTCCGGCGGCGCTTCAGCCTGCGATTCGGGAGATCGACGTGACCGTGCATTCCGGTTCGGCAGGTGTCTGTCATGGTTAGCGGCCTGGGAGTCGTTGTGCTCGGGGTGGCGATGGCAGGCCTGGCCGTTGGGGCGGAGCCGGAGGAGTTGCGGCTGGTGACGGCTCGCGACGCTGCGCTTACGGCTGTGGTGAATCACCCCGGTCTGCGTGCGGCCCGGAGGCTGATCGCGGAGGCCGAGGGGCGTTCGTTTGCCTCGGGGCGGCTTAGCAATCCGGAGTTGGAAGTCGAAATGGCGGGTGGACAGGGTTCCGAAGGGCGTGTGGAGGCCGGGGTAATGCAGCGGTTTCCGCTGACTTCGCGGCTGCGGTTGGAACGAGAGCTTTCGAAGCTGGAAATCGAAGCGGCGCGGCTGGAGGTGGCGGAGCAGGAGCGACGGGTCGCCGCGGAAGCGGGGGAGGCGTTTATCAATCTCGTTGGTTTGCGGGAATTGATTGCGTTGAAGGTGGAGGAGGGCAGCCTGGCCAGGCGGTTTTCCGAATCGCTGAAACGCCGTGTCGCGGAGGGGTGGGCGTCAACTCTGGATGCGGAGCGGAGCGACCTGGTGGTGACGCGGATTGAATTGGAGCGAAGCGAACTGAAAGCGCAGGAAATTGCGGCTGCCGGAGAATTCGCGACGCGGCTCGGATTGGCGGCGGAAGCGATCGAATTGCCGGACCGCCTCGATCCTGCCCCGTCTTTTCCGGCGAGGCGGCAGGCGATTGACCGGACGGACCTTCGGCTGGCGCGGCTGGCCGCGGAGTCCGCGGAGGTGGGCGTATCCCTGGCGAAGGCGGAGCGTTGGGAGGATGTCGGGTTGGGTGTCTTTGTGGAAGGGGAGCGATTTAGGGATGAACCCGAGGGCATCGAACCGGAGGCGCTCGTCGGCATGCGCGTGAATATTCCGCTGCCGCTCTGGAGCAATGGAACGGGAAAGGTGATGGAAAACGAAGCCCGGGCGGGGCGCCGCTCGGCTGAAGTGGAGGCGTTGCAACTCGCCATTCGCAACGAAATCGATGCCGCTTATCGCGAAATGCAATTGCGCTACGACGCGGCGCGCAGCGCGGGGAAAATACTTCTGCCCGCGGCGCGGCGGCAGGTCGAGTCAACCAAGCGCGCTTATGATCGCGGCGAAGTGGAACTGGAATCCGTCTTCCGGGCGAGCGAGCGGCTCTCCGAGATGGAGGCGATCGCCCTCGACGCCCGCAAAGGATTTCACCTGGCAATGATTCGCTGGCTGACCGCGGTCGGCGGGCTAACCCCTGAAAATGAACAATGAGAGTTTTATCTGGACGCATGGCAACCCTTCTTTGGCTGCTGGCCGGCACGCTGGCAATGGGAGCGGAGGGAGACGGACGCGAGGCAAATACGGTGATCCTGGACGAATACGGGGTCAGGAACCTCGGCATCGAAACCGCGACGGCGGAGGAGCGGAGTTTTGAGGAAACGGTTTTCGCCATCGGACGGGTTGAGGAGATTCCTTCGAGGCATGCGGTGGTGAGCAGCCGGGTTCCGGGCCGGATCGCTTCGATCGAGGCTTATGAAGGTGATGCGGTTGCCGCCGATGCCGTGCTGGTGAAGGTGGAGTCGCGGCAGGCGGGCGATCCGCCGCCGGTGCTCTCGCTGCGGGCTCCGATCAGCGGTCTTGTGGGGACTTCGCACATCCGCGTGGGCGAGCCGGTGGAGCCGGATCGGGAACTGCTGGACGTCCTGGATTTAAGCCGGGTCTGGGCGGTGGCGCGGGTGCCGGAGCATTATGCGGGGAGCCTTGAAAATGGACGCACCCGGGCGCGGATCCGGGTGCCAGCGACCGGAGGAGAGGCGTTCGAAGGCACGCTGCTTCGGCTGGGAACCGAGGCCGACCGTGAAAGCGGAACGATCGACGCCATTTTTGAAATCGATAATTCCAGGCAGCGAATGCGGCCGGGCATGCGAGCGGAATTTGCGATCGTAACGGCGGAGCACGCGAATGTGATCTCGGTTCCTGCGGGCGCGCTGCAGGGACCGCCGGAGCGGCGGGTGGTGTATGTGAAGGATTACGACCTTCCCAATGCATTCGTCCGCGTGCCCGTCCAGACCGGGCTGCGCAACGAGGAATCGGTCGAGATTCTCAGCGGATTGTTTCCGGGCGACGAGGTCGTGACGCAGGGAGCGTATTTGCTGGGCTTCGCGGGGGGCGGCGGGGTTTCCCTGAAGGAAGCGCTCGATGCGGCCCACGGCCACGAACACAACGCGGATGGCTCGGAGATTTCCGGAGGATCGGCGGGCGGTCATTCGGAGAAGGACGGGCATCATCACAAGGAAGAGGCGGGCGTTTTCGGCGGGATCAACCGGTTTCTCGCGATCAGTTGCGGGGTGCTGCTGGTCTTGCTAATGCTAAGTTTGTTCGTTCGGAGAAAGGGCGGGGCGTAAGGCGATGTTAACTCGTTTAATCCACTTTTCGCTGGCGAACCGCCCGGTTATCCTAATCGTGGCGGTGATCGCGTTGTTTTTTGGGATTCGGACCGCGGGGGAGCTTCCCGTCGAGGTGTTGCCCGATCTGACGAAACCCACGGTGACTCTGCTTACGGAAGCGCCGGGGCTTGCGCCGGAGGAGGTCGAGACGCTGGTGACGGTGCCGATCGAGAACGCGTTGATGGGCGTGGGCGGGGTGACCCGGTTGCGATCGACTTCGGACGTCGGCCTGTCGCTGGTCTTTGTGGAGTTCGGCTGGTCCACCGATGTGTATGATGCCCGGCAGTTTGTCTGGGAACGGTTGCAAACCGTCGCGGAGCAGTTGCCGGACGGGGTGATGCCGTACATGACGCCGGTCGCTTCGTTGATGGGGGAGATCATGCTGGTGGGGCTGAGCAGTCCGAATGGCGCCGTGGCTCCGCGCGATTTGCGGACGATGGCGGATTGGACGGTGCGGCAGCGGTTTCAAAGCATTCCGGGGGTCGCGGAGGTGCTCGCCATGGGCGGCGGCGTCAAACAGGTGCAGATTCAGCCCGATCCCGAACGGATGCTGGCGCATGGTGTGACCTTCGATGAGTTGATGCACGCGGCCTCGGAGGCCGTGCGGAACACGACCGGGGGATTTCTTACGTCGGGACCCCAGGAGATCATGGTTCGCAATCTGGCGATGACGACCGAGCCCGGTACGATCGCGCGGACGGTCGTCAAGCATGTCAATGATCGCCCGATCGTGATCGGAGATGTGGCCGGAGTGGCGTGGGACATCGAGCCAATGCGCGGGGATGCGGCGGTGGATGGATTGCCGGGCGTGATCCTAAGTGTGACGAAATCCCCGGGATTCGACACGCTGGCTCTTACGAAGAGTATCAAAGAGGCGGTGGACGAGTTGCAGCGCAGCCTGCCCGAGGGGGTGAAGATCACGCCGCTGTTTCAGCAGGCCGATTTCATCAATCACGCGGTTGGCAATCTGGAGGAGGCCATTCGGGATGGCGCGATCATGGTCGCCATCGTGCTGCTGCTATTTCTGCTGAATCTGCGGACAACCTTCATCACGCTGTCCGCGATTCCACTTTCGTTTGCGGTGACGCTGCTGGTTTTTCGGTGGTTTGGAATCAGCGTGAACTCGATGACGCTGGGCGGGCTGGCGGTGGCGATCGGGATGGTGGTGGATGATGCCATCGTGGACGTTGAGAATGTCTTTCGACGTTTGCGCGAGAACGCGGCGCTCGAAGAGCCGCGAGCCCGGGTCGAAGTCATCGCACGGGCTTCGGCCGAGGTGCGGAATTCGATCCTTTACGCGACGCTGTTCGTGATCCTTGTGTTTCTGCCGCTTCTTGGTCTGAGCGGCGTCGAGGGGCGGCTGTTCACGCCGATCGCGATCGCGACGATCGTTAGCATGGCGGCGTCGTTTGTGGTCTCGCTTACGGTGATCCCGGTCTTGTGTTCCTTTCTGCTGAATCCGAAAACGGGAGGCGCCCATCGGGATGGCTGGATCGTCCGGATGTTAAAAGAAGCGCTGCGGCGCACATGGCTGCGGCTGGCGCTCGAGCAGCCACTGTTCGTGATGGCGATTGCTGCCCTGCTGCTGGTGGGCGCGGCGGCGTTGCTGCCTTCGATGGGGAGGGATTTTCTTCCGGCGTTTCGGGAGGAAACGGCATTGGTCGCACTGACGACGGCTCCCGGGACCTCGCTCAATCAGACGAACGAAGTCGCGAAAGTCGCGGATCGCCTGTTGATGGCCATTCCCGAGGTGCGCAGCGTGGGCCGGCGCGTCGGGCGGGCCGAGCGGGGGGACCATGTGGTGCCGGTATCGACGGTGGAATTCGACATCGATTTCAAACCGGGCGGACGGAAGCGGGGCGAGGTGCTGGAAGAGATTCGCGAGACGATGCGGACGATACCGGGAACCTTCAGCGCGCTGAGCGGTCCGCTGGCGGATCGCGTCGGCCACATGCTAAGTGGCGTATCGGCAAAGGTGGCGATCAAGGTCTTTGGTCCGGATCTGGACGAGATTCGGCGGATCGGCACGGAGATTCAGAAAGTGGCGGCGGAAATCCCGGGGCTGGAGGATGCGCGGGTCGAGCAGCAGGCGCCCATTCCTCAACTAAGGATCGAGGTGGATCGGGAGCGCGCTCTGGCTTATGGGGTGACGCCCGGTGAATTGAACGAGCAGCTCTCCGCATTAATGGGCGGCGCGGTGGCCGGGGAGCTTTACGAGGGACAGCGAACCATCGATCTCGTGGTGCGGCTGCCGGAGACCTGGCGGGAATCGCCGCAGCGGCTTTCGAAAATGCTGATCGATACAAAATCGGGCCAGCGGGTGCCGCTGCGCGTGCTCGCGAAGATTCGGGAGGCGAGGGGGCCGAACGTGATTCAGCGGGAGAATACCCGCCGCCGATTTGTGGTGAGCATTAATCCGACGGAACGGGATCTACAGGCGCTTGTTTTGGAATTGCAGGAACGGGTTGCCGCGGAGGTTCGGCTGCCGGAGGGGTATTTCCTCTCATACGAAGGCGAGTTTCAGGCGCAGCAGGACGCGTCGCGCCGCATCGCGATCCTTTCCGCCGTGGTGATCGTGGTGATCGGGTTGTTGTTGTTCCGATACTTCGGAACGGCGGTCTTTGCGGTGCAGGTGCTGGCGGACATTCCGCTGGCGCTGCTGGGCGGGGTGTTTTTAACGTGGCTGCTGGTGAACAACATCAGCATCGCGACCCTGGTGGGGTTCATTGCCGTGGCGGGGATCGCCGCTCGAAACAGCATTATGCTGCTGTCGCATTATCTGCATCTGATGCAGCACGAGGGGGAGGAGTTCACGCGTGAGATGGTCGAGCGTGGGACCCTTGAGCGACTGGTGCCGGTGTTGATGACGGCGCTGGCGGCCGGGCTTGCTCTGGTGCCGCTGGTGCTGGCTTCGGATGCGCCGGGCAAGGAGATTTTGCATCCCGTGGCGGTCGTTATTGTCGGCGGCCTGATTGCATCGACCTTGCTGGGGCTGGGGGTGACGCCCGCGGTCTTCTGGACGTTTGGAAGACGAGCGGCGCGCAAGGCGATCCAGAGAGAGGCGCCCGCCACACTGTGAGATTGGAAAATTTATGAAAAAGAAAATGAACCTGAAACTTGCAACCAAACTAATCGCCGTCGCGCTTATGGGGCTGGCTGGAACGCCTGCCTTCGGGCAGCACGAAGGGCATGACCATGAGGAGGCCGCGGCGGGACCCAATGGCGGGAGGCTGGTGCGGTCCGTGGAACCGCACTTTGAATTTTTGGTGACCGAAGACCGGCATGTCCGGATCACGTTTCTCGACGATGCGTTGAAACCCAAAGCTCCCGAAGGTGAAGTGGTGACGGTGACCGGGGGAGATCGCTCGAATCCGACCCGTCTCGGTTTCGAGGTTGCCGACGGGGTGCTGCTGTCGGATGGACCGCTGCCCGAGGGGAATGATTTCCCGATCGTGGTGCAGGTGAAGGCGGATGGGAATGCGAAGACGCAATTCGAGCGATTTACGCTGAATTCGAATAAATGTCCGACTTGCGAACACGCGGAATATGCATGCATCTGCGAACATTGATCCGGGGGTGAAGGCGTTGCCGGAGCGGCGTGCCGTTGTGGGCTGAAATCAGTTGCGGGTGCGGTGGCAGAGTTCGAGGCGGTTGCCGAAGGGGTCTTCGAAGAAGATCGCATAATAGCCTTCTTCTTCGTAGAGCGGTCCCTCGATGTTGCGTGCGCCGATTTCTCTTAGCAATGGGGCCAGCGCGTCGACGGCTTCGTTGGATTCCGCCCAGAAGGCAATGCGGTTTTCATTCGGGCGGTGATCGGGAGATTCGATGAATCCGAAGAACTCACTCGGTTCGGAGCCTGTGGCGGCGGAGCTGATCCAGCCGGGCACATGCTGCGGTTCGCTGAATCCGAGAATGGGCAGAAGGCGTCCGTAGAAGTCCTTTGCGCGGGCGAGATCGGGAACGCGGAGGTCGATGTGATCGAAACGGCGGGGAGGCATGATGGTGGTGGCGGGATTACTCGAATTCGGTGAAGACTTTTTTGGCGACGCCCATGGCGTTGTAAGCGGCGGGGTAGCCAATGTAGATGGTCATTTGCACGATGAGCGCGATGATTTCCTCCTGGGTGAGGAGCTTGCTGACGAGGGCGCCACGGGTGTGCCATTCGAATTGTGGGAGGCTGGCGGAGGTGATGAGCGAGGCGAGGGTGGCGATTTTGCGGGCGCGCTGGTCGAGAGCGGGGTTGGTGTACATGTCGGCAAAGCCGTGTTCGACGACGAGGTTGGTGAGTTCGGGGGAGCGTTCCAGAGCGGTTTTCAGCCCTTCTTCGCCGAGGTGGAGTGCCGCGAAGGGTTTTCCTTTTTCGAATTGCTCGTGCATATGCTCACTCGGCTAGCGGGGTGACGTCCAATTGGCGAGTTCAAGATGGCGGTATCTTTCGCCCGGCACGCTGCTTGATCAGGGTTCCGATTTCCTGAAGGAGCGCCTCTTTGCTCGATGCGCCTTTTTGCAAAACCTTTTCGGCCATCCCGAGGAGCATGCGCCGATCATCGGCGGTAAGCTCCTTGGCGGTGAGAATGATGACTGGGATGTCGCGCCACGCTTTGCGGGCGCGCAGCTCGCGTAAAAATTCGAACCCATCCATTTCGGGCATCATGAGATCGAGCAGGATGAGGGCGGGGATTTGTTGTTCGAGACGTTCGAGCGCGACACGTCCGTTCTCGGCGGAGTCCACGGTGAAGGCTGCTTTTTCCAGCGTGCGCCGGACCATTTCGCGGGTTTCGGCATTGTCTTCCACCACGAGAATGGGGCGTGTGTCGGAGGGGTTTTGATAGCGCCGGAGTATGGAGACCAGACGCTCCCGCTCGACGGGTTTGGTGAGATATTCCTGAGCGCCAAGGGCGAAGCCCATTTCCTTCTCCTCAAGCATGGTGGCGAGGATGACGGGGATGGCGTGCAGGGTGGGGTCGGCCTTTAGTTCCGAAAGGACTGCCCATCCGTCCATCCCTGGCATCATGATGTCGAGGATGATCACCTGGGGATTGACTGCTCGGGCAAGGTCGAGGCCGGTCCGTCCGTCGGCGGCCAATCGGACATCATATCCCTCTCTGGTGAGTGAAAGGGAGAAGATGTCTCGAACGGCGGGGTCGTCGTCGATGACGAGGACTATTGGCGTCTTTCCGGAGGTGGCCGCGGGTGCCGCGGAAGCGGTGGGCGCAGCGGACGCAAGGGAGGGGTGCGGAGCTTCGGAGGTGGGCGCGATGGGCAGCCAGAAGGTGAAGGAGGTTCCCTTGCCGTATTCGCTTTCCACGGAAATATCTCCGCCCATCATGACGCAGAATTTTTTGCTGATGACCAGTCCGAGGCCGGTGCCGCCATATTTGCGGGTGGTCGAGTCGTCCGCCTGGCTGAAGGCTTGAAACAGCTTGCCAAGCTGCGTGGGGGTCATGCCGATGCCCGTGTCGCGCACGGTGAATGCCATGTGTTCCGCGCCGTCTCGTGTTTCGCGGCGGGTTTCGATGGTGAGTGTGCCTTTTTCGGTGAATTTGGCGGCGTTGCTCAGGAGATTAAAGAGGGTCTGACGCACCTTGGTAAGGTCGGCCCGCATCGTGCCGGGATGATCGGGGCTGCGGATTTCGAGGGTGTTGCCGTTTTTCTCGATGAGCGGCTGGATGGTGGTGACAACATCATCGAGCATCTCTTTGACGTCGAAAGACTCGAGGTAGAGCGTCATTTTGCCCGCTTCGATCTTGGAGAGGTCGAGGATGTCGTTAATCAGCGCAAGGAGGTGCTTGCCGGCGGCATGGATTTTTTTGAGGTCGGGGATGAATTCCTCCTGGCCGATGTCTTCGGCTTCTTCGGTGAGCATTTCGCTGTAGCCGATGATGGCGTTCATCGGGGTGCGCAGTTCGTGGCTCATGTTGGCCAGAAATGCGCTTTTGGTGCGGTTGGCGGTTTCGGCGGCTTTGCGGGCCTGCTGGGCGTCGGCCACGGCTTCTTTGAGGGCGGCGGTGCGGGCCTGCACGGTTTCTTCGAGGTTCTGATTCCAGTCCGCCAGACGCTGCTCGCGGGTTTGAATTTCTCTGGCCATGGCCTGGAAGGTTTGGGCCAGGCTGCCTAATTCGTCCTTGCGCGCCGCGAGGGGATCGAGGGTGGCTGGATCGAACTTCCCGCCTTCCATGGCGGTGGCGGCGTGCTCAAGGCGAATGATGGGTTGCGTCATTCGCCTTGCGACCAAGGTGACGAGCAGCAGCAGAATTGCCAGGGCGGAGACGGCGATGAGTGTGGATCGGATGGCGAGGGCGGTGACTGGAGCCAGGATTTCGCTTGCGGGGACGTTTAATACAACTTTCCAGCCGGTGAGGGGTGCCTGCCACCAGAAGAGCCTGCGCAGCTGGCCGTCCATCTTGAAGCTGGCGGTGCCATGTGGATTCCGCATGACGAGTTTGCCGTCCGGGAGGCTGGCCACGTTTTCGCCAGCGGAGTCCTTGGTGAGCATGAGGCTTCGATCCGGATGAGTGATGATTTTGCCGCCCTGGCTGACGAGGAAAGTGTATTCGGAGGATTCGTGGCCGGTTGATTTTCCTGAGTTGCGCAGATGGAGCTGGTTGACGATGGCCACCAGACGATCGAGCGACACATCGGCTCCGGCGGTGCCGAGGTACTGACCTTGTGCGCTGATGGCGGGCGACGTGACGCTGACCATCGTGATGTTCGAAGCGCCGTCGTCGTAATACGGTTCCGTAACGTAGAGTTTTCGGGTTTGTTTGGGGCCGACGTACCATTCCCATTTCGCTTCATGGTAGTCGTAGCCGATCTGCCCGGCATTGGGAAAGCTGGCCCGGTTGACCCAGGCGCAGGCGAGGGGTTCGTCCCAGCGCATGTCTTCGAAGGCGAAGTAGATTCCGTAAACTTCTTCGGAGGGGACGGCTGACAGTACGGAGCGTAAATAAGGGATGATGCCGGCGTCGGGCCGGGGGCCGATGGCTTCTTCTCGTGCGGCGAGCGTGATCGGAAGCATTCCGACCTTGCGGACGAAATCATCGAGATCCTCCGCGGCGGCTTTGATCTGCTTGAAGGCTTCGGCATCCGTTTGTTCTTCGATGGCCGTGCGGCTGGCGGTGTAGTTCAGCCAGGCGCTGATTGCGAGGACGACGCAGGTGACTGTGCCGATGTACCATTGGAGTTTTTGAGCGAATGTGCGAGGGGCCAGGGAAAGCATTGGGGATTGGATGGTCTTGCGGAGCGCCTCCGGTGATTTTCTTTGTAGAAAATAAGGAGAAGCGGGTCGAGGATTTCGACCACGAAAGGAGCGGGGGCCGGGTGAGCTTAGAGCGGTTTAACCGGATCTCTACATCAAAAAGCCGCATGTCAGATGTGAGCCTTTTTTCACTGATGAGTCCGTTCGGGATGGACACCACAACATCAATTCGCTACAAGCATAATCACCCCCCCAAACTAACCCTTCCTGCGTTTTTCCGGTGTCCTGGCACTTGGGAGACACCCAAATCCAGGCTCCACCTTTCCCCCCATGAAAGCACAAACCGTCGCGCAATATACCCTGACACGTCTCTCCCAACTCGGCATCGATAAGATCTTCGGAGTCCCCGGAGACTACGCTTTCTCGATCGACGATGCCGTGGAGCAGGTTTCCAGCCTCGAGTGGGTGGCCTGCACGAATGAACTGAACGCCGCCTACGCCGCCGACGGTTACGCCCGCATCCGCGGCGCGGCGATCCTCACGACCACCTACGGGGTCGGCGAACTCTCCGCCATCAACGGGGTGATGGGAAGCAAGGCGCATCGCCTGCCGGTCTTCCATCTCACCGGCATGCCGAGCGAGCGCATCCAGAGGCAGGGGCTTCTCACGCATCACAATCTCGGCGATGTGGACTATGCCCGCTTCCAGCCCCTTTCCGGGGCCGCCGCCTGTGTCTCGGCAGTCCTTACCCCCGACAATTGCATCGACGAACTCGAGCGGGTGATTCGCGAGGCCCTGCGCCAGAGCCAGCCTGCATACATCGTGATCTCCGAAGTCAACGGCATCCAGCCCGTGATCGGCACTCCCGTCACCGGCAAACCGCTTTCTAAAATCAAGCGCCAGCAAAGCATCCCCCAGGAGCTCGACGCCGCGGTGGCGACCATCCTGAAGAGGCTCGCTTCGGCAAAAAATCCCGTCGCCCTGGTCACTGCGCTGACCGCTCGCTATGGCGTCAAGGACAAGGCCAGTGATTTCGTCACGAAGGCGAATATCCCCGCAGCTGTCACCCCTACCGACAAGGGCACGCTCGATGAATCGCTTCCTCAATATATCGGCCTCTTCGCCGGGGGATGGTCTTCCTCGACCTCCACTCGGAATACCGTGGAATCCGCCGATCTCGTGCTCGACATCGGCGGTATCGTTCCGACCGAGTTGAACACGGGGATGTGGACCGAATACCTCGATCCCAACAAGCTGATTTCCATCAACGACAACTGGGTGCGGATCGGAACCAAGGTCTTCATCAATACCGCCATCGACGATGTGCTGTCCGCGCTGGTCGAAAAGGTCACGCCCCGCCCCGGCGAGGTCGCTGCTTCCAAGGACCTGCTGCCGCTCGCCGGCGACGGCGGCGACCCGCTTTCCTCCGCTTCTTTCTATCCCAGGCTTCAGCGTGCGCTGAAATCCGGCGACACGCTCGTCATCGAGACCGGGACATGCATGACCCACCTCAACAAGATGCTGCTCCCCGCAGGCGTGGGCGCGGAGGGACAGGGGCTCTGGGGATCGATCGGCTGGGCGACGCCGGCCGCCTTTGGCGTCGTCATGGCAAAGACATCGGGGCGCACATGGATGGTCACCGGCGACGGCTCCCACCAGCTCACGCTCAACGAACTGGCTGCCATGGGTCGGTACGCGGTGAAACCCGTAATTTTTGTCCTCAACAACGGCCTTTTCGGCGTCGAGGACGTTCTCAGCGAACGCGGACACGGCTACGACGACCTTGCCCCGGTAAATTATCATCTGCTCCCCCAGGCCTTTGGTTGCAAGGACTGGCTCGCCGCCAAGGTGGGCACCGTTGCGGAACTCGAGGATATCCTCGCAAAAATCGGGAACCGCGATGGTGCCGCCTACATCGAAGTGATGATTCCGAACGAGGAGAGCCAGCCTCTCCCCGGGGATGTCATCGACAGCGGATACAAGCTCTGCACTCCCGCGGTGGGCTGAAGAACGCCCGCTGACATCGCGACCCGGTTGCCTGCAAAGGCGGGCGTGGCTGCCGGCACGGTGTGGAAGCGCCAGCTGTTCGACGGAGCGCTCCGGCGCCTCCCGGCGGATGGCCGCGGTCTTCTGCGGCTGAAGATGTGCGAGGCGATGCCCAGGAGGTCGATTTCGGAACGTGTATGCGCCGCCGAACTCCTTCAGGGTTTGCGGGCAACGAACTCAACCGCCGTGGGCGCCCCCTCCTGCCAGGCCGACCGTAGCCGTGGGCTTCTCGGAGAAGTTGTGACAAACGGATTTTCGAATACAACCCATGCCGTCCGATACCAATTCATCGTCGTTGGTGAATTGGGCCAGCAAAACAAACAATTCTATAGCCG
>Ga0351878_1144_pt1 | contig 15849 bp, 18 predicted proteins | sample BONcelFGM3001D14_FD_206781 | JGI IMG/M metagenome (GOLD analysis project Ga0351878, IMG submission 206781) | Enriched cells from coal bed in the Powder River Basin, Montana, United States - BONCAT cells FGM rep3 HSBNCT.FGM.300.1.D14 ...
ACATCCACATGCTCGGCATGGCAGGCAGCCCCGGCAGAAGCAGCTACATTGACCAATTCGGACAGGATGGTATTTGCTTCCAAACCGCGAAAACTGATGCTGCTGGTATTCGGCAGCCGATTTTTCGGATGCCCGTTGACCTTTACCCAGGGGAAAGAGGTATTTATTCCCTGCTCTAAAAGGTCACGCGAATCGCGTAATTGGTTTGAAAAGCTTTCGAGGCTTTCTGTGACAAGCGCGCAGGCTTTTCCCAGTCCGACAATCTCAAGTACATTTTCAGTTCCTGCCCTGATGTTGTTTTCGTGTGTTGCGCCATGAATCTGTTTGTTTAATTCAATGCCAGTGCGGATATAGAGCGCCCCAATGCCTTTTGGCGCGTAGACCTTATGCCCGGCGATAGATAAAAGGTCAATGCCCAGCTCATCCACTCTAACGAGAATCTTTCCGACTGATTGTGCGGCATCGGTATGCATAACAATATTGTGGCTATGCGCAATAGAGGAGATCGCTTCAATCGGCTGGATCGTGCCCACTTCATTATTCGCATGCATAATCGAGACAAGGATGGTAGTCGGTGTGATTGCGCTTTCTACATCTGCCGGATCAACCATGCCGAATTCATCCACTGGAAGATAGGTTACTTTAAATCCCTGTGTTTCAAGGTAGGCGCATACTTCCAATACCGCCGGATGTTCAATCGCTGAAGTGATAATATGGTTGCCACGGCTGCGGTTGGCAAAGGCCGTTCCCTTGATCGCCAGGTTGTTGGCTTCAGATCCTCCGCTCGTAAAAATAATTTCTTCAGATTTGCAGCCCAGCATATCAGCAATTTCACGCCTTGCCTTTTCAACACCCAATTTTGCTTCAGCGCCGTAGGCATGGCTGCTGGACGGATTGCCAAATTTTTCATAGAGATAAGGCAGCATTGCATCCACCACCCTGGGATCAACAGGCGTGGTTGCGTTGTAATCCAAATAAATTGGTTTTTCTGACATGGGTGAATTTTATCTAAAAAATGTCAAGTGTCCCAAGCTGTTTTGCCTTGGTTTCAAAAACTCTGAACATCACATATCCTAAAAGCGAGAGTCCCAAGCCGATCAGGAATTCAACGCGCATCATGGGGAGCACATCCTGCAGCTTCCCACCACTGATGATCAGTCTGGAAGCGGTGACTCCACGAGTTAAGGGCAATCCGCCGGATATCACTTGCATCCATTTTGGTAGAGTCTCAACCACCAGGTTCGCTCCGGAGAAAAGCAGCAGCAAGAAATAAACGGTATTGTTCACCAGCATCACATTGCGGGTTATCAGGCTCAGGCAGCCCATAAGCATACCCAGGCTGGCTGTACTGAACGTGGTCACCAGGATCACAAAGGCCAGCGCCAATGGATCAGTTTTTGCCAGATCCAATCCAAACAAGAGCACACCCCAGCCGAGTCCAATAAAAACGCCCAACATACCATCCAGAATATGAACCAAAGAGCGGCCGGAAAACATAACCAGTCGGTTCGCGGGAGAGCCAAAAAGGTAGGGCAGCGTGCCTGTCCAGCGTTCACCGCCGATGCTCATGGTGACGCCAAAAATACCGCTTGAAGCAGTAAAGATGAGCGCGTTGCCAATGACATAATATGATGCATTGTTACTACCGCTGGCGTATGCCCCGATAAAAACAAAAAAAATCATCATGGTGAGCGGCGCCAGTACCTTGGATGCCAAATAAGTGGATGGACGCAGCCAGCGGAAAAGGGCACGGTATGCAAGGATGGCACCTTCAAAAAATATCCGAATATTAGACATTATGTTATCAGCCATAATCTTAACCCTCGGTATCCAGAGAGGCATCAACACGTGCCTTGTAAAGGATCACCCGGTATAACCATCGGGAAGCGGCCACGTAAATCACACTGAATCCCAGCAGCAATCCCCAATAACCCAACATCTGGGCTGTTGTGGCTGATCCGCCCGCTGAACCGTGAAGCGCCTGCGCAGCCCAGTAAGGCGAAAGCAGGTAACTGAGGGGAGTTGTCCAGCCAGGCAGCATTGCGATGGGGAATAGAAAACCGCACAAGATATACACCGGGAATTCCAGGGTATTGATCATACGGCCAATATCCCTGATTAAAATAAACAGCGAAGCAATGACCATGCCAAAACAAACATACGCAAAAATAGAGAAAACCAGTGAAATAGAAAATAACAGCGGGTTGGCGACAACGAGGGGATAACCTATTACAAGCGAAATAACGCTGTAACAGATGACCATTGAAAACAGTGATTGGGAAATGTTGGCCAAGACTTTACCAAAGACGATCACCTGCAAAGAACTAGGCGATCCGACCAGCGGTTCTAAAGTGCCATTCCAGCGCTCACCGGTGATGCTGTTTCCTCCCTGGAAAAGAAGTGTGGTCCACAGGCCGGTCATACCCGAACCCACAACAACAAAGATAGAATAATCCGGACCCTTTTCTTTCAGCATCCACAATGCCATAAAAGCGATGATCAACGGCTGAAGCAGGATGCCAAAGAGCACAAAGCCATCCGTAAGGTTCTGGCGCATTTCAACTTCAAATGCCATGGTGATGACCTTGATCGTCTTCTTGAAATGATCCCAGGTCATTCTGCTCCTCCAACCAGCCGCACATATGCATCTTCCAATGTTGGTTGACGAGTAACAATTTTGCCAAGTTTTAACCCTGAAAGCTGCTCGACAAGTAGGGGTATTGCCTCAGGTCCATCAGGTGTATGGATCAGCATCACTGAACGCTGGTCGTGGTTTTCTACGGCGACACTATCCACAAAGTCAAGTTCGCCAATTTTTTCTATATATTCAGGCGGAATACCAAAAATCTCGATTTCAACAACCGACAGGTCACAGACTGTTTCTTTTAATTTTTCCGGCGTATCCAGCGCTACGATCTTGCCCTGATTGATCACAGCAATTCTCTGGCACAATGCGTCGGCTTCAAACATATAATGCGTGGTAAGTAAAATTGTCTTCTTGGCAGATTGGAGGTTCAGCACCGTGGCGCGGAGTTCACGGGCTCCGATGGGATCTAAACCAATTGTGGGCTCATCCAGAAAAAGTATTTGGGGATCATGCAGCAGAGCCCGGGCAATGTGCAGCCGCTGGCGCATTCCGCGGGAATATCCTTCTACCTTTTCTTTTTCACGCCCGGTTAAACCAACCATTTCAATTAATTCCGGAATACGCTTCTTGGCAATATCCGGATCAACATAATACAGTGTTGAAAAATAACGCAGATTGTCCAAGCCGGAAAGCCGCCAGTAGAGCCCGCGCTCACCGCCGTAAATAAAGCCGATGCGCGGGCGAACCTTTTCCGCATCTTTTACCACATCCAGCCCCTGGATCGTAGCGGAACCGCTGGTTGGGATGAGCAGCGTCGTAAGCATTTTCACGGTAGTTGTTTTACCAGCGCCATTTGGACCGAGAAGCCCAAACAACTCCCCTTCCCGGACATTAAAGGTAATCCCGTCCACGGCCACGACTTCTTTGATCTTTCGCCGGATCAAACCGATGGTGGTTTTATATACTCTTTTCAGGTCATTGATTTCAATCGCGTTCATTTCGATTATTTTATCCCTTCTGATGATTGACAGATTCCTTATAATTAAAGAAAGCGGAAATACCGCGGGAGGAAACCTCATGTCTGGAACACGCGTTGGAGAGGTCACCCATTATTATGACCGTATCGGTGTTGCAACCATCCTGCTTTCAAGTCCGTTGGCAAAAGGAGATACCGTGCACTTCTTAGGACACGGCTCCGATTTTATCCAGCAGATCACCTCCATGCAAATCGAACATGAAACCATCATTGCCGCCAAGAAAAGCGATGAAGTTGCGGTTAAAACCGACAAGCCGGTAAAAGCACTCACTTCTGTTTTCCTAATCACTGAAGAATGAGCAATGTTATTTTTTATCCTTTTAAATATTGGATAAATTTATTACTTTAGCTTTTATAGACATAATAAAACAAATAATTTGAAGATGGTGGAATTAAGGTTTCGAATTTGAATGAGTTATTCCAATTCAACTGGATTAATCATCCCAATAAAATTGGCCGGTGGTTTCAATGCCATTTCCGATATAACTTGGCAAATCCTGATGCCCTAAAAGCTGGCGGATCGCCTGCATCTCGCCAATATGGTAAAAGTAATGATAGGTAACGCGCGTCATCATGGTGCCAATATTGGCGGGCAATTCCTTGCCATTGATAAACAAGTTCTCCATTAGTTCATCCTTTGATAATTTGGTTAAATAATCTTCAGAGGCTTTGATCACAGCAAGCCATAAATCCGCCATTTCCTTTAAAGAAACATCCACAGGCGGCTTACCAGAGGCGGTAACCTCATCCAACCTGGGGTAAGGGATTATTCCTTGGGCTCGTTTAAGCCAGTAATTCTGTTCGTGCCAGGCCAGGTGCCCGACGATCCAGGCAACGCTGTTGATCGGCATAAAACGCCGCCGGCTTTCTTCTTCGCTGACGCCTTTGAATCCTTTTTGAAATTCTGAACGGGCAAAACGCAGTTGATTTAGAATATGTAGTTCTTTCATGCTCTACCTCAGTAATTTTTTTTCATGATAACATTTTTCATCCGCCAATACCTGATGAATTACTTTCAAGAATGAATATGAAACCAAAGATTGATGTAACTGCCTTTAATAAGAATGCCTGGAACAAAGAGGTTGAGAAGGGGAACGAATGGACGATACCCGTTTCAACTGAGGAGATAGCTGAAGCGCGGCTGGGACACTATAAAATTTTGCTCACCCCAACCAAACCTGTCCCAAGTACATGGTTCCCTCATTTAAAAGGCTGCCGTGTGCTTTGCCTGGCATCCGGTGGCGGGCAGCAGGGTCCGCTGCTTGCGGCGGCAGGCGCAGAGGTGACTGTATTTGACAATTCCCCCCGCCAGCTTGACCAGGACCGACTTGTGGCAGAGAGGGAAAAGCTGGAGATCAAAACAATTGAAGGGGATATGGCTGACCTTTCAGTTTTTCAAGATTCATCCTTTGACTTTATTGTTCATCCGATTTCCAATTGTTTCATCCCAGACGTTCACCCGGTATGGAAGGAAGCGTTCCGGGTCCTGCGTGCGGGCGGCACGCTGATCTCCGGCTTCTGCAATCCCATCCGCGATAGTTTTGACTGGGGTCTTTTCGACCAGGGCATTTATCAGGTGCGTTACCCGGTGCCTTATTCAGACCTGACTAGCTTGACTGAAGAGGAGCGCATCAAACGATTTGGACAAAACGAACCTCTGGAGTTCGGGCATTCCCTTGAGGATCAAATTGGCGGCCAATTGGACGCCGGCTTTCACTTGGTCGGCTTTTACGAAGATATATGGGAATTTGAGAAGATTTCTGAATATATGCCCCTTTTCATTGCGACAAGGGCATTGAAACCGGAATAAAGAATAAAACAATAGAACCAAAATGATTTACACCTTGACTCTCAACCCGGCGATCGATAAGGAGTACACAGTAACGCGTTTGGCCTTTGACGAAGTCATGCGCGCATCTGAAACGCGGGTAGATCATGGCGGAAAGGGCTTTAATGTTTCACGCGTGCTTGCAGCTCTTGGAACATCAAGCACCGCGATTGGATTCATTGGCGGCCATAATGGTGTGCTTTTGCGCGAAGGATTGGAAAAGGTAGGCATTCATACCGATTTCATCAATGTACACGGAGAAACCCGCACAAACATCAGTATCGTTGAAAGTTTCGGAAAGCACCATCTAAAATTGAATGAACCCGGTCCGATTGTGAGCGAGGACGAGATCAAAGCCTTGTTTTTTAAAATCTCGAATCTTGTGAAACCAGGGGATTATTGGGTGCTGTCGGGCAGCCTGCCTCCCGGCGCTCCGGATGATATTTACGCAAAGATCATCCAGGTAGTGCAGGAAAACGGCGCAATAGCAATATTGGACAGCAGTGGAGCACCCCTGCGGTTGGGCTGCCTTGCGAAACCTTACCTTGTGAAACCCAATGCCAACGAAGCCAGCCAGTTAACCGGCAAACCTACCGATTCGTTGGATGATCTGAATATAATTGCGTCTGAAATTCATTCGATGAGTGTTGAGGTGGTTGTCATTTCTGCTGGAAAAAAAGGCGCATTATTAAGTGACGGGAATGAGCTATGGTTCGGGCTTGCTCCAACCGTTAAAGAGCATAATCCTGTTGGTGCAGGCGACGCAATGGTGGCCGGCTTCGTTTGGCAGCTTGCTCAAGGTGAGCAACTTTCAACCGCTTTGCACTGGGGCCTGGCGTGCGGGGCAGCTGCAGCGAGCCAATCAGGTACGGGCATGGCAACGCGGGAGATCATAAATGATTTATTTTCAAAAACAAGTGTGGAATTTGTTAAAAAAGCTTAATTAGTGATTTTTTTTCAAATTCTTACAATCAGCCTGATAAATCTTATTGCTTCCGTCAATTCAGTATTAAGTATGAAGCGGATAACTACCAAATTTCTTAACCGCATCTATCATGCAAATAATATTCTCCGGCTTCACATCCGCCTGCACGTTGTGCGCAGGTGCGAGGATGTAACCGCCGCCTGATCCCAAGTCATTAATCCTGGTTTGAACCTCAGTTTCGATCTCTTCTTTTTTGCCAAATGGGAGTACTTGTTGAATATCGATCCCGCCGTGAAAAGTGAGTTTATTACCAAAATTCTCTTTTAGATAAGCCGAATTCATGGCTGCCGCATGTGGTTGGATCGGATCAATAATTTCAATACCGGCATCGATCAGGTCGGGGAGAAACCTGCTGATGCTGCCACAGCTGTGCAGCATGATTTTCACCGAGGGATTGACGCTATCAAGGTATTTTCTGGCTGCCTGGAAGCGGCGTTTTAAGTGAGGCAGCAATTGGTTCCTGAACATTTTCATGGAATACATTGGACCGGTCTGCATACCCAGGTCTTCGCCGCTGGCTTTGAAAATCTGCAGATATTTTGCGGTGGCTTCAAGCCCGATTCGGTCGAGGGCGATCTGGATATCAGTTATTTTTGTTAATAATGCTTCCATAAAGTCCGGGTCTGAAGCAAGGCGGATCATCCAGTTTTCCATCCCCAGCATGTAAAGTGCGGTTTCAGTGATTGGACCGCCGAAACGCCCCAAGATAGCGAATTCAGTGTCCTCATACAGGGCTTTTGCATTTTTTTCTGCTTCTTCCCCCCTGCCCGGCAGATCGGGAACCGGCCAGGAGTAATGAACCAGGTCGGATAATTTTGCGTCTTTTAAGGGCGGTTTGACAACCTCATAATAACTGCCGCCTCCCGGTTGTGATACAACCCTATACAGGACGCCCCAATCATCCTCAACCAAACCATCGCCGCGTGCTACTTTTTTCTTCGCGGTTGGTGACCCAAGTTTGACTGATGAAATGTCAACGCCTAACTTTTGGAGCACCAAGGGGTGCGGTACAACCTCCATCGCGAAATTGTTCTTAACCTTCTCTTCGAAATCCAGATGAAGATATTGTTTCAGGTTTAAATAAAAATCATGAAGGGGGTTGAGGTCAATGGGAACGCGATCAGGTTCCTGGTGATTTATCGCTCGAATGACACGTTCTCTTGAATTCATTAGGTTTTTCGAATTTGAGAATTACTTAGCTTTGATAACACACAAAAAGCCTAACGGCTGATAACCGGTGGCAACAAATTGGTGCAAGTCATCGCCCGAGATGAAAATGGCATCGTTGGGGACCAAATCGAAAAACTCGTCATTTAGTTGAACCCTGGCCTGGCCGTGCAGAATTATTACGCCATGCTCGTGTGGATGATGCTCTAAATTGCTGTGCGTACCCGGTTCAAGGCGAAAATAGCGCATATGGAAGTTGTTGGAATTTTCGTCAGGACCGATGAAAACCTGGCGTGTCACCCCTTCAAATTCATCCCCATAATCGCGGACATTGACATTCTCCCAACGATAATCATTTGCCTTTCCATTAAATTTATGAACTACTGACATTTTTACCTCGATTTTCCTGGATCTTTAATAAACTGATTAATTTTTTCCTGAGTAAATTCTGATTTCAAATAATCAGCAGAAAAAAACCTAAAAGTCCATTTTTTGGGTTCAGAGATGAATGGGAACCAGATAGCCTTACGTACTTTGTCCCACATCAGACTTGTTAAATCGGTTGAATTTACCTTTCTAACCAGTTTATTTTTTTCACCTTCCTTGATCAACCCCAGTTCAACAATGATCTTTTCCAGAGCAAAAAAATAATTCCTGTGCGATAAAAAAACAATAAGGGCGTAGCCAAGGATCAGCCCGTTAATTACCAGACTGTTTGCCACATAAAAATCCATCAAAGCGCGGCCAAACCCGCCAATATAATTTCGAATAAAAGCATAAATCATTAATCACCAGATTTTTTATTAGGGGCGGTCATTTCGGACCGCCCCTTTGATTCTTCTCTTACTACTAATTCACGTAGACTAACCTATTTCTTTGATTCAACAGGAGCGCCCGCGGCAACTTCCCAAGCCTTGGTGTTCTTAAGGAACATGAACCAGGCAACAGCCAGTAAAGCAGCTGCGACAACGATGCCGAATACGCCTAATACCTGCACAAGCTTGGTGAACACGAACTGCGGCCACAGGAAGCCATCACCGATGCTGGTGATCAGCGACGCGCCTTCGGGCATGGCAAAGCCAGCATTCTGGGCAGCACCGGTGAAGAATTCAGCCATAGATGTGGCAATATAGAAGCCAACACCAAGTTCCAGGATGCCAGCGATGATCATACGGAAGATGTTACCCTTCATCAGAGGGGCAAAGAGCGCCACCACAAAGGGGATGACAGCCAGGTCAGCAAAGAGAATAACCCGGTTGCCTGGCAGGATAACACTCAGCAGGATCGCGATCGGGACCAGGATCAGGGATGAAGAAATGGCGGCCGGGTGGCCAATGAGGATAGCTGAGTCAAGGCCGATATAGATCTCGCGCCCGCTGGCACGCTTCTGCATGAAATCGCGGGCAGCTTCTGAAACCGGGATCAAGCCTTCCATTAGGATCTGAACCATGCGGGGCAGGAGCAGCATAACCGCAGCCAGGTTCATACCGGTCTGAAGGATCTTAACTGCAGCGCCTTCAGCATTGTAGAAGCCAAGGATACCGAGAACCAAACCGATGACCAGACCAAGGATAACAGGCTCGCCAAAAACGCCAAAGCGCTTCTGGATTGTTTCGGGATCAGCTTTCCAGTCCCGGACACCCGGGATCTTGTCCAGCAGCCAGTTGGTCACAATGGCGAAAGGAACACCAGGGGCTGTGGTGAGGTGCGGGATGGAAATGCCTGGCAGGTTGTAGAAGGATTGCACTGCTTTGGCAGTCCAGTCGCCCAGGAAGAGGGCGAGCGCCGCGGCTACTGCTGCGGTGACCAGGCCATAGGTCAGGTTATTGGTCGCAACAAAAACCATGGAACCGAGGAAAGCAAAGTGCCAGAAGTTCCAGATATCGATATTCAGGGTTTTTGTGAGTTTGAAGAGCAGCAGGACCAGGTTCACCAAAATGGCGATCGGGATGACCCAAAGGCCAACATCGGTACCAAACGCGATTGCAGCGGCTGATGGCCAACCGACATCCACAACGTCGCGCGTGATTTTCCAGTTGGTCACCATTGCCTGAGCAGCACCGGAAAGGGTGCCCCACATCAGGCCGATCACCAGGTTAATGCCAATGAAAGCGATACCGATGGTTACACCGGCGCGGAACGCCTTGCCGGGTTTTGCTCCCATAACAAGAGCCACAAAGAAAATAATAATGGGGAGTACTACTGTTGCGCCGAGATTATCAATCACGGACTTTAATGCTGTTAGAAAGCCTTCCATTTTAAAACCTCCAATTCATCAAAACAGTTTTTTATTTTTTAATACTATTTATCTTTCAGAGCTTCAACAATTTGTTCGATAACGGCCTCCCTTCCTATTCCTGTAAGGAATGCTAATGTTTGGATTACCGGAACGCCGAGATCACTGGGTACAGGTGTTGTTGTCACGACGAGGTCGGCGTCCCCAACAAGTGATTTCACTTCGGCTGCTTTACATTGCCGAATTGTTGCGCTGATACCACGATCTTTAAGCGCTTCTTCAATTGCTTTCGCGACCACTGTTGAAGTTGCAATAGCGGTTCCGCAGGCTACCAGAATTCTTTTAGGCATATCCATTTTTGTTTTCTCCTATTAATTAATTTATTTTGAGGTCAACCTATTTATTATTAATTTTATGCCGTAATTTTTTATCTTGTATGCAAAAGAATCACGCACTTTCAAGGGCTTTAATAATTTCTTCATAACTTGTTTTTTCCAGCAAACCGGAAACAAGCTTGGGATTTTGCAGCACCCCCGCAACCTCCTGCAGCATCTCGATTTGCGCCTTGGGCTGTTCCAAAGCCAGCAGAAAGACCAGCCGAACGGGCACGAACTCATCCGGGGCAACCATGTTTCGGAAATTCACCTCATTTTTCAAGGTGGCCATGCCCAAAGCAGGCTTGATTACATGTTCTATCTCGGTATGTGGGATCGCCGCATTAATACCGCCGCCAAGCGGCAGACCGGTTGGAAGGGTTTTTTCCCTCTCTATTGCTGCATTAACGAAACTTTCTTTTACATAACCGGCATCAAATAATTTATTCCCGATCGCTGTGATCACTTCTCCTGCCGAAGTAAATTCACAATTCAATAGAACACATTCAGGATGCAATAGTTGCACGATCGCTTTGCTCATCGAAAAAGTCCTTCCGGTTTCTGAAGGATATCCCGAAGCTCAGCCATGAAATATGCTGCCTGGGCGCCATCCATAACGCGATGATCAGCGCTCAAGTTAAAGGTAAGCATCTTCTTAATCCTGATAATCTGATCATCAATATCATCAGGGATCATGTGGCGTTTGATCGCGCCGACTGCCAATATTGCTGACTGAGGGGGGTTGATAATGGCTGTAAATCTGTCGATCCCGAACATTCCCAAATTGGATATGGTAAATGTTCCGTTTACCAGATCTTCGGGTTTGAGTTTATTGTCACGCGCGCGAGTTGCCAGGTCATTGAGCATAATTGAAATCCTTGAAACTGGCAACTGGTCAGCAAAATGGATAACCGGAACAATTAATCCATCCTCCAAAGCTGTAGCAACACCGATATTGATATCTGAAAACACCAGGATCTTTTCATTTGTGAACTGGCTATTAACAATCGGAAATTTCTTGATAGCCAGGGCAGCTGCTTTCACGATCACCGCGGTTGCTGAAATCCTGGAATTCTTGTCAGTGATCTTTTCGTTGGCAGATTTACGCAATGTTTCAACTTCATCCATCTGAACATCGATCTGAAGCGTCATGTGCGGCGCTTCACGCATACTGCGCGCCATGTTATCCGCGATCATGCGACGCATACCTATCAACGGAATTTCCTTCAGAATTTCCGGTAGACCGCCATCAGCCTTTTGAATAGTTGGGGTTTTTTTATAAGAACTTACATCGGCAGCCTGGATCCTGCCCTCAGGGCCAGTACCTTTGACGCCACGCAAATCAACCTGGATCTCACCTGCCACCCTGCGTGCTGCCGGCGTTGCCTTGATTTTGCCTTCAGGGGTACTTCTTCTGGCAAGGTATTCTTCAACATCCTTGCGTGAAATTTGCCCCCCGACGCCGGTACCGTTCAAATTCGAGACATCTACATGGTTTTCTTCAATTAATTTGGCAGCCAGGGGCGATATCTTCGTTGCAGCACTAACTTGCGGTGCTGATTCGATTTTTTCTTCTACAACTTCAGGTTTTTTGCTTCCAGACTCTGGCAAGGTTTCACCAGGCTGAAGGATATAGGCGATAATCTCTGTCACCGGGACAATCTCACCCACTTTGTGGCTGATACCAGCGAGAATACCGGTTTCAGGCGCTTCAACTTCCATTGAAATTTTGTCAGTGCTGACCACCGCAATCGGATCGCCTTTTTCAACCGTCTCGCCTTCTTTTTTCAGCCATTCCAGGATCTCTGAATTCTCCTGGGTGAAGCCGAACTTGGGCATTATGATTTCTTTTGCCAAAAGATTCCTCCTAATAGGCTCCCTTTACCAATTTTCGCGCTTCCTCAACAATATCCTCGACCTGCGGGACTGCATGATATTCAAGGTTGCGGTTGTATGGGATGGGCATATCCAACCCGGCCAGGCGCCGCACTGGCGCATCCAAATAGGCGAAGGCTTCACTTTCCATGATCGCAGCCGAGATTTCACCGCCGAATCCACCGGTCTTCACGGCTTCGTGAACGATTAATGCTTTTCCGGTTTTTATTACCGATTTGATAATCGGGGCAGTATCCAACGGCTTCAAAGTGCGCGGATCTATGATTTCTACTTCAATCCCTTCCTTTGCAAGTGTATCTGCTGCTTGCTGGGCGCGCATCACCATGACCGACATGGCGATGATGGTCAAATGGCTTCCTTCACGCACCACATGGCTCTGTCCCAGCGGAATGGTGTACATTTCTTCAGGTACTGGTCCCTTGGCTTTATAAAGCAGTTTATGTTCAAAAAACATCACTGGATTATTCTCTGCCAGGGATGACAGCAATAACCCTTTGGCATCATAAGGAGAGGAAGGCATGACCACTTTTAGACCGGGAACATGTACAAACCAGTTTTCCAGGCTTTCGGAATGCTGGGCTGCCGCGCCGGTTCCAGAACCGCTGGCTAAACGCATCACAAAGGGCAATTCCGCTTTACCGCCGAACATGAAGCGCATCTTGGCGCCCTGCATCACAAGCTGTTCCATTGAAAGCACCACAAAATCGCTGAACTGAATCTCACCGATCGGACGCATGCCTGTTACCGCGGCACCAACGCAAGCGCCGGCAATACCCGCCTCTGAAATGGGGGTATCAACAATCCGCTGTGGACCAAATTGATCCAGCAGCCCGGCTGTCACACCAAATGCGCCACCGTAGATCCCAATATCTTCACCAATAACGAACACGCGCTCGTCCTTTTCCATCGCCTGGCGGATAGCTTCCCGCAGGGCTTCCATGTAGCTTATTTCACGCATAGATACCTTCCAGAATTGTGGCAACATCAGGTTCAGGGCTGGCTTCAGCAAATTCAACCGCCTTGCGGATTTCTTCCTTGACCTGGGCTTCGATTTTCTTAAATTCGTCTTCGCTTACATTCAGCAATTTCGCAAAACGCTTAATGGGGTCTTTTTCCATCCAGCCTTTCACCTCATTCCGAGTCCTGTAAAGCTGGCGGTCGCTTTTTGAATGTCCGCGCCAGCGGTAGGTAACCGCTTCGACCAGGGTTGGGCCATTGCCTTCACGTGCGCGTTTCGCTGCAGCCTGAACTGCCTTATAGATCGCAATGACGTCATTGCCGTCAACGGTCACACCTGGCATACCATAAGCCCCAGCGCGGTCGCTGATCTGTTCAATCTTGAAAGCTTTTTCGAACGCCATTGACATGGCATATTGATTGTTTTCGCATAAATAAATAACAGGTAAATTCCAGATTGCTGCCATGTTGAGAGATTCATGGAAGGCGCCTTCGTTGGCGGCACCATCTCCAAAGAGGGTCAACACAACCTGGTCGGTCTTGCGCATTTTGATGCTCAAACCGACGCCCACAGAAATAGGCAGGTTACCTGCAACGATCCCCTGGGCGCCCAGATTATTCGATTCCACATCCGCAATATGCATCGACCCTCCACGTCCGCGGCAGTAACCTGTTTCCTTGCCAAGGAACTCAGCCATCATGCGGTTAAGATCACCACCCCACATGAGAAAATGCCCATGCCCGCGGTGAGTATTCAGTAAATAATCCTCTTTCCGCAATGCCGGTCCCGCACCAGCGGCAATCGCTTCCTGTCCGATTGACAGGTGCATGGTACCGTGCACCTTGCCAAGCGCGAACATCTCTTCTGCGTTCTCTTCAAAAGTCCGCGTCAGAACCATTTTTGCCAAAAGGTCTTTTGCGCGGGAGACTTCCAAAACTCCGCCAATCAATTCTTCTTTTTTCTTGCTTTCAGGCATCCTACCTCCGATAATGTTAAGCGGCGATTGATTTCACCGCGGATTGATCTGTTATGAGCACATCCAGCCACCCACCAGACAGGATTGCCTTGATGGCTTGTGACTTTCTGCTTCCAGCCGCAACACCAACCATTTCGCGGCCATTGCTTCTGAGGGCGTGAAGGTCAACAGCCATAACCCGGCGGTTGATATCGATATCCATCACGCTACCTTTTTCATCAATGATGACGCCGCAGAAGTTACCGATCCCGCCTTTATTCTTAATTTGGAGAACTTCATCTTCATTTACAAAACCGGATCGGTAAATACTGGAATATTTTGAATCGATATCAATGGTACCGACACCCAGAAGAACAAGATCCGATTGATTCGCGAGATCGAGAGTATCGCGGATTGGCTTTTGGGACTTCATCGAATTGCATGCTTCTTCTGTATCAAGAAAAAGCGGAGAATGCAGGAATTGATGACTCGCATTAAGCTTGTTCGCTAAAAAGGCAGCCAAGTCCGGACCGTCAATTCGGGCGTCACCTTTACTGCCAGAAGCGCCAATGACTTGAACAACACGGACATTTGATAAGGGTAAATCAGGCAGGGAATTGACAAGATCATAGAGCGAGGTTCCCCAGCCAATTCCAACCACCATACTATCGTGCAGGTTTTGCTCAAGATACCAGGCGCCCATCCTGCCGACCATCTGAAGCGTATGGGTATAATCAGCCTGCCCTGCATTAATAACAAACGCCGCCTTCAGGTGATATTTTTCCTTTAAGCGGCGCTCGAGAACCGGGTCGCGAAGCAGCGGGTAATTAATCGTAATCTCAATAATACCTTCCTGCTGAGCTTCATTGAGCAAGCGTGAAATTGCTGAACGGGAATAACCAAACGCCAGTGCAATCTGTGATTGCGTTTTCTTTTCCTTATAATATAAGGTTGCGATATCAGCTAATAATTGCCCGCGGGTCTCTTTATCCATACCCATATTGATTAATATAACACAAAGGATTCACATTTGATACTGATTTTCACATATGTGAATTTTCAATTATTACAATTTGATGGTGAAAAGAATAAACATTACAAGTTTTGAAAAACAAGAACAGGGAGTTCGTGAGGTCGCCTCCCTGTCATGAATGATTAATGAAAAGTTTATTTCGTGATCAGCCAATCCTCAAGCTGCTGGTAGAAGGGCAGGATTTCGGCGTTGACATTTGGTTTAATAAGCCGGATTCGGCTGTTCCAAACGAGGGGGATAATAATCGTATCCCGGTTGATAATAATTTCCTCAGCCTGAGGATTTTGCTGATGCTTATCTTCCATGTTCCCTCCATTTTGTGAACATCCAGGAATTTTGCAACGGGTAATTGTACTCCTGCGGGTTTATTACAGAAGAAATAACCTTAATTGACTTTTTGCGCTAAATCCAATACACTAATAACCATGCTTGCTCGTGTCTTTTCCTGCGCTGTGATCGGCCTGGAGGGTGTCATCGTGGATGTGGAAGTGGACACCGCCCAGGGTCTACCGGGCATGGATATCGTCGGCCTTCCAGACGCGGCTGTGCAGGAGTCCAAGCAGCGCGTGATGGCGGCCATCAAGAACGCTGGCTTCCCTTACCCGCGTAAACGCCTGACCGTCAACCTCGCGCCCGCTTCGGTTCGCAAGGAAGGGCCATCCTATGACCTGCCGATCGCATTGGGCGTGCTGGTCTGCATGGAAATGATCCCCGCGAAATTGCTTGAAGACGGCCTGGTTGTCGGTGAGCTTTCCCTAGATGGCTCAGTCCGACATGTGCGCGGCGTTCTGCCG
>Ga0351878_1146_pt1 | contig 15700 bp, 12 predicted proteins | sample BONcelFGM3001D14_FD_206781 | JGI IMG/M metagenome (GOLD analysis project Ga0351878, IMG submission 206781) | Enriched cells from coal bed in the Powder River Basin, Montana, United States - BONCAT cells FGM rep3 HSBNCT.FGM.300.1.D14 ...
ATTTTTTAAATTTATTTTCTTTTTACCTTTATGTTACCAGTATTTTACAGCTAAAGTTTATATATTAATTATGGGCGGACTTATAGAGGTAGAGATTAAATTATCATCCCCTGAATATGTGATTTAATAATTTATTTTATGTTATATTCATGGGATATTGAAAGAAGGTGATTATTATGACTGATATTACAGTAGATGAAATTACTGAAATTATTGACTGGAGGGATTTGTACCAGTGTGCCTGGTGTAAATGTCTTATGGTAAACGGTATAGGTATAAAAAAAGAGGAAGAGATTTTAGATCTCTCTCATGGCATATGTATTAAATGCAAAAGAGAAGTGGAAGAAGAAAATCTATATAGTAACTGCAAATACTGAGAGAGTGAGTAGAAATAATCTGTCAGTTCATTGATTGCCTGCTCACCCTTTAAAGACTCCGGTACCTTTAATTCCCCTGAAAATTGCCTGATTGCTGCAGCTATATGAAAGCCTGATGAAAAATTAACAAAATATTAACAAAAGAACAGGTTTTTTATATTGTATAAAATTTTTAAATTGTGTAAGATATAAATGACATGTTATATCTTTTTTTACCGGCTGAATTTGACATTACTATGGGAGGCATATTATGAAAATAAATGAAAACAGAAGCCAGAACATTTCAGGAGCGAAAATTTCCGGAAGATTGAAAGACGTTCTTGAAGTTTTTGATAAAATAACCATTAATTCCGTTCCAGAACCTTCTTTATCTATTTACGGGAAGGTAGATAGTTCTCATGGAAAAACAGGTGAAATGCCGAAACCATTATCCCATCGCTGGATTTTAGATGGTATGATAGAAGCCGGACATGGGAGTGGAACAACTCCTTCTCCTGGTAATCCCCATAATACTCCCTCCCATACACCTGGCACTATCGGACATATATCCGGATCTGTTCCATATGTTTATAACCAGCAATTCAATGATGTTATGAATATATTGAATAATATATCATATCAGGGTAATAGTATGGTAGGTAAACTTTCATATACAGGGAATGATATAAACACTTCCAAAGAAGAACTTAAATCCGCTCATGATACTATAGAAGAGGTAAAGAATGATACGGAGGAAACAGATGTAAGTTCCAAAGGATTTGATCTGGATAGGAAAATGACCGGTGTTGAATATAAACTGCAGGAAGGGGACAGATATATAGATTCTGCTGCAAATGATTTCAGCACAGTAAAATCATATCTCAATGATGCATCGGGAAGAATTGATTCTCTCAGGAGGCTCCTGCCTGCAGGACCTTACCAGCAGGTTATATCATATCTTGATCAGGCAAAAAATCATATAAATAACCCTCTCTCAAATACGAGCAGTGTTGAGTGGGATCTCTACAATACTGACAGTTATATGAAAAGTGCCGCAGGGGATATAGGTTATGCCAGAAGTTATATAAGGACAATAGAAGGAGATTATGCAGGTAACAGTGTAAGTTCTGAAGGATATTCTGTGGAAAGCTACGTGAACAGTGCTGACAATGCACTTGATAGTGCAAAGAGCGAACTTTCCGGTACAACTAGCAGTTATCTTCCTTCCCTCCGGTCGGAAGTAGATCAGGCAATAAGCAGTTTAAAGTATGCCCAGAGCCTTTACAATTCTATAAGATAAAATTTTATATTATAAAAAATAAGGGAGGTTTATTTTATGAAAATTAATGAAAATAGAAATTCAATTGTTTCAGGACTGAAAGTTCCCGGTAAAAAAGAAGGAGATCTTTTATCTGTAAAAGATAAGGTATCTATTTCTTCCTCACAGGATACAGACATGCCTTTTTATACAAAAGCCGACTTTACCGTTGAGTCAGATATGAAAACAGAAGATATATCAAGAGCTATTCACAGCCAGAAATTCGATGAAATATTGAATTTACTCTCCCAGGCTGTCAATCAGGATATTAAAACTGCCGGCCATATTTCCCTGGCAGACGGTGATGTGAAAGACAGTCAGAGAGAACTTCAATTTTCCCATTTTGATATAAGGGAAGTCCAGAGAGATAGTGATAAAACTGATGTGAGTCAGACAGGTTACAGGCTGGACAGAACAGTGAGAAATGTAGAAAATAAACTTTCTTCAGGAGATAGATATACAGGTTATGCTTCCGGCGGCATTGATACCACAGAGAAACTAATAGATGACGCATGTAGAAAATTAGACTCTTTGAAATCCCAGCTTGTGGCATCAGGCGGATATGAACAGGTTTTGGGACTTCTGGAACAGGCAAAACAGCAGACAGGTAATTCTTCACAGCAGGCCCAAAATATAGACAGGGATATATATGATACAGACAGAAAACTGGATAGTGCTTCCAATCAGATGAGATGGGCCGAAATGGATGTAAATAGAATAAAGATGGACAGGAAGGGAGTGAATGTAAGCTCCGAGGGATATCAACTGGATAGTAAAGTAAATCAGGTAGAATGGGATTTGAGAGATGCAGACAGAAGTCTTTCAAATGCTGCGTCAGGACTTCCTTCTCTTGATAATAAAATAGGCCAGGCAGTAAATACGTTAAAACAGGCACAGAATATATATAATTCAATAGCAACAAAAACCATAGAAGAATCTTCAATAAGAGCAGATATATCTTCGGCAAAAGCTCTTATAGAAAAAGCCCTTTCCGGTATTGAAGAAGCAAGAAATCCTTTTGCCGGAGCGGCAAAAGATGCAAATGAAAACAGGGAGCATTTTAAAGAAATGGATCCTTCTATCAAAAAAATTAATCTGGATTTTATAGGAAAAGACGTAAGTGCTGAAGGGAGAATAATCAGAGCCGCAGGAAATAATATAACAGGTCATATGATGGAAGGTGAAGCCTTCAGTGGAAAAGCAGAAGGTATACTTGAAAAAATCAGTAAAGATGTAGCCTCGGCCCTGGGACTTCTGGAAAAATCTAAAGATGAAAAAGTGAACCTGTCAGATGCAAAATGGCAGCTTAAGTGTGCCGGCGACTGGCTTGACAGACTGGTAAAAGATGCATCAATGGATGGAGCATCTTTTAAAAACGGAAAGAAAGCCATTGAGGAAATGAGCCCTTTCCTTGATATAGTTGAAATGGATACTGTTCAGACAGATGTAGGTCGTTTTTCTGATGATCTGAAAGAACTCAGAGGGGATGGAGATGAAAAAATGATTGATGCAAAGGTCATTTCAGAATCTGCACCTAAATCTATTGATGCAATTAAAGGGTACCTTGCAAAAGCCCTTAAGGATCTTGCGTGAAATAAAAAAGGGGCGAAAGCCCCTTTTTTATTTCACATATAATTCCTATATTATGAATAGTCTACTTTTTCATATGAAAATATATAAAAATATATAATCTTCTATGAAAAAATTTTCCACTTGTCCCATAATTCATGTTTCACAACATTTGAATTACTAATAAGTAAGTGGTTAGCTTAACTATCGAAGCATGTCCCTCTCAAAAGTTAAATTACTAATCTTTTGACGGTACTATCCATATAGACTATTTTTTTAGCTATCCTTAATAGTCTTAATGACGAAAAACTTTTTCTCCTATATCTAAAAAGGTTTTATTTTTTAAATAACTATAATCTATATGTAGCTATTAAAATAATAGCATAAAATTTTTAAATTTACAAGTAAATATTGTTATATAAAATTATATATAAAATCAGACACTAGTTGCTATACCGGCATTATATTAACCAGTAAAATTAATAAAAGTACAGTTGTTAATAGAGAGTTTTTTATACTCATAACAGTTTGACCTCCTTAAAAATATTTATAGATTATTCTTCTACCCAAGAACGCAGATATGATGCCATTTTATAGAAAATGTGAGAAATAAATCGCCTGATTGGGATATGAAAATTTTTTCTTATATCTATACAAGGGAATAATTTTGTGTTAATTTATAGTAAAAACTATTATTCAGATCATAAAGGGGGTGCCTTTTTGTTTAAGACACTATTACTTCTTTTTTTTCTTTTATTTGTGCAGACTGTTGTTCTGGCCCTGGAGAAACAGGATGTTTCAGGGCCTGCAATCAGATTTACAAACATTGAAGCAAGAGATAGCAAGATTTTTATAGAAGGTTTTACTTTTGATGAAAAATTTCCTGTAAAAGCCATACTTTATACCATTGATAAATCGCTGGAAGCTTTGAGTAATATAGAACCGGTTGATGGAATCTATGATTCGAAAAATGAGAAATTTATAATTTCAATAGATTTTCCGTCTAACAGCGACTGGGACATGTATGTTTCCATAAAGGTTTATAACAGTGTAAATGAAAGTTCTTCTGCCGATGTGGATATATTTAAAAGAAAGGATCGTACAGGATATTTTACCTATCTTTCAAATTCTGCTCTGAGCTTGAATTTTATAGACTGCGGGGATGTTTTCAGAATATATTATACTCCATCTATAGATAAGGAGGCAGTAGAAGAGGCACAGAAGAAATTGAAAGCAGCAAAAGAAATGACAGACAGTAATTTTAATTTTAAATATCCTGATAAGGTTTATGCTGTCTTATATAATCCCGATAAAGATGAAGTTCCTACATATAAAAATTACAGAGGCACATCACGAAACGGTATACTTACTTTTCCTGTTGAGATAAGATCCCTTGATGAAATTAAACATTATAATTATTATCTGGATAGCAGGATGCCTCATGAATTAGGTGATCTTTCCGTAAGAAATTACCTTAAAGATGAATTATCATGCCTCTGGTTTTCAGAAGGTTTTGGAGATCTCACTGCCTATCTTTTTATGAAGAAATATTATCGTGATGATTATAAAATACGTTATCAGGAAAGGATAAAATCTTTCAAAGAAAGTAACAGTAATATGAAAAGCATAAATTTTCTGGAATCCAAATGGTATCCGGATTTTTATCTCTGCAGTTCTGCTTTTGTTGCAGATATTTATAAAGAACATGGTACGGAATTTTTCAGGAAGTTATTCAGGAAATTGAATAGTTTTCCAGTTAATGGAGCAGAAGAAAAAGATTTAATTCTGATTATGAGCCAGATTCTGGGAAAAGATATAAATCCTGTTATTACTGATTTTTCTACCGATAAAGCTGTAAAAATCCTGGAAAATATAGATGAAAAATAGTTATAAAGGAGTTAATAAATTGAAAACACATTTTAAACCTGTTTACAGTCGTAAGTTCGGATTATTGAGAGTATTGGATCATGGATTGAATTTGCCCGATGAAACCTATATATTACATTCCCCTGCAATAGAGAAGATTTTATTTGACCGTTCACTTGTTAACTGGCCTCTTCAGATAGAAACCTACAGGGCAGCCAGGGCTTTTTTTGAAGCACTGAAGGATGGAGTTTTAAAGAAATATCCTCCCGGCACAAGGTTTGAACAGGTTAATCTTGCCGGTTCAGATGATTATCAGCTTCAGTCAGCCCATGCCAAGGTATTTAACAGCTCTCTTCCCAGGAACTATATAGCTTTACATAGAGAGCTTGCTGAAGATGAATATGATGAAAGTGGAAAACAAAAATTTCGTTCTGTTATTTCTTATAAAAGATTTGAGGCTAAAGGAAAGCTCTGTATACTGGGAGAAACCATTGCTACCGGTATAAGTGCCTGTGATTCCCTTAAAGAACATATGCCTTATGCTATAAAGCATGGACTGGAAATGATAATAATTTTTTCCATTGCAGGATCGAAAGTCGGAGCACAGAGAGTTTATGAAGTGCTGAGAGGATATGATATAAAATCAATGTTCGTGTTTGGTCTCGGCCTGTTTGGACTTGGTAAAGACGGAACGGCCCTTCTCTGGAAAGATGCTGAAGGATTGGATAACCCCATAACATTACCGGAATATGAAAAAAAAGGAAATGAAATTTTTCTGCCAGGTGAGTGCTGTATAGGTGACTGGGGAAGAAGATTTACTGACAGGGAAGGATATCTTCAGGAATGGAAAGAAGAACTCACAAGACTGGGTCATCCTGAGAGATACAGAATGCCAGAGGAATATAAAGTTTAATTTAAATGTATAGGAATTTTCATTTTTTATGGAGTAAAGTCTAGTGCTCTGTCAAGCATCTTTTAAGGGTTAAGGGTTGTGGGTTTCGGGTGTTGGGTGTTGGGTTAAAAAGATTAACAACCCAAAACCCAAAACCTAAAACCTAAAACCCAAAACCTAATTTTAACTTATTCTTTGAAATAGCCTTACAGAAAAAGTTTTACATGGCTTTATAGAAAAGCCAATTCTGGAATAATAGGAGATTTTTTCATATGGTCTTCTGTAATAAGTGTAATTATAAAAATACGAATAGTTCAAAATTCTGTCAGGGATGCGGAGGAGAACTTGCAGCCACTGAAGATGATGGCACTTTAATGGCAGGTGTAATTCTGGATAATAGATATGAAATCAAAAGACTGCTTAAAACAGGGGGTTTTGGTTCTGTCTATGAAGCAATTGATACATCGAACAATAGTATCTGTGCTGTGAAAGAAATGCTCAGCAGTCCTTCTGATACGACTGAAGAACGTGAATATCTGGGCATTAGATTTAAAAGAGAAAAAGAAATATTTAATGAATTGTCTCACCCAAATCTGGCTATTTCAAAAGATTCTTTTATTGAACATAATCGTTATTATTTTGTCATGGATTATATTGAAGGTAAAGAGTTATATATGGTAATGAAGGAAGATTATCATGGAGATGGAATTCCTGAAGCCATTGTAATTGAATGGGTAAAACAGATTCTGGATGCTCTGGATTATCTCCATAATCAATCTCCTCCTGTCATATATCGTGATTTAAAACCTGAAAATATAATGCTCAGAACAGACGGAAAAATAATAATTATAGATCTTGGTCTTGCCAGAGTAATAACTCCCGATCTTACAATGACAGCCATTGGAACACCTCAATATGCTCCTGAAGAATTATTTGCCGGAAAGCCTGAGCCAAGGACAGATATTTATTCTCTCGGGGCAACTATGCACTGTTTACTCACAGGAATAGTGCCGATTAACCTTTTTTATTTCAAACCCCTGAGAGAGGTTAATCAGAATATATCAGAAGAAATGGAGCATATTGTTGCCCGTGCAGTTGAAAGGAATCTGGAAGACAGGTATGAAAATGTCAGAGCTATGAGAGAAGATCTTGAAAAGTGTTCCGGAAAATTATTGTCTGGAAAATTGTCTGAGAAACCTCTGTTACCTGTGAAATCAGAAGAAAAACCTGTTCGAAAAGATGGAATAAAACAAAAAATCAATCGTTTTGCTGAAGATAAAACTATGAGAAAAAAGATTACAGTTGAGGCTCTTCGCAAAAAATATGAAGGTGAAGGGAGGGTTTTTCTTAATAGTGACAGAAAGTGCGGCCACAGTGAGATATTTATGTGGTTTGCAGACGAAATACTTGCAGAGAAAAAACAAATTGTTGCCACTATAGAATTAAGTTCTATAGATGATTATGAATATTTTGAAATATATAAAGATCCATCAGGATATAAATCTGAACAATTATCACGGAGTTTTAAAAGTCTGGAAGAAATAGAAACATATATAATTGAAGTAGGACTTGCAGGAGAAGAAGGAATTATAAATATAATATATTATTAACTAAGTGCTTAAAACGGTAAATACACCACTGATTATTATTTCGTGACGCGTAACGCGTAACGCGTGACGGGAGGAAAATATCTGAAGTATCTGGCGTAATATTAACCGATGTCTGTACTAAGGAATAGAATTTAAATAATAGTCTCTATTAATTATACTCGTGAAAAGTGAAGAGAGGAAAATATCATTCACCCTTCACACTTCACGCTTCACAATCGAGACAATTATTTTATCGACATTCCTGAATGTTTTGACTTGAAAAATTTCTTAATATTAAGAATTTTTTTATTTAAATAAAAGGATATTTTTTACTCAGGGTTGAAATACCTGAAGTTATAGAAAATTTTTAGGAGGTTTTTAGTTATGGAATCCGAAGTGAACAAAATAGTGCAAAAGCTTGAAGAATTCAAGATAGAAGTGGATAAACAGTTAAACAAGGTTGATAGTCAGTTTAATAAAGTTGACGGACAATTTAACAGGGTTGACGGACAATTTAATGTCTCTAAATCTGAAGTGAATGAAAGATTTAACAGGTTAGAAGAAAAGTTAAATCAAATAATCAAAATGATTGAAGAAAAAAAATAGGTAAGAGTTCAGCGGTTAGCTATCAGCTATCAGCTGAACCTTACGAATCCTGACTCTGCAAATTAGTCTGACAAATAGAATTTAATGACATGTGTTATGTAATTCCTGTGAAAACTGACTGATGAATGCTTACGAAAATAGACTATTCTGTATAATTTTTATAAAAAGATTTAGAGGAAAGATTGTAAAATATGAATGATCAAAAAAAATTCACTGAAAAAATGCTTCTTTATTTATGTGTATGCTTTCTCCTTTCAGGGATGTGTGGTCTGATTTATCAGGTTCTCTGGAGTCGAATGCTGAGTCTTATCTTCGGACATACTACTTTTGCCATAAGCACAGTTATAACTGCTTTCATGGGCGGACTGGCCCTGGGAAGCTATTTTCTTGGCAGGTGGGCAGATTCTGAGGGTAAAATTAAAAGTCTTTTCAGAAAAATCGGAGGTTCTCCTGATTTTTTAATGTATGGATTTCTGGAAGCCTTTATAGGTATCTACTGTCTGTTTACACCGAAACTATTTAATATTGTAGAATTCATCTATTTACAATTCTCAGATCTTCCTTTTTATACAATAAGTATTATTCGTTTTATACTCTGTATAGTCGTATTGATTATTCCAACCTTTTGTATGGGCGGCACTCTGCCGTTATTATCAAAATTTTTAATAATAAACTCACAGGAATTGAGTAAAAAATTAGGATTTCTTTACTTTATAAACACTGCCGGTGCTGTTCTTGGAACTATGCTGGCAGGATTTTATTTGATCAGTACACTTGGTGTAACAGGAACTCTTCAAATAGCAGCTTTTATAAATATTGCTATAGGTATTCTGGTATACAGTCTGAATAGAATTTCCGGCAAAGATATTTCCGGTACAGAAGAAAAAGAAATAAAAGAGGAATACAGGCAGGAGAAAACAGATAAAACAGCATGGCTTATCTTTATCATCTTTGGATTTACCGGGTTTGGTTCCATGATTTACGAACTTGCCTGGACAAGGGCCATATCACTGGCTCTTGGCAGTTCAACCTATGCCTTCTCCACTATGCTTGCCACTTTTTTATTCGGTATTGCCCTTGGCAGTATAATCTACAGTTTCTTATCTAAAAGAAAAGATTTTACCATATCATCTTTCGGATGGTTCGAAGTGCTGATCAGTCTCGCATGTCTCATGACAATTCCTCTCCTTGGAAGAATACCTCTCTATGTTATATACTTTTTTCCCAGGTTAAATAATTCCTATAATCTGATTCTACTGGCAAACTTTTTTTTCTGTTTTGCTGTTATGTTAATACCTACTACCATCATGGGATTTGTCTTTCCACTTGTGGGAAAGCTCTATACTCAGAATATTAAAAAGATAGGCAGGCATATTGGAGATATATATGCCATTAATACACTTGGATGTATTCTTGGCTCTTTTTTAACAGGTTTTATACTTATTCCCTTTATCGGTGTTCAGAACAGTTTAAAAATAGGTGTTTTAATCAATATGCTTGCAGGAGTGTTATTACTTTACACATGCAGTAAGAAATTAATCACAAGATTATCATATATTTCAGGCCTTATCCTGTTTATTGTCTTATTAAATTATATTCCTTCCTGGAATCCTACTATAATGAGCAGCGGGTCTGCCATATATGCAGATATATATAAGGAGGAATACGGTAAAGCCAGGACAGAAGGGAAAAAATATTTCGATGAATTAATGATTAAATATCTGGTTTTTCAGAAAGATGGAATAAGCTGTACCGTATCGGTATATGATTTTGGGAGTGCCATAACATTAAGGGTCAACGGAAAAACTGATGCATCTACTGCTATTGATATGCCGACTCAACTGCTTTTAGGTTATATGCCTGTGTTATATCATAAAAACCCTCAGGATCTGTTTGTAATAGGTATGGGAAGTGCTGTAACATGCAAAGCAGTCCTGGATTTTCCGGAAGTCTCATCTGCAGCATGTGTGGAAATAGAACCTGCAGTAGTTGAAGCAGCCAGATATTTTAAAGATTTTAATGGTAATGTTCTTGCAAATCCTAAACTAAGTGTGAATATTGATGATGGCAGGAATGCCATGTTAGCCTCCAAAAAAAACTATGATGTAATTATTTCTGCTCCTTCTAATCCATGGATATCAGGTATTGGAAATCTTTTTACAACAGATTTCTACAGGATCTGTAAAAGTAAACTGAAAGAGGATGGCATTATGGCTCAGTGGTTTCAACTTACCAAAATGAATCAGAAGGACATTGATATGATCATAAATACTTTTTATTCATCATTCCCTGAAGGTATTATATGGCACGGAAAAGATACTGATCTGTTACTCTTAGGTTCTCAGAAACCTCTTGTTTTTGATTATGAAAGATTTAAAGATCTCTATGAACATAATGAATCCTTTCGAGCCTCTATGATATCTATTGGTATTAATAAACCTGATGTGATTTTTTCACATTATATCACCAGACCGGAGGATTTAGATTATAGTTCTACCCTGTTCAATACAGATGACATGCCGTTACTGGAATTTTCCGCTCCTAAAAGTCTGTATCTGGAGAGCAGTGATAAAAATCTGAGATATATATATCAATATAAATTATCTGCCCTTCCTCCGCTTAAAGATGATGAAAAAATTGAATTATCAGATGATTATTATATAAAAATGTTTGATTTCTATAACAGACATATGCCTGATGTGGCACAGAAATTTTTTGAAAAACATTCGGATAAATTATCGGGTATTTTAAAGGATAAAAAAAATTAAACCTCTATCTTTAAAAAACTATTATCCCGTACCTGCTGCAGGTACGGGATAATTATATGGTTCTATACAGATTTTGCTAAATTCTTTTTTAGAATTCCTCTGTATTTTTTGTATAAATCGTTATGTCTTTTGCATTACTGGTAAGGGGATAATATTTTAATTCCCCTCCCTGGGATGGATCTGCTGGCCACCCGTTACCGTAAACCTCTCCTACTGTTTTTCCTGTACACATTTTTTCTATGAAAGATTTACCTGATGTAGAAGTATCATTTACACTTTTTGTCCAGCCGAGATATACTCCATTCCCCAGTTTAGCAAGAGTTTCAGCCATAGGAGGAATTCCTGTTTTAGGATTCTTCATACCCTCACATGCCATATTGTAGAAGAATGAATTTGGGTAACCTGAAGTATATTCTGCAAGATATCTGTTTGTTATACCCCAGAAGCTTTTTGGTCCTTTGCTACTTCCTGTACCCCAGGTTACAGTGAATTCCTCAATTCTTTTATTCTTCATGTCAATCTTTTTTTGTTCTGAAATATTGTCCTCATCATATAATTCTCCTGTCTGTATTCCATAATAGGATCCTGATGCAGTTTCTTCCATGCCTCCATGACCGTTATATATGATGATTCCGTATTCATCAAGATCTTTAAAATTGTCTACTTTATTTGCATCACCATTTCTGCGGGTTACAGAAAAACCTGCATTCTTCAATTCTGTTTCTATACTGTTCAGATCTGCGAGCTCACTGCTAAATCCAGGATCACTGGCAATAGTGTTAATTATCAGGGCTTTTTTATTTCCTACGGATTTCAGTAAAGAAGAATTATCCCTGTATAAAAAGTCAGAAGATGTTGTTTTTAAAGAATTATCAGGATAAGGTGTGGGGTTATCTACCCACACGTCAATACCTCCCCAGTCATATTCCACAACAAGGCTGTCTTTATTTGCCGTTACATATTTTACATGTGGCATGTTTTTTATTTCATCTACAACATACATGAAAGCATTGGGATCATCTGACATTATAGCCTTATCTCCCAGGGGATCAACCAGAATCTCATTTTCTTTTATTACATCGAGAGACACATCAGGTGTGAGATTTATTAGGGGACCTGTTCCTGTACCACCATCACATCCTATATTTATGAAAATAGATAAAATGAGTAAAGATAATACAAAATATAATGATTTCATTGATAAAAACCTCCAGATTTAATTTTTTTAAATTATTTTCTGACACCATGTCAGTTGAATTCAGCTATTGTCCAATCTACCGCCTCCTTCTGACGTGAAACATGAAATGTGAAAGGAAAGAAAGCCTTATTTCATCTGGCTTATGACATTTAAAAATATGAATTGCTCATACTCAGATCAGTAGAATGAACTCTACCATCTGGCTTATTACCGCGCCAGATAAGTTAGTAACCATTTTATCAGCTTCTGCCTGGCAGGCTCTTACGAAGAAAAATCATGTGCTTTATATTATGAATAAAATCAGAAAAAAGACGGAAAAATTACTGTAATTTTTCATTATTATTCTCCTTATAAAAATTTACTTTAATAGATTTTCTCAAGTTCCTCCAATGTAAATTTTAACTTTTAATTTGTTAAAAAGTTTATTTTTCTGTTAAAAATTGTAAATATTCTCTGAATAATTATTACTCTATGTATGATATTCATACATAGAGTAATAGCTTCTATTAAGTTTTCTGAATAAATATTATTCTTTCGGAAAAGTTGTATTTATATATCTGGAATTTATATAACCTCTTGTACCAAATCTGGTAACTATTATATCCATTTCGTCAAAGCCTACGTCACTGGCATATGAGATGACTATTACCATATCACCATCTGTGACTACATCGCTTCTTGGAGAACCGAAGGAAGGCGCCATATAGAGACCTGTATGTAAAGTATCGTCAGTACTTACAGTTCCGATACCACAGGATTTGCCTTTTACATTAACGGAAATGTCATGGATATAACCTTTCATGTTTGTAAGGGTAATGATACTTGCCCAGCCATCTTTTATGGAGATTATCAAAAAATATTCACCTTTGTTTACTGTTCCGAGAATATCAGAAAGATCATTCTGTTCCTGATGAACTTCAGCAGAGTCCATATCGTCAATGATTTTACCATACTGGTAAATGTCGTCCCGGGCATTTGCAGATAATCCTGTAAATAATATTATTATGATTATAGAGATGAAAATTTTTTTCATAATTAAAATTCCTCCTTTATGATATTATAACTGTTTTAATAAGGAAATCAACTTTTTAATCACATGAGTGGATTGTGTTTTTTTATGACACGTAGATTCACTCTAACTCTCACTATTGAATAACTCGTGATAAAGCCCTATAATATAGATGAACTCACAAATTGCCATGATTGAATAAGGAGGTACTATTTATGAACATAAAGAGAAGTTTATTATTTTTTATACTGATTATATGTGTCCTTTTACATAATCCTGCCAGAGCAGAAGAATCAGGTGCCTGTATTTTTATTAACGGCGAATATTACACTGATACGAAAATTGAGAATTCCAACCCTTCCTGTATCCTTGTAGCCCTGTCTTTTTTTGAGAAATTCGGTTATGCAGTTTCGTGGGATAATAATAATCAGATAGCCATGATTGAAGATACTGTAGTTACAGGTGATGAAAAATATTCTTCAAATCATCTCTGGTGGGCTATTATGACAGGAAAAGATAAACTTGTAATAAATGATCCTGAGAAACAGGAATTGACTCTTATGAATTTTAAAGATATAGGGATTTCGGGCCTTCCTTTTCAGGGAATGGATGATGTTTATGTACCTCTTGCTATTGCATCAAAGATTATGGGAGAAAAATTAGGCTACAATCAGGGAACTATTTACCTTGATCTCAAAGATGCTAATCTTCTGCAGAAAATTTACAGATTGGATACCAGTACTGTCCATAGCACGACACACTTTTCTGCCGACAGTGAATTAATTACATTATTTGAAAAATAAAAAATAGAGATGCAGGAAAGCATCTCTATTTGATCTTATTAGGAATAGAATTTAATTAATAGTTTCTTTCCTCGCGTAACGCGTTACGCGTTACGCGTCACGATTTAATATATTTGAGACAGTAATTTATTCCGATACGAATTCGTAGAGTTTATCGGAATTTTTGTGATATCCGTTAAAATTGTCAGGATCTGTATCGGGAGCATTATTATCAGGCGCACGGTGATACATTATAATAAAGGCTTTCTTATCAGCATCAGAGTAGTCTTCACTTCTTTTACCATAGAGTGAACCCTGCGGCCAGTAGTTCATAATGGAATATTCCATTTGTGAATTACTTACTGCAAGGTTTTCAAAAGGATGCCACAGTGCAAGGGCATGGCCTATTTCATGTCTTACAGTACTTGTGAAACCTGTATCATTCTGATATTCTGCAGATAATACTACTCCACCGCCTCTGAGCCATAAATCTCCATCCCATGTGCCTCCTCCGAGGCCTGTATTATTATCAGGCAGGGTCTGTCTCATAGAAATACCTATGGCATTATAACCTGATTGTATATAGCCCCATTCAGGCGGACTTGTGCTGAATTTCCATCTTGTATCATCATTTGCCCTGCCGTTATAGTATTCTATTTCAGGACTGGAAAAGAAACCGTCTGCCAGTCCTCCCACTTCCTGTATGACTGATGTGAGTTTGTCTATAGTAGTCTGAGGTACAGCAACATTATCGACATCCTGCATATATTTATATATGATGAATTTAGGTTTTATTTCCCATCTTGCCGTGCCTGTATGACTGCCGGGCCATACTGTGAGGGCACGGAACATGGTAGTGTTGAAATTTGAAGGCAGTACACTTATATCCTGCTGTCCTCCTGACAGATTTACAGGAAAACTTCTGGTAATAATATTACCGCTTGCTGTCATACGCTGTGTCCCTGATCCTACTGATGTAATGGTATAATAGCCGTTTATATCTGTTGTTCCTGTCTTTCCGTTAACAGACAGATTTACATCTTCCATAGCAGTATTTGTAAATAAGTCGTAAACCCTTCCTACAAGGCCTCCTGCTAAAGGTGTGGGACCTGCCGGGGTATTTGTAGCAGTCGGAGCAGATCCTCCGGGGGTGTTTGTAGGAGTGGGAGCTATCGGAGTATTTGTCGGGGTATTTCCCGGAATAGTTGTTGGTGTGTTTCCTGAAGGTGTTGGAGGAACAGGTGTAGGAATAATGTTATTTATAATATTTAGATTAATATTACCGGTAATTCCGTTTACTGCTCCTGATGGATTGTTTGGATTTGCAGTATATTCACCCTGGTTTCTCCACATTTCTATACGGATATTTCCCTGGGGTATATCTGTAAATAGATATGATCCGTCTGACGCTGTTGTCATTGTTCTGTATGGTGTAGCCTGTCCGGACAGTTCAGAACGAAGAACTGAAGATGTGTATAAGGCTAAAAAAGCATTTTCTATAGGAGTAACACCATCACTTTCAAATACTTTACCGTAGATACTTCCTGTAGGTATCTGTGTCGGCAGCGGAGTGGCTGTTACAGAAACAGGTACTACAGTTGTTCCTCCGCCTCCTCCACAGCTTGCAAATAGTACAACTAATATTAAACCTGTGAGAAAAATAAAACTATACCTTAACATTTCATTGCCTCCTCTTTAACTATCTTTATGGTTTTTACCATGATTTTTATTGTATTTACAACAATAA
>Ga0351878_1136_pt1 | contig 15536 bp, 15 predicted proteins | sample BONcelFGM3001D14_FD_206781 | JGI IMG/M metagenome (GOLD analysis project Ga0351878, IMG submission 206781) | Enriched cells from coal bed in the Powder River Basin, Montana, United States - BONCAT cells FGM rep3 HSBNCT.FGM.300.1.D14 ...
TCCGATCTGCTGCCTGCGGATATCCCGCTTATCCAGACGCGCCCTTTCCGCGCACCGCACCACACCATCTCTCACGCGGGACTGGTGGGCGGCGGTAATTGGCCACACCCGGGTGAGGTATCGCTTGCCCACCGCGGCGTATTGTTCCTGGATGAACTGCCTGAATTCGGCAAGCACGTCCTTGAAGTGCTGCGCCAGCCGCTGGAAGACAAACATGTTACCATCAGCCGCGCGCGCGGATCACTGACCTTCCCCGCGAATTTTCAGATGGTGGCGGCCATGAACCCCTGCCCATGCGGATATTATGGCGATCCCGTCAAACCCTGCACCTGCTCACAGGCTTTCATAACCACCTATCAAAAGCGCATCTCCGGCCCGCTGCTGGACCGCATCGACATTCATGTGCAGGTCCCGCGCGTCGATTATGACAAGCTAAGTGACGAGCGTTTTGGTGAATCATCAGAAAAGATCCGCGAGCGGGTGGAAACCGCGCGTGATATCCAACGATTACGTTTCACAGCCAACGAGACTGGCGAAAAAGGTATTTACAGCAACGCGGATATGCACAACGCGGATATCCGCTTACACTGCAAACTCAACCAGGATTGCCAAAACCTGATGCGCGCAGCCATGCAGCAGATGCACCTTTCGGCACGCGCGTATCACCGCATGCTCAAACTGGCACGAACTATCGCCGATCTGGCTTACTCAGAAGAGATCAGCGCCACGCATCTGGCGGAAGCGCTTCAGTACAGGCCGCAGGTGATGTTTGGATGAGAAATAGGTTAGTTTGTAGCTACTATAAACCCCTATCCGTGCAGTTCAGTATTACGGCGGGCTGGAAATAACAAAGAAATGGCTTCAGTCACAACATATTGATATACAATAATTTAAAAAAGGTCTTGTGATATCAATCAATAATCAAGGTATTTTGCTGTATATCCAGTTATTATTAGGTAAATACACGGAAAAATTACAGTGTGTCTGAAGGTAGTATATCAATAGTTAGCACGCTCGCCGTAAGCGCGGAGGCATTAAGGTTTGGAGAGACACAATGAATACGGAAACACTAGCCAAAGAAGGCTTCATCTCGTTCCGCGACTATAACGTCTGGTATCGTACCGTTGGCAACTGTGAAGAGTCAGGTAAGCTGCCGCTGTTATGCCTACATGGTGGTCCTGGAGCACCGCATGACTACCTCGAACCTCTGGAGGCAATGGCTGGGACTGGACGCCGCGTCATTTTCTACGACCAATTGGGTTGCGGCAACTCAAACGTCCCGACAGACCCATCAATCTACACGATGGCTCTCTATCTTGAGGAAGTCGACGCTATTCGCCGAGCCCTCGGACTAGAACACGTTCATATCCTTGGCCATTCATGGGGAGGAATGCTGACGATCGAGTATGCGTTGACGCGACCAGTTGGTTTGGCAAGTTTGATTCTCGCCGATACAGCGGCCAGCTCGCCCCATTGGGCGACCGAGATGAGACGTTTGGTAGCTGAACTTCTGCCTGAGGTGCAACAGACAATTCAGATGCATGAGGTAGCGGGTACGACCGACTCTCTTGAGTATCAAGAAGCATGCCGGATTTTCTTTCGTCGCCATGGCAGTGGCCGCATTGACCCACGACCAGATTATCTAAATCGGATGGCCGATAAGCCTGGAGATGAAGTCTATCATATCATGTGGGGTCCGAGTGAATTTTTTATGACCGGCACGCTCAAAGATTGGGACATCACAAGTCGGCTTGGCGAGATTCGCGCGCCTACGTTGGTCATCGGGGGCCGATATGACCATGCGACCCCCATCATCACGGAGACAGTGCATCGCGGCATACTAGGTTCCGAATGCGTCATCTTCGAGAACAGCGGACATTTCCCTCACATAGAGGAGACAGAACGCTATTTGAAGGTGCTCGATCGATTCTTGAACCATGTTGAGGCGCAGGCATAGTCCACACCATTGACACTGACCACCTCGTTCAAAGCAGAGCGGAAGCGAACCCTGCGTGCTGTTGACGTTTCTCCGCTGCGCCCCGCAACGCAATTGACGCTGGCCGTTAACCTGCTAATACGATCCAGCTTTTTCATCCTGCTTTCCACCCATATGGAAGATATCACCGGCGTTGCATCAGAATTGTATCTAGTAGGAAAGACAACTCATTAAACCTAGGTTTAAGCACCCCTGACCGTGCAATTCAGTGTAACGGCGCAATAGAAATATCAAGAAATTGGTTTCAGAATCAGATCCCTGATATACAATATTCAAAGATTAGTAAAAACGCGAGGGAATTAATATGGAAAAACGACAATTTGGACGGACTGACCATATGAGCACAGTCGCCATCTTGGGCGGCGCGGCTTTTGGTGAAGTTGATCAGGCTACCACTGACAAAGCCATGGAAACTGTGCTGGAATTTGGCGTTAATCACATTGATATTGCTCCTTCCTATGGGCACGCGGAAAAGCGCCTGGCGCCATGGATGAAAACGCAACGTGATAAATTCTTTCTGGGATGCAAGACTATGAAAAGGTCTCGTGATGGGGCTCTGAAAGAATTGAATGGCTCTCTTAAGCGCCTGCATTCTGACCACTTTGATCTATACCAACTGCATGCCATTAAGAAACTGGAAGATCTTGACGAAGTCACTCAACCTGGAGGCGCCCTTGAGGCTTTAATTGAAGCCAAAGAAGAAGGATTGATCCGTCATATCGGCATCACCGGACACGGCGTTCTTGCACCGACGGTATTTATTGAAGCCTTGCGGCGATTTGATTTTGATTCCGTTCTATTTCCAATCAATTTTGTGCAATTTGCGGACCCGGGCTACAAAGAAAAAGCGCAAGAATTGCTCAGGCTCTGCCATAAGAAAAATGTGGGCTGTATGCTGATAAAATCCATCACCAAATCGCCTTGGGGAGAGCGTAATCATGAATATGATACCTGGTATGAACCCTTTACTGAAATGGAAATGATCCAGAAAGCAGTAAATTTTGCTTTATCACAGGATGCCACTGGAATCTGCACCGCTGGAGATACGCGCCTGCTGCCATTGGTTTTAAATGCTTGTGAAAACTTTAAGCCGATGCCTGAACCAGAACAAATAGAACTGATTCATAACGCGCAAAAGTACCAGCCGCTGTTTGTATGATTACAAATTTTTTCAATCCAAACCAAAAGATTGAAATTATTTAAAGGTTGACTTTTGATAATTATCAATATAATATATGTATTGAAAGTAATCGTTTGAGCGGGGATTCTTCAATGCTTCAACATCGCTCTGAAAAATAATAAAAGGTTAAAAGGAGAAAGTAAAATGGCACAGATAAAATTTTTCTCATTGAAGAGCAAGAAAAGCGTATTGGTAGATGTCAGCAAATGCACTCTCAAAACTCTTAAAAATGGCCGCAAAGCAGCCGAAGCAATGGATCCGGAAACCGGCGGAAAACTTTATAAATTTCTCTCAAAAGAAGACCTCAAGTTATTCGAATAACCCAGATTGCAAGAATTATTAATAATAAAAATCATCCACTTCAGGTGGATGATTTAATTTAATGGACTCTATTCTATTCTTCGTAATTCATTTCTTTGGCGAATTACGAATTTGGCATATTAATTGCATCTGTATTGGTAGTTGAAAAATAATTCTTTTGTTATACAATAATAGAGTAATTTGAGGAGGTACCATGAAATCGTCATCCTTACGCCTGGTCATTGCACTGATAGCCATTCTGGCAGTTTCAGTAGCATGTTCGCTGCCCTTTGCTATTGCCCCGGTGCAGCCTGAAGAAAAAATTGTTTACGTTGAAGTGACATCAACACCTGTCCCGCCAACTGATGCATCGGCAGACGAATCAACACCGCCAGCTACAACACCTGCCGTGGCAGTCAATTTGGATGGTCCCTGGACCATCTGGCAAGGAACCAGTGAACAGCAGCTTGATATTGACTTCCTGCAGCAAGGATATAACCTGATTGGAAATACCGCCACAGGTGACGGCCACAGCCTGCTCTTTAAAGGAACTATCAGCCAGGACAGCAAGAGTGTATCCGGTACATGGGAATCCACTTCGGGCACTTCCGGTAATTTCATCATAACGCTTGACGTTTCTGTTTCAACTTTTTCCGGAAATTTAGGCGGCGGTGTACCCTTCTGCGGCAGCCGCAGCGGAAGCGCCAAACCCTCACCCTGCATCAAATAAATTTAAATAAAGCGCTTCCATTACTGGAAGCGCTTTTTGAATTAACTCAGGATTGTTTTCAGGAACTTTAATTTTTCAAGATCCTGATAAGATTCGCCACCTTCATGCAAGTTGAATTCATACGTCCGTATCTCTTTTCTGCCAGCGTAGTAATTGTAGGCCGCAAAAACTGTTGAGGGCGGGCAGGTTGTATCCATCAATCCCACGCTAAATAAGGCGGGCGGTTTGGCGCGGACAGCGAAATTCATGCCGTCAAAGTAACTCAAAGTGTTAAATACCGTTTCGATCTTGTCGCGATGAGTTTTGAGAAAATGGGATATCTCACTGTAGGGGCGTTCATCTGTCAGGGTAACAGCCCGTTTAAAGTGACAAAGGAAAGGCACATCCGGCATAATACCAGCCAGATCTGGAACCAACCCTGCAACGGCTATTGAAAGCCCGCCACCCTGGCTGCCACCGGAACAAACCACTCGATCCTTATCTACCTGCGGATGCGACCGCGCTGCCTGGATAGCACGCACTGCGTCGATAAAAACCCTGCGGTAGTAATAAGTATCGGGGCTTAAAATCCCCTGGGTCATAAAGCCAGGATAATGCGGCCCCGAGTCCTGGTCAAAATTATCCGGAGTATCCCCCCGCAGCCAGGAAGATCCCTGCCCGCGCGTATCCATCACAAACAAAGCATAACCTGCGCTTGGAAAGAGCAGCCAGTCAATCGGGAATCCGCGCCCGCCGCCGTAGCCAATAAATTTCACAACGCAAGGGAGCGGTTTTTTAGTATTTTTCGGACAGATAAACCATCCCTTAACGGGCTGTCCACCAAATCCGTTGAACGTAACATCATATGTATCCAGCAAGGACAGGTTGTAATCAACCTTATTGAATTGCGTATTCAAGGCAAAACCCTGGCTGTCAGTGATCGATCTTTTCCAGAACGCATCAAAGTCCTGCTGTTCAGGGCGTTCAGGCTTATATACCTGTAATTCTTCCAAAGACAGATCGTAAAGCATGCTTCCTCCTTAAAGATCATTTTGAGGTTAATTTTATGACATTGTAAGAGATATCTTAATAAATAAACCAGTTTAGTAAAACGCTTGTAATCTGAATTTAAATCCGCTATAATAAGAGAAAAGTGGTAGAAAGTGGGTCTAAGTGGGACGCCGGTAATACCGGCGTTTCGGCTTAAAAATCGAGGTAGAACAGATGTTCTTTGGACAGTTTGATCATAGTTTAGATGATAAAGGACGGTTGACCATCCCCGCGCGCTATCGCGACCTTCTGGAAAACGGCGCTTATATCACACTCGGTTTTGATGATAACCTCATGGTCATGCGCAGCGAAGAATTTAATAAACTCTACCACAAAGTTGAAGAATTGAGTCTCACAAATTCCAAAGCCCGCGATCTGGCGCGTATGCTGTTCGGCAGCGCTGATATGCTGGAATTTGATAAAAACGGCCGAGTTCTGATTCCCCAATTTCTGCGGATTGAAGTCAAGCTCGAAAGCGCAGTAAAACTTGTGGGAATAGGACCTTATTTTGAAATTTGGACTCCTGAGTCCTGGAGAAAGAAGCAGGGCATGATCGTGGATGGGGAATCCCGTGCAAAGATGTTTGAAGATCTGGATCTAACATTGAAAAATGCCTGACTCAGACGCTGAAAGGCGCCCTCCCCACCTACCAGTACTTTACCAAGAGAGCATCAACCTCCTCCAACCGAAAAACCACGGCAGGTATGTGGATGGCACACTCGGCGCAGGCGGCCACGCGGCAGGCATACTGGATTCAAGCCGACCTGATGGGCAGCTGTTAGGCCTTGATATTGATGACCAGGCAATAAAGATAGCCAAAATCAGATTATCAGAATATGGCAGCAGGGTCATTGTAAAAAAAGGTTCTTATGCCAATTTGACCGAACATCTGCGAATTATTGAATGGCCTTGTGCTGATGGAATCATCCTTGACCTTGGGCTTTCCTCAATGCAGTTGGATACTTCGGACAGGGGTTTTTCCTTTATAAAGGACGCCCTTTTGGATATGCGCTTCAGCAAGGATCAAAAACGAACCGCAGCCAAAATACTCAATACCTGGAGTGAAAAAAGCCTGACAAAAGTATTATGGGAATTCGGGGAAGAACCAAAATCAAGGCAAATTGCCGCGGGTATCATTGATCAAAGACCAATATCAACTACCCACCAATTAGCAGCGATTGTCCTTAATTCATATAAAGGGAAACGCGGAAAGGTCCATCCGGCAACCCGAACCTTCCAAGCATTGAGGATAGCAGTCAATGAAGAGCTTGACACACTTGAAAAAGGTTTGGATGAGGCGCTAAAAGCGCTTTGTAAAGGAGGAAGATTGGCGGTGATTAGCTTTCATTCGCTGGAAGACCGGATGGTCAAACAGTTTTTCCAGCGCGAAAGCCGCGATTGCATTTGCCCGCCCGAGCAGCCAGTTTGTATCTGCGGGCATAAAGCGTCAGTCAGGCTCATATCAAAAAAAGCAATTATTCCTTCACAGGAGGAAGTTGTCAAAAACCCGCGGGCGCGCAGCGCTAAATTGCGGGTTGTAGAAAAGTTATAAGTTCACCAGTCAAAATAACAGGCAGAGTTATTAATGACAAAAAAAATCAAACAAGCATATCAGCAGGCACCCTGGAGGAGGCAGCTCCGCTCCTTTGGTTTTTCCGTGCTTCCTGTGATCGCCATCGGTATGGTGATCGCGCTCTATCTTGTTGTCAGTGCACAATCCGCTGCCGCAGGCTTGCAGATTATGCAGATGCATTACGACGAAGAAGAAATCCTGCGCCAGATCGCAAATTCACGCACCGAATTGGGATGGATGACCTCATACAAAGAAATGCAGCAGCGTGCAAAAAAGAATGGCTATGATTTGCCGCCCGCTGAAGCAGTCCATTTTATGAATATTCCTGGCTATAAAGGACAGGATGCTGTGTTGATTGCCCCTCCCCCCGGCTCCGATTCCAAAGGTGCGCCACTGGTAAATGAGTTCTATCAGCAATCTTTATGGGATTGGTTCCTGGATACTTTTCTAGTGGATGCACCAACAGTGAAGGGAGGTGTGAATTGAGCAAGTCCGGCACCTCACGCCTGACGATCATTGGCGGCCTGTTATCCGCGGCAAGCCTGTTGATTGTTTTTCAGATGGCTCGTATTCAGGGCAGCACCAAACATCAGGAACTCAGCCGCTGGGCAGACGAGCAGTATTCCTACGCGATCGAAAATTATTATCCTGAGCGGGGAAATATATACGACCGCTGGGGACGGCTGCTGGCAGGGAATGAAGATGTCTATGAGGTCGGATTGATGCTTCAATACATTACCAATCCATCAACCATTGCAACAACATTGGATGGCGTAAACGACCTGAAATATAAAGATGTATTGGAAAATGCCACAAAAGCATACGACCCTAAAGAAAGCATTTACGCTGTGCTTACCGACTTTCTGCCTTTTGGTGTCGTAGACGTTCTCAGCGAAATCAAGCAAAAGTACGAAATTGAAAATCCATACGGCCGGAATCCGGAAAAACCTTCCCTTCGTGGTGTGGTCTGGTATCCGCATTTGAAGCGAAGCTACCCTGAAAATTCATTGGCATCGAATATCCTCGGCTTTTATTCCTTCCGCGACCGTCAGAATGGGCTGGGATATTATGGCGTGGAAGAATATTACGACGATATACTGGCCGGTTCTCCGATGGAATCTTTTATGCCGCGCAACCCCTACATGCTTGAAGGATTGCCAGAAGTGCCTGCCGGCGCCAGCCTGGTATTGACCATTGACCGCGAAATCCAGGCTATGGTTGAAAAGAAATTGGATGAGGCCGTAAAAGAATATGAAGCGGATTACGGCGTGGTTATCATCATGGATCCGCGCAATGGCGAGATTTTAGCTATGGCGAGCCAACCGCGTATTAATCTCAACCAGTATTGGGAGACTGAAGATCAATTTAAAGACAAAACCCCCTATAACCGCGCCATCAGCGAGACCTATGAACCCGGTTCTGTCTATAAAGTCCTGACTATGTCAGCGGCGATGGATGACGGTGCGGTGGACGATAAGACCATTTTTAACGATCCTGGCCGTTTTGAATACGGCGGAGGCGTTGTTTACAACTGGGACCGTCAGGGGCATGGCAAACAGGATATGCAAGGCTGTATGCAAAAATCATTAAATGTCTGCCTGGCCTGGGTTGCGACCGAATTAGGGAAGGACAAGTTTTACGAATATATGCAATCGTTTGGAATCGGACGGATGACAAATATCGACCTCGGTGGCGAAAAAATCTGGCCTTTCAGCGTTCCCGGCAATTCAGATTGGTATCCCATTCAATTGGTTACTAATTCATTTGGACAAGGAGTCGCTATCACCCCCATTCAAATGGCAACCGCGGTTTCAGCCGTCGCCAATGGCGGCAAAATGATGAAACCGCATGTGCTTAAGGCGATCATTCAGGACGGTCAGCAGTATAATACTTCGCCGCAAGTTCTGGGCGTTCCGATCAAACCTGAAACCGCCCGCGCCATGACAAATATGCTTGTCAAATCCCTGGTCAATGAAACCTCGCTCGCGCTGGTGCCTGGGTACAAAATCGCAGGCAAGACCGGTACAGCAGAAATCCCTGTTGAGGGTGTATACGGAACCGATCAGACTAATGCCTCTTTTGTGGGTTGGGGTCCGGCTGATAATCCCCAGTTTCTCGTATACGTCTGGATCGCTCGCCCGGAAAAATCTCCCTGGGGTTCTGTGATTGCCGCGCCTCTTTTCAGCGAAATCACCAAGGAGCTGGTTGTCTACCTGGATATTCCCCCGGAGACGGCTCAGGATTCACTTATGGCGAAAGAAGGATAAGCATGATCACTCTTTACAACATCATTTACGCTCTCACAGAAGTTGAAATTCCCGATAACCAAATGATGATCACCGAAGCGGTGATCGATTCACGTAAAGCGATACCCGGTTCCGTGTTTATTGCCTTGCCAGGTGAGCGCTCGGATGGGCATGACTTTGTCAAAAATGCTTTTGAAAATGGCGCTATTCTTGCCCTGATCCAGAAGGATTTAGGATCCGGATTCAGGATTTTGGATCTCAGAGGGATTAACTCCGGCCAGGAAATTTCCATCCCCCAGGCGCCGTTCTGTATCCGGGTTGATGACAGCTTAAAGTCCCTTCAGGATATCGCCAGATATTGGCGCCAAAAATTATCAGCACGAGTAATTGCAATAACAGGCAGCGTGGGCAAATCATCCACCAAAGAATTGACGACCGAGGTTTTAAGTCGAAAATTCCACACCTATAAAAATCCCGGGAATTACAACAATGAGATCGGATTGCCGTTAACGATCCTGAATCTCGGGCAAGGATATGAGCGGCTGATCCTTGAAATGGGCTTCTATTATCCCGGTGAGATCAGCTTTTTATGCGGGATCGCCAAACCCGATGTGGGTATTGTAACCAATATCGGTACAGTGCATGCAGAACGCGCGGGCTCTCAGGAAGCAATAGCCAATGGCAAGGCAGAACTTGTTGAAGCACTCAATCCTTCTCCTGATGGGATTGCCATACTCAATTTCGATGATCCTTTTGTCAAAGCCATGGCCTCAAAAACCAGGGCAAGTATATTATTTTACGGACTGGATTCCGGAGCCGACGTCTGGGCAGATGAAATTCAAGGTCAGGGGCTGAAGGGCATCCGTTTTCGCATCCATTACCATGACGAATCTATGGTCCTGGAAGTGCCGATGCTCGGCCGCCATTCCGTCCAGACCATTCTCAGGGCAAGCGCAGCCGGAATTGCCGAAGGCATGACCATGCACGAGGTCGCGGAAGCGCTGATGGCCAGCAATACCCAGCTGCGGCTGGTTGCTGTCCAAACCAAGAGCGGCGCTTTAATTCTTGATGATACCTATAACGCAACTCCCGAATCCACAGTCGCAGCGCTTGACCTGCTGGATGAATTAAAAGGCCAGAAAATTGCTGTACTTGGGGACATGCTCGAACTCGGCCAATATGAACAGGCCGGGCACGAAGTGGTCGGGCGCAGGGCTGCAGAAGTGGTAAACCACCTCATCGCTGTCGGTCCGCGTGGTCAGACCATCGCTGAAACCGCCAAGCTGCGCGGGCTACCCCCAACCGCCGTTACCTGGGTGGCAGATGCCCTTCAGGCAGCAGAAGTGCTTAAATACAACTTGAAGGCAGGAGATGTGGTGCTCATTAAAGGTTCGCACAGCCTCAGGATGGACCGCATCTCACCAATCCTTGAGGAGGCTGCATGAGGGAAACGTCCTTATCCCTGGCTCTGAGTTTTTTGGCTTTTATTATGACCGTGATCTGGGGCAGCCCGCTCATCAAATTGCTTCGCTTTTTCAAGGTCGGCAAGATCATCCGTGAGGAAGGGCCTGGCAGCCACATTGACAAATTGGGAACTCCCACAATGGGCGGATTCATGATCATCGCGCCTGTACTTTTGCTGACAGTTCTATTAAATGCGGCTACGCTGTTGGGCTTTGACATCCTCGGCAGATCTGTCCTTATTCCGCTTTTGGTTTTAGTTGCCTTTGGCCTTTTGGGAGCGGTTGATGATTGGGAAGGCATCCGCGGTTCTCGAAAAGGACTTGGGATGCGCGCCCGCACCAAATTTCTCATCCAGCTTGCGCTTGGTCTGGCAACCGCTTTTGCGTTGAAGTACCTTGTCAAGGTGCAGGAAATGTATTGGCCGGGTTATCCTGAACCGCTCGAGCTTGGCGCCTGGTATATTCCGATCGCCACCATTATTATTGTCGGCTTTTCAAATGCGGTGAATTTCACCGATGGATTGGATGGTCTGGCAGGTTTGATCTCAGCAACCGCCTTCGCGGCATATGGCGGCATCGCTTTGCTTCAGGAGCAATTCTTTCTTGCGCGTTTTTGCTTCACCATCGTCGGGGCATTATTCGGATTTTTATGGTTTAACGTGCATCCCGCGGAATTATTCATGGGTGATACGGGATCATTGGCGATTGGCGCCGCACTGGCAACCTTCGCGCTGATGACCGGCCAATGGCTGGTGCTGCCTGTTATCGCCATAATCCCGGTAAGCGAAACGCTAAGCATCATCCTGCAGGTCGCTTATTTCAGAATGACTGGTGGAAAACGCTTATTTAGAATGGCTCCCCTGCACCATCACTTTGAACTTCTCGGGTGGAGCGAAACTCAAGTCGTACAGCGTTTTTGGCTGGTTACACTGATTGCGGCAATGCTGGGGCTCGCGCTAATTTTGGTGGATTAATGAAAAGAAACTGGCAAGGAAAAAAAGTCATTGTGATCGGCGCAGCCCGGCAGGGGCTGGCTGCTTCACGTTACCTTGCCAAAAAATCAGCCCAAGTCTTGCTGACCGACAGCCAATCGCTATCTGACTTAAACGATCTTAAAGCGCAGTTATCTGGCATCGCAATTGAACTGCATCTCGGCGGACACCCAATCGAAATTTTGGATGGCGTCGATGTAGTTTGCATTTCTGGCGGCGTGCCGCTGACGATCCCCTTTATAAAAGAAGCCCAAGCCCGCAGTATCCCGCTCACCAACGATTCCCAGTTATTTATGGAAGAAGTAAAAGCAAAGGTGATAGGCATAACAGGATCTGCCGGAAAAACCACCACGACGGTATTGACCGGCGCAATCGCCAAAGCTGCACTTGAGCCAAAAGTAAAAGTCTGGGTGGGCGGTAATATTGGATTTCCGTTGATCGAGCATTTGGATGAAATCCAACCCGATGATTGGGTAGTGCATGAATTTTCCAGTTTTCAGCTCGAGCAAATGACCATTTCTCCGCATATCGCGGTGATAACCAATATCACCCCCAATCATCTTGACCGTCACAAAACAATGGAAGCTTACATGGCGGCAAAAACACGCATCCTCGATTTCCAGAGCACGCAGGATTTTGCCGTTCTTAATCGTGAAGACCCTGGTTCATATAATTTGGTCGAAAAAACATCCGCAAGTTCGTTGACCTTTGGATTTAACAAACCAGATGGGAAACACCCGGGCGTCTATATTGAAGAAGACAAATTCATGCTTTTTGATGGTCGAAATGAAAGCGTATTATTCCCCATAAATACATTGCGGCTGCCCGGCAGACATAACCTTGCTAATGCCATGGCAGCCTGCGCAGCCTGCACAGCTGGCGGATTTGCAATCCAGGCCATGAGCAAGGGAATTGGTTCTGTTGAAGGCATCCCTCACCGGCTGGAGATGGTCGGGGAATTCAAAGGCATCCAATGGATCAACGATTCCATCGCCACCGCTCCCGAACGGGTTATGGCAGCGATGCGCGCTCTTGTTGGACCGCTGGTGATACTTCTTGGAGGCCGTGATAAAGATCTGCCGTGGGAAGATTTGGCAGAAATGCTCCACGAAAGGCATTCCAAAGTTGTGCTTTTTGGCGAAGCCGGCAGCCTGATAAAAAGAGCGCTGAAAAAGTTTGAGGGCAACACTCCTTCCTACCCGATTTTTCAGGTAAACACTCTGAAAGAAGCGGTTGTGAAAGCGGATAAGATCGCTGAAAAAGGCGATAAAGTTTTACTTTCCCCTGGCGGGACCAGCTATGACGCGTACCGCGATTTTGAAGAACGCGGGGAACACTTTAGAAATCTTGTAAAGGCACTTAAATGAGCGCAAAATCAGTTCCCGTTGAGCATAAGAGCAAACGCCGCCCACTAAACCTCGGCGTTGATGTGCCGCTCTTCCTGGCTGTCATAGCGCTGCTTGTTTTTGGATTGCTGATGCTTTATTCGGCAAGCTGGGAGTATTCTGTTTCGATTATGGGACAGCGCCCGTCCTACATGCTTGAACGTCAGGTGCGTTTTCTGGTCCTGGGAAGCATTGCGGCAATAGCAGCCTTTTTCTTTGATTACCACCGCATCAAGAAATTTGTCATTCCCATGATGGTCGTTACACTCATCATGCTGCTGCTGGTGATCTTTTATGTCAATGAAGTCCGTTTGGGCGCCCGCCGCGGTTTATTCCAGGGCTCCATACAGCCATCTGAACTGGCCAAACTGGTTGTGATCATTTATCTTGCCTTCTGGCTGCATGCCAAAAAAGATCTGCTACATGAATTTTCATTTGGATTACTGCCTATGGCTGCCATTTTGGGCATCTCTTCAGCGCTCATTTTGTTCCAGCCTGACCTGAGCGCTGCGGCAACCATTTTTATCATTGGCGGAATGATGTTCTTTATGGGCGGTGGAGATATCAAGCAAATTCTCCCATCTTTGCTGATCGCATTGTTTGTCGGTATCCTGTTGATTTCAGTCTACAGCACCGGACAGGAACGTATTTCAAGCTTTATTGAAGGCATCCGCGACCCCAAGCTGGCGTCTTATCACGTGGTACGCTCCTTTGAGGCCATCGTCCGCGGCGGTTTGTTCGGCGCCGGCATTGGGCGCGCCAATACCAAATTCACCGGCCTGCCCGTCGCGCCCACGGATTCCATCTTCGCGGTGATCGCTGAAGAAACCGGTATTTTTGGCGCATGCGTGATCATTATCTTGTTCATCTTCTTCCTTTGGCGAGGACTGACCGTTGCCAGGCACGCTCCGGATATGCTGGGCAGACTGCTGGCGGCCGGCATAACCGTTTGGATCTTCCTGGAGGCAGTGATCAACATGAGTGTGCTGGTCAACCTGCTGCCGTTTGCCGGAAACGCGCTGCCGTTCATCAGCTACGGCGGTTCGAGCCTGACAATGGTAATGATAGGCGTTGGAATCATCATGAGTGTCGCGAGACAAACCGCGATCAAGAATAATGAAGAAGAAAGGAGACCCCTGAATGCGGTTGTTAATTTGCGCCGGGATGACGGGCGGAGGAGTATACCCCGCCATAGCCGTCCTTCAGGCGCTGAAAGGTAGAACCGATGAGGTGCTTTGGGTAGGCAGCCGCAGCGGCATGGAAGAGACCATGTTAAAACAATATGATCTCACCTTTGAAGCTGTATCCGCCGCCGGGTTGCATGGCGTCAGCCTGCGGTCGCTGCCTGGCAATGTAAACCAGCTGGTCCGCGGTTTTCGGGAAGCCAAAGCCATAATAAAACAGTTCAAACCGCATGTCACTTTCTTTACAGGAGGTTATTTGGGCGTCCCTGTCGCTTTTGCCGGCCGCAAGATCCCTTCCGTGGTCTTTATCCCAGATATTGAACCCGGTTTGGCGTTGAAAGCGATCTTACGTTTCACAAAATCTGTTTCGGTCAGCACCAGGAACTCCCTTCAGTTCTTGAAAGATAAGAATGTAAAAGTAACCGGTTACCCGATCCGTTCAGAATTGAGACAGTGGGACAGGGCCTCTGGGAGAAAGTTCTTCGCGATACCCGAAAATGAACAGGTTTTGCTGGTTTTTGGAGGGAGCAAAGGCGCGCTTTCAATCAATCAGGCGTTATTTGCTTCGCTTGATTCGCTGCTCAATGATATGCATGTGATCCATATCAGCGGCAAAGATCATTGGGAAGAAGCCCAAAAAGCAAAAGATTCTCTGGATCCGGGATTAATGAAAAATTATCACAATTATCCTTTTCTTTATGATGAGATGGGCGCTGCCTTCGCCGCCGCTGACCTGGTCGTTTGCCGGGCAGGGGCTTCGACGCTGGGTGAACTGCCGTTTTTCGGCTTGCCGGCTATTTTGGCACCTTATCCTCACGCATGGCGCTACCAGCATCAGAATGCTGAATATTTACAGGAGAATGGCGGCGCGGTCATCCTTGAGAATGCGAATTTGAAAGATCAACTTGAAAGCAAAGTACGCAGCTTGATTGGCAATCGTGAACAAATAACCGCGATGCGAAACGCAATGAAAGCCCTGGCTACTCCGGATGCCGCGCAGCAGATAGCGGACATGATCATCGAAACTGGGTCGGCATCGGTCTTTAAGGAGGATTCATATGGTTAGTCTTGCAGTTCTATTCTATATGTTCGTTTTTATTTTCGCCCTCATCGGCGCGATCCGCGGCTGGGCCAAAGAAGTAACAGCAACTTTCAGCGTTTTCCTGGCTTTATTTATCCTGACCGTGATGCAGTCTTTTATTCCTGCTGTAAATACTTACCTTAATAACAGCCCGATCGAATCACAAGTGACTTTTCGGATGCTTGTTTTGGGTGTGATCGTTTTTATCGGCTACCAAACCCCCAACCTGCCAGTTTTTATGCAGAACCAGCATTTCAAACGCGGACAAATGCAAGATGTGATCTTGGGGCTTTTGATTGGCGCTTTTAATGGCTATATGATCTTTGGTTCTCTTTGGTACTTTATCCACAACGGCGGCTATCCATTTGATTATATGC
>Ga0351878_1148_pt1 | contig 15465 bp, 14 predicted proteins | sample BONcelFGM3001D14_FD_206781 | JGI IMG/M metagenome (GOLD analysis project Ga0351878, IMG submission 206781) | Enriched cells from coal bed in the Powder River Basin, Montana, United States - BONCAT cells FGM rep3 HSBNCT.FGM.300.1.D14 ...
GGGATGCCGGTATCCGGCGATATGTTTTCTGGAGGGAAATTTTATGCGCGGAATATGTTGTAAATTCAATCGACAGAATCTGATCCGTATGGTGTGTGCGGCGCTTGCGGTGATTGCAATCGGGGCTGCGCCCGCTGCTGCGGGATGGCGGCTAATTGCGTCGCCCACACTCGGTGAACCGGCCCTGGTGCGGCCCGGGGATGCGTTCACGGTGCGCTTGGACTGCGCGAAAAACAAGCGTCTTCATTCGGTGCGCATGCGCGGGTTCAAGGATCCGGATGTTGTGTTGGAATTGAGTTCAGAGGTGTTCGATTGCGCGGGGGATTTGGAACTGCCTGTGAAAACGCCGCACGATGCGCCCGCGGGTCTCTATGGCCTGTGCGTGGATTACGAGAGCCCGAGCGGCGATCATACCGCGTGCCAGGATCATGCGGTAAGCGTGTCCCTGGAATTCAAGCAGGCTTTCCGGTTCGCGATTCTCACGGATTTCCATGTGGGCGATGCGCGGGGCGAGAAGAATAATCCCGGCATTCCGCTCCAGGAATTGCGCGCCAAAGCCATGGCCGCGGTGAATGCGGCCAAACCCGATTTCGTGCTCCTGACAGGGGATATTACGTTTTACCCGACCACGTATGAGAATGATTACAGGCAGGCTTTGGAGGAACTGGTGCGGGGCCTCAATGTGCCGGTGTTCATGACGCCGGGCAACCACGATCTGTACAGCATAAGCGCGCTGCGCGTGGACGGCGAATCGTTCTGGGCCGACACATTCGGCCCGGTGCGCAAATCGTTCACGTATGGCCCGTTCCGGTTCATCGGGTTCAATTCCTATAACTGGCCCGAAGCGTACAGGGACCGGTATGCCGAGGCTTTGGTCAAGGAAGTGGGGTCCAGTTCCCTGGGCATCATGGGCGCACAGGAGTTCGAGTGGATCCGGGACCGGATCCAGGAGGCGCATGACATGGGCCTGCGCCCCATTCTGTTCGCGCATCACGACCCGCAGAACATGAGCCCGTTCGCGGGGGATGACGTATTTTCCGTGGTTCAACGCGATGCTTTTGCGCAATTTCTTCAGGACCAGGGTGTGGAGTATTATTTCTTCGGGCACACGCACAAAAACTATACGCGCGAGCACGGGGATGTTCTTTTTATCAGCACGGGCACTGCGTCCAGCGGCTTTGTGCCGGGCGAGGCGTGGAGTTTCCGTATCGTGGATGTGGACGCGGCCGGGGATTTGACCATGCGGCCCGTGGTTGTGTGGACGCCCGTTGTGAACGCCGGCAAATGAAGCCCGGCATGGACCTTTGACAAATGAATAGACCTGTCAGACCGCGCAGAACCCATCGGGATATCGGGTTCCGAGTGCGGCCTTTCGCGCTTGTAGCCTGCACGCGGATTTCCCGTTATACTATGCTTCATGTTTTCAAAAGCGCGCTTTTGGCCACCCTTGTTTTTGATCCTGCTGTTGCTGCTGACAGGGACGTGCGGCACATCCGGGCGCGCGGCTGCGGCCGCGAATGACGGGCTCAAGGCGCGCACTGAGATTTTTCTCATCTACAAGGGCGCGACGCCCATCGGGTATTCCTCCACAACTTTGAAAAAGCTGGGAAACGGGGACTCGGATTTCGCGCGCTGGTCCATCGAATCCGAAATCTATTTGCGCATGGCGCTCAAGAATTCGTTCAAGGATACGTATCAGCGCAGCACCGAAATCATTGGCGAAAACCTGCGCCTCAAGGAAATGGAAAGCGTACTGTTGGTTGGCGACGAGGAATATAAATTATCCGCGAAATCTGACAACAACAGCCTTTATGTGACCACGGAATACGGGGGCCACACGCAGCGCACCGAAGAACCCTATCCCATGGGTGCGGTGCCCCTCAGTGCGGCGCCCATGCTGTTGTCCCGGCTCAACCTGGACAAGGGGCCCAAGGGCCGCAATATCAAAGTTGTGACCGCGAGCCCCACGCGCCTGGACGTATCCGATATGGGTGTGTTCGTGGAAGGCCCGGCCGTGGTCACGCAGGGCGGAAAACTCCTGGATGTGCGCCTGGTGCGCACGGAACTGGACGGCCTGGAAACACTCATAAAGATCGACACCCGGGGCAATGTGTACGAATGCATCCAGCCTGCGGTGGGCCTCAAGCAGACGCGGGTTTCACTCGAAAATCTGCAGGCCGTCAAAGAGTTCTCGGGCTGGGATGTGACCAACAGCATGATCCAGCCGGCGCACAGCCTGTTGCCGAACAGCGACACCCTGGACGGCGTGGACGCGGACCTGAACTGGAGTGCAAACGCCGATCTGTCCCTGTCCAGCGACCACCAGCAGGTGCGCAACACCACGAACAGGCGGGGCTCTTACCGGGCCAGCGTACATATCACGCGCCAGCCGTCGCCGCCCGTCAAGGAGCCGCTTCCCGAAAATGAGCGGCGCGCCTTTCTGGCTGCGGGCCCCAAAATCCAGACCAGCCACCCCGCTGTCAAAGAGGCCGCGGCCCTGGCTGCGGGCAAGGAAACCGATCCGCTCAAACAGGCGCAGTTCATTGCCCGGTGGATTCACGAGAACATTTACCCGGACCCGGCCACATGGGGCAACGACCACTCAGCGTCCGTGACCCTGGACCGCGAAGCCGGCATGAATAAACACACGGCTATTCTGTTCGCGGCCATGGCGCGCTCCCGCGGCATCCCCACGCGCGTGGCCACAGGCATGATCTACACGGGCGGCCTGTTCATCGCACACTTCTGGAACGAGGTCTATATCGACGGCGCATGGATGACCGTGGATGCCACGGCCGCAGATCCGCTGCGCCCCGCTCCCGTGCGCTTCAAGCTGGCCCAGGGCCCGGACACGGAAATCGCCGGGGACCGCGCCGCACCCGCCATGAAATCCCTGCGCATCGATATCACGGGCTCGCAAAAGCGCTGATGCGCAACACACGCAAAAATGAGAGGATGAATCCATAATGCAGAAAGCAGAACTGGCCAGGCGAATCAAGGAAGCGGCATACCTGGAGGGTGATTTCCTGCTGTCATCCGGGCGCCGCAGCAAGTACTATTTTGACAAGTATTTGTTTACCACAAAGCCCGAATTGCTGGGCGCTGTGGCGCGGCTTGTGGCCGAAATGCTGCCGGGCGATACCGTGCGCATCGCGGGCGCGGAACTGGGCGCTGTGCCCCTGGCCGCCGCCGTGTCCCTGCAAACCCGGCTGCCGTTTGTAATCGTAAAAAAGCAGGTCAAGGACTATGGCACGTCAAAGCCCATCGAAGGCGTACTCGAACCCGGCGACAAGGTCACGCTCGTGGAGGACATCATCACCACGGCCGGCCAGTGCATCAAGGCCGCGGACGCGCTCAAAGCCGCGGGCGCCGAGGTCGTCAAAATCATCGGCATCCTGGACCGCCAGGAAGGCGGCGCCGAGAATATCCGCGCTGCGGGATATGCGTACGAGCCCCTGTTCGTGAAATCCGATATGGGCGTGTAATCCGCCCTCCCCGGACACAACATCGTAGCAAACAGGCCACACGCGGCAGCGGCTTGGAATTTTATTTCCCGCGCGTTCAAAGCCCTGCACGTGCAGCGTATCGTGGTGGACCTCAGCGCCTTGCACAGCATCGACAGCATCGCCATCGGCACCCTTGTGACCCACACCCTGCACTGGCCCCAATTCAATATGGAAATCAAGTTTATAGGCATGCAATCCCAGGTGCGGCGCATGGTGGATCTCATGAAAGTGGACAACGTGCTCGACATCACCGACGGCCTGGAAACATGCCTCACCCAGTGGCGCGCAGCCTGCTGATCCGCATCCGCCCGCTTGTTCATCCCCTCATTTCCATTACCAGTTTTGTACAATAGATCCGGCAGCCGCGACACGCTTCATAACCTCCGCCAAATACGCAGGGTCAAGGCCGCACTTGCCGAATTGCCGCCCCGCGCGATAGAGTGTTAGCAACACGGAGGATCTGCCATGAAATTCATAACCCGCCAGGGAAGTGACAAAGGGGATATCAAGCTCTACGCGCTGTCCACCTGCGTGTGGTGCAGCAAGACCAAAAAACTGCTGTCCGACCTGGGCGTGAAGCACGAGTACATTGACGTGGACAATTTGTCCGGCAAGCAGCAGGCCGCGATCCGCGAGCAGCTCGACGCCATCGACCCGAACTGGCGTTTCCCGTGCCTCATCATCGACGGCGGCCGCGTGTGCATCTGCGGTTTCAAGGAAGAGGATATCAAGGAGGCCCTGGGCTCGTGAGCGACCAAGAAAACACCCCTGTGGAAATCACCGATGAGCAAGTGGAAAAATTGCGCGCGCGCCTGGACAAACAGGCCCGCTCCGGCGGCTACAACCTGAACCCGGACGCGGATTTCACCAACCCCCTGGTGCGCAGCCTGTTGCAGAATGAAGCCCGCTACGGGTATCCGTCCTGCCCCTGCCGCCTGGCCGCGGGCGATAAGCAGCAGGACCTGGACATCATCTGCCCCTGCGATTACCGCGACCCGGACCTGAACGAATTCGGCGCCTGCTACTGCGCCCTGTACGTCAGCGCCGCGGTGGTAAACGGAGACAAGCAAGCCGAACCCATCCCCGAGCGCCGGCCCCGCAACTCCCAGGATCGCCCCCAGAACCAGCAGCCCGCGGCGCCCGCGCCAGGCGCGGCCCCGGCCGCGCTCCCATACCCGGTCTGGCGCTGCCGCGTGTGCGGCTACCTCTGCGCCCGCGAAGAACCGCCCGGCGTCTGCCCCATATGCAAAGCGAAAAAGGAACGCTTTGATCGGTTTATGTAATGCGAAGCAGCAAGGCATCCATGTTTATTATGAGTTAAAAAGGATAGGTGCGCATTGCCAATAAGCATCCGTCTAATCGCGCCGTGCGGTTTAAACTGCGGCTTATGCGGGGCTTATCTGCGCCGTATTAAACCGTGTCCCGGATGTAAAGCAGAGGATGAAAACAAATCCGCAAGCTGCATTAATTGTGTGATAAAGAACTGCCGCGTGCTGGCGGCGCATGACTACAAGTTCTGCTTCAAGTGTGAAAATATTCCCTGCAAAAAACTGACGGATCTTGATAAGAGGTACAGGACGCGGTACAGTGTGGGCGTGTTTGAGAATCTCGAAAGCATCAAGCGGGATGGCATTAAACAGTTCGTGCGCGATGAAAAGTCTCGATGGTCATGCACACGCTGCGGGGGCGTTATTTGCATGCACACGGCGCAGTGCAGCCGTTGTGGGAAATGAAAGGGTTTTTCCTCTGAACGTTTCTTGATCCGTCGAAGACGCAGTAATCTTTTAATCAATTATCCATTCTCAATAATACATCATCCAGGCTTGCTGCGAACGGGCCCGGGGTTTCCATTTTGATGGAGACCAGTGCGGCGGCGAACTGGCCAGCCTGCCGGGGGTTGTGCGTGAGGCGGCGTGTGAGGTACGCGGCCATGGTGGTGTCGCCGCGTCCGGTGCGGCCGCTGAGGTTGCGCGCGTTGAAGGGCGTGTTGTGAAATGCGCCGGCGGCGCACACGAGCGCGCCGCCCGGGTGGGTGAGCAGTATTTCGCGCGCGCCCCAGGCCGCGAGTTGCTCGGCGGCATCTTGAACATTCGCGCGCCCGGTGAGGATTTCGGCTTCGGCCGCGTCTGTTTTGAAGTAGGTGAACAGAGGCAGGGCGGATTGCTTTTCGGCCCAGTCTTCATAGTCCATGGAGTTGCCGGGCCGCACCACGCGCACGAACCCCTGGGCGTCGCCGCTGAGTGCGCCGCGGCCCGCCAGATGCTTCATGAACTCCATATCATATTCCCCGCGCACCAGGCCGGACAGGTGCCAGATGGAGGCGGAGATGTCCGGGAGTTGCTCTATGGCATACTGGCCGGCAAAGCCGCGCGAGGTGCAGGTGCGCCGTTCGCGGGTTTCGTCGTGGTAGCGGTTTTCAATGCTCGTGGTTTGGGGTGCGGGGATGGGGAACACGGCCGCGCCCGCGGCGCGCAATGGGTCGAGCAGGGGGAAATCCGCCTCGGCGCAGCGGATGACGGCGGCCACATGCGCGCCCGCGCGCGCTGCGGCGAAGGCCCCGTACCACACGGCCCCGCCCGTGCCGGTTTCGTGCTGCCCCGGGGCGATGATGATGTCTTTGGATATGTGCCCGATAAAGGCGATGTCGAAGTGTGCGCTCATGGGAAACTCCACCCTTGCCTGATTTGATCCATGCATATTGTAGTGCATGAACCAGGATGCGGAAATATGCGATTAAGCGCCGGATTTGCCGGCCGGATTTGCCGGCCGGTTTTGGCGGGTCGGGAAATGCGTGGACCGGCTGTCGTGGCGCCCCGCTTTTTACATTCTGGAATAAATGCTGTCGGGCAGGTGGCGCAGCACGGTTGCGATGAGCCGCCACTTGGGCGGGATGTAGGCGATGGATTTGCCGCGTTCGACGGCGTCGGTGATGTGCCGGGCCGCAACAGGCGCGGGCGTGAGCCAGAACATGCCTTTCTGCCCTTTGGTGAGCGGTGTGTCCACGAACCCGGGGCGCAAATCCGTGACGCTGATTGGCAACTTGCGCTGCCGCGCGTTGAGGCGCAGGCATTCCAGATAATTGCTCACAAACGCCTTGGTGGCCGGGTAGGCCGGGTTGCCGGGAATGCCGCGGATCGCGGCCACGGACGACAGGCCCGCAAGCCGCCCGCTCCCCTGTTTTACAAAATAGCGGAACGCCACCCCGGCCATGGCCGCGAACCCGGTCACGTTCAAATCGATGGTGGCTTTTTCGGGCGCCCACTCGAGGTCGCGGTTCGGCAACCCCGTGCCCGCGTTGATCACAGCAACATCCATGCCGCCCATTTCCTCGATCAGCGACTCGAACGCACCCATGGCCTCATCTGTCTGCGTGATATCCATAACCTTCACAAACGATGGCCCGGATAATTCTTTTTGAAGGGCAAGGAGTTTGTCTTCACTGCGCGCGGCCAGGCCCACGGCGTATCCGCGCCTGCTGAACTCGCGCGCCAGCTCCGCGCCTATGCCCTGGCTGGCTCCGATGATGATGGCTTTTGTTTTGTGTGTGCTCATGGGCTGATTATACAGGATGCGCCGGGCGGTGGATATTTTTTAACAGGATGGGCAGGATAACGCGGCAAGGCCGTGTTCTAAGAACATTTATTACGCATTCATATGGATTTCAGGATGTTTGTGTAGTTGCTTGAAAGCGACGTATGCCGTATCCCTTAAATCGCGTCTCTTCAATTGGTTTCCTGTTTACCTCCGGCAACGCAACCGGAAACATGGCTTGCGATGCGTCGCTGTTCAATGCATTTCCTTATCCTGCCCATCCTGTTAAAAAACACACCCCGTCGCACCCATCATCCAACTTCCCTGCTCCCCGCGCCTGCAAATCACTATAATGTGTTCGGTATGATACAATTGCGCGACATCAACTTCGGGTACGGCGGCCGGGACCTCATGGACGGGCTGAGCCTGCACATCAAGCCCCAGGACCGCATCGGGCTCGTGGGGCCCAATGGCGCGGGCAAGACCACGCTGCTGCGCATCATCCTTGGCGAGATAAAGGATTTCACGGGCGAAGTGTCCCGGCGCAAGGGCATGGCCGTGGGCCTGCTGCCCCAGGAGGGCATCTACGACAGCGGCCGCTCGGTCCTGGAAGCCGCCCTGGAAACGTTTGCGCCCCTCATAGCCCTTGAGGCCGAGGTTGAAGCGCTGAACGCGTCCATGGCCGTGGAGACCGACCCGCAGCAGCGCGACGAGTTGCTCGAGCGCGCGGGCGCGGCCCAGCTCGATTTCGAGACCCGCGGCGGGTTCACGTTCCGCGCGCGCACGGCCCAGGTGCTCACGGGCCTGGGCTTCAGCGAAACCGACCTGCAGCGCGACATGAGCACGTTCAGCGGCGGGTGGCAGATGCGCGTGGCCCTGGGCAAGCTCCTGCTGCGCGAACCCGATATCCTGCTCCTGGACGAGCCCACCAACCACCTGGACCTGCCGGCCCTCCTGTGGTTCGAGGAATTCTTGTCCACATACCCAGGCGCGGTGCTCATCATCAGCCACGACCGCGCGTTCCTGGACCGCGTCGTGCACCGCATCGCCGAGCTTTCTCAAAAGCAACTCAGCATCTACACCGGCGGGTACTCGGCCTACGAAGTCGAGAAGCAGAAACGCCTCGAAATTCTCGCCAACCGCATCGAAAATCAGGAGCGCGAAATCCGGCAGACCGAGCGGTTCATCGAGCGGTTCCGGTACAAATCCACCAAAGCGCGGCAGGTGCAGTCGCGCATCAAATCCCTGGAAAAAATGGAGCGCCTGGAAATGCCCGGCCAGGAGCGCTCCCTGAATTTTTCGTTCCAGGTCCAGAAGCCAAGCGGCAAGGAAGTCATCCGCCTCACAGGCGTCAACAAGGCCTATGGCGAAAACCACGTGCTGCGCGACGTGAAGCTGGCCCTGCACCGGGGCGACCGCATGGCCATCATCGGCGCCAACGGCCTGGGCAAGACAACGCTCATGCGCGTGCTGGCCGGGCGCACCGAATTCACGGGCGAGCGCAAGGTGGGCCACAACACGGAAATCAGCTACTTCTCGCAGGACCAGTTCGAGTTGCTGAACCCGGACAACACCGTAATCGAGGAAGCCACGGGCGGGCCCGCGGGCCCTGGGGGCACGCCCATCCGCAGCCTGCTGGGCGTGTTTCTGTTCTCTGGCACAGATGTGGACAAGCCCGTGCGCGTGCTCAGCGGCGGCGAAAAAAGCCGGCTCCTGTTCGCGCGCATGATGGCCAGCCCCGCCAACTTCATGGTCCTGGACGAGCCCACCAACCACCTGGATCCGCCCAGCCAGGCCATGCTCGCGCGCGTGCTGAACAGCTACAACGGCACCCTGTGCGTGGTGTCCCACAACCGCTGGTTTATCAATGAAGTGGCCAACCGCATCGTGGAAATGACCCCGGGCGGCATGGACGAATACCTGGGCAATTACGAGGACTACAAGTACCAGAAAAGGATGCGCGCGCAGGACCAGGCCGCGCTTGCCGCCGGGGATGACAACGAGCAACCCGCGCCGGCCGCGGTGTCCGAGCGCAAAGTGCAGCGCCAGGAGCGCGCCCGGTTCGTGCAGGAGCGCTCGCGCGCGCTCACGCCCATCCGCACAGCCATCACCGAAACCGAGGCCCTCATCGACGAATTGGAAGCGCGCATCGCGGACATTGAAGAAGAACTCGCCGACCCCGCCAGCTACAACGATGCGGAAAAAATGAGAACACTGCCCGCGGAACTCAAGCAATGCAAAACCAGCCTTGAGCAGGCCATGGAGTACTGGGAAGAATTAAGCGAAGACCTGGCCGGAAAAGAAAAAGAATTCGAATAGCAACATTTTCCCTTGAAACCAATTCCATCGAAAAGAATTCTCCGGACTTCAGTCCGGGGTCGTTCAATTTAAAATTATCCCAGGCGCGGTCAATTGTTATGGCAATTAAGTAAAATTAATGAAACAGCAGCGAATGAAGGATGGGGGTAAATGGGCGAATTTTCGCAATTTTACTCAATTTGGCTGAAGCATTTTTTGAAGATAATGAACATTAGCTGACACTGGATGGTATTTATACCATGATGGAACAGAAACCAAAGAATTCATTAAAGCACATCGGCGTATTTCTGCTGTGTGTTTTATTGTGTCATGCGGCGGGGATCATCGGTTCCGTATTCACCATCAAGGCAATCCCTGTCTGGTATGCCCTGCTTGAGAAGCCGTGGTTTAATCCGCCCAACTGGATATTTGGCCCGGTGTGGCTGACTCTTTACACCATGATGGGCATATCACTTTATCTTATCTGGCGACACAGAGAAAAAGGAATACAGGTAACAGCGGCGCTCACAATTTTCGGAGTCCAGCTTTTTCTGAACGCCATCTGGACACCGGTTTTTTTCGGAGCAAAACTCCTTGCTCCGGCGTTCGCAATAATCGTATTGTTATGGATCTCAATTATCGCAACCATAGGGTCGTTTAAAAACCACAGCAAAACAGCGGCGCTGCTGCTTGTTCCCTACTTGCTGTGGGTCACATTTGCAGCAATTCTGAATTTTTCACTGTGGATACTGAACCGTGGATAGACGGGTATTCCGCGCAAATGGAAATTGAGGTGCACGGCACGCAGTAGTATTTCTATTTCCATTTCAAGTTTTGGTGACGATGAGGCGTAATCAATGAGATTGGATTGAATAAAGGATGGGATCAATGCGTAAGGCATTTCCTGTTTCGCCAAGGTGACCCGGATCTCGCCTTTTTGTGTTTTATTTATTAACAGAGACAATTCTTAAGATTTGGAGCATGGTTCAAGTGAGATATTTTGCAATCAATAAGACATTGAAGTTAACTGCCATAATACCAATATGTTTTTTAGCTGCTCTTTTGACCGTTATTAATTGTAAAGACGTACGCGGAGATGATGATAACCATTTATCTGAAATTAATATGCCTATCAATCAAATTGGCCAGAGCAAATATTTTTCTCAGTGTCCGAATGGATTTGAGTATGGTGAGATGTTTGAAGACACGTTTTGTCAATTAGTTGATTTGAATTTTCTTGATAATCCGGTTTCAATTTACGCACTTTATATTAGGGGAAGCTATTTTCAAGATGATGCTGATTTAACTTCATTGAATAACGTAAGTAATGTAAATACTATTTGGCTTGTAGATGTTACTGAAAATCAACTTCATAATATAGCGAATAAGAGCATTGTAGAGAATGTAAGGAATGTTTATATTCTGGAATATGGCGGCAGTTTTATAGCAATTAATGAATTATTATCCTCTATCGATTCAAATTCACTAGAGACTCTACTTTTGTTTGGATTGAATCCAATCAATAATGATATCAGCATGATATTACGCAATACAAGAATAGATGAATTGGAACTATTAGATGTTGGTGAAATAGGATTTCAATCAGGCAGTATAAAACGTTTAATTGAAAATAATATTTCATCGATAAGGAGTATTTCAATTGACCATGTTGCTTTGGACAATAATGACATTACTACAATACTGTCAACAAATCCGAGAGAAATGACATTGGGGTTTATCGACTTTATTGATAATGATGATTATATTGTCCGTGATATTTCTACGGATATAGTAAAAATAGAATTGTATAATATTATTGAAGCGAATATTTTAAATACATTGTTCAGTGAGCACTTCCGCTATGATAATTTGCATGAATTGAAAATACATAACATGAATATTGGCGCGAAAAATATATCTGCACTGCAAAACAGCATAGGCACATGCAGCATCAGAAAAATATTGTTGAATCAAACAAATGTCACCGATGATATGCTCTGGAAGTTGTTGACATTGTGTAACGATAGTATTGATACACTGGATTTACATTATAACAAATTGTCAAAAACATCATTATCAATGATCTTGGATTATTTAAAGAATCACAAGATAGATGAGCTCAGTATTGTGCAAAAAGGAATATCTTTGATTGATATAATTGAGTTCTTAAAACTATTAAAATGTAATGATGTCAGTATGATTAGTATAAATAAAATTAATTTGAATGATATATCACATGATTACAATCCACTTGTGAGTGAAATTAAGGATTGCGTAAAAGATGCAGTACATTGAATTGAGCGGGAAATATTGTGATACGAAAGACGACCACCGCAGTCAGTATTTGAACTGTTGCACACCTTGAAGAAAATGAATCCTGAAAAGCCGTACCCTAACTTTCCTAGAAAACAGTGGGAAGCAGTCAGGGATAAGGTGCATGCAGAAGTGATTTTGCCTGACAAACGATTCTCCGCATTACGCCACCGATGTGCAACATCCATGATTGAGCGTGGAGCAACCTTGTATGATGTGCAGCACTATCTTTGCCACAGCGATCCACGAACCACCATGATTTATGCACACGTCAGCAAGGATCGGGATGAGACTATCAGAAAGTTTCTGGAAGGGTAAAACGGCTCTATTGTGTCTACGGTGTCTACCAAATCACTTTACCGCAAAAACAGAAATGCTCCCGAAGGAGCAAAAATGTTGATGTTTACTACAGTTATACGGTTTGGAGACGATGGGACCCTCCAGAATTGTAGGTTTTATTGGGATTTTTACCTGTATCGACTCGTATGTGCCTCGTCTTATCCAAGGAAATCAAAGGTTTTTTCATGATAATGGTGAATCCCAGAGGCGAACCAGGGCGATTTTTTCCTTATAGCAGCCATGACATCGGGAATTCCGCAAAAAGCCTTCTGCGCGCATCCTGACATAACGGGAAGGCAATGTAAGGCACAGATGCCTCAACAAATAAGCGATGACCCCCCGTCTGGATGACACCTTTTTAAGCACTGGCAACCGATTCTGGTCTTGTATATACTATGTATATATGTTTTTAGGCAAATCTACTGTATAGGTATTTTAGAATGGATAGACTACATGCCAAAAGGTCGTGACTATACCAAATCAGAACTGTTATCGATGGTATGCAATGACAGGGTGAATGACAAATATTTCCCAACATATTTCCGGTGTGGTTGGTGTGATAACTGCAAAGAATATGCCAGACAGAAGTTAAAGGACAAGTTTATCGAAGCCGACTTTGATTTTCATATCATACTAACCCTAAGAAATAAACCTCAATTTCCTGTGGTTGATGAAGTAAGATTATACAATGAACTTTTGTATATGTTAGAAGGCTTTAAGGGCGAACTCAGGAAAAGGCTGAAATATAAGTGGGAATTCTGGGCGATACCACATATTGAGTATGATTCAAGAAATTCAACATGGAACCCACATATACACTCATTGTTTCGTGGATTGCGGAATGAAGACCTACACGTCGTAAGGCAAGTGTGGAGAAAAACAAAGGGGAATATATTGGCTAATGATAGGGGGGAGGAAGGCGCTGTTGTTGTTATAAAGAAGCAGATGAACCCGGTTCAAAAAGATAATACAGCCAGATATGTTGCGAACAAATTCAGGCTCCTGAAAATCGGTGATAGGAAAAGGTTGTATAAAAAGACGGCGGGGTATTACAAAATGAAAACACTTGGGGATGAAAGTCAAAAGACACATCACCTCCAGAAAAAGTCTTTGTTAGGGTTAATTAAAGCATGTAGGAAGTTGTTGAAGCCTGGTGAGGTGAAAAGATTAGAAATGAAGGATTTTAAGAAAAAATTAAGACAGAAGCATGAAGGGCGATTATGGGGAAGCAAAGGGCATGTGGCGCAGTTGATTGCGATGGGCTTCATTGGAAGGAAAATAGACCCAGAATATAGAAAGGGTTATTTGTACTGGCTACAACCAGAAACTGAATATAGTCTTGAATTGGTGAGCATACTCGATGAAACATGATTATCTACTTTTTTCATGCTCAATTACATCAAAATAGGTTTGGCAACAAAATGTCAACGATATATGTTTTAAGTTGCCAATATAAAGGCTTTACAGGCACGTTTTTTGAGAGTATCCTTTAAGGGACATCAAGAGAGGCGGATATTGGGGAATTTGATTTGTGTAAAAGGGGAAGAAAGAACGGAAGTTGAGGGGGAACCTTCCATGGCTAAAAAAGGACCAGATTCGCACCATGTTGTTCCAAGCAAGGGAAAAGGTGGTTGGGATGTGAAGCGTGGTGGGGCAAACCGAGCCAGCGGACATTTCGACACAAAGAAAGACGCTGTGGATGCTGGGCGGAAAATCAGCCAGAACCAAGGAACAGAACTTCGGATTCACAACAAGGAAGGAAAGATTTCGCAGTCTGACAGTCATGGAAATGACCCGTGCCCGCCAAAAGGATAAGAGGTGATGTGTATGAGTGATTGGATTCATGATAGAAATGGTCGTGCCTCAATGATATTTGATTCCGATTGTATAAGGAATAACCGTGGTACAGTTGTTGCTTGGATATCTGGAAACAGCATCTACACATTGAAAGGAAGACACTGCGGATGGTTTGAAAATGGCATATTATTTGACTCAAGCAATGATGTGATAGGGTTCCTTCGTGATTCAACTGGTGGACTTCCTTCTGTACCTGGAATTGGTGGAACACCCGGAACACCCGGTTTTTCCGGCAAGCCTGGTCGCCCCGGATTTAGCGGTGTTCCCGGCAGACCTGGTCGAGGTGGTTGGTCTAAAGAGGATTTGTCTAATTTTTTTAATAAGCAATAAGAACATACGCTCAATTTGTGGTTCAATATCACGAATACAGAAGGTGCGGTTCGGATATATGTTTTTATTAACAGTTTATTTGATAGTTTAAATGGGTTTTAAGGAGTAATTTTGCCACTTTCCCTAAATGATATCTTTCCAAATGCAGACAAAGGATTAAGCGATATAGGTTTCTTCTTTGGTGCTGGCACCTCAAAGGAAGCAGGGTACTTTCTTACAAATGAGTTGACGCGGAGGGTTGTTGCAAATCTTATTGAAACGCACAAGAGTCGTATTCAGTCTATCTTAGATAAGGAAGGGATTTCTCATGACATTAAAAACGGTATCCCAGATATTGAGATAATATCAGATGCCATAGCCAAACACAGGCTTACCTTAAGCGATAAAGATATAATTACGATTGAAGACCAAATCCAACATCTTATTGTCAATGAAATTGTCAGTGTGGATAATCCCAATTTGGAATACCATGTGTTATTCTTAAAGGCTCTCAAAAGCCTTTTTGCTCAAAGACCTGATAGAATATGGATTTTTACGACAAACTACGATTTGCTTTTTGAGCAAGCCGCTATGAAGGCCAGAATCAATTTAATCAATGGATTCCAAGGGGCATTATATAGATACTTTGACGAAGGCGTATTTAACCTTGATTATGGCACCATTATAAATAATAGATTTGAAATATACAAAGGACCACGAGTTATCCTTGTTAAGTTACATGGTTCAATATCGTGGTGCAAAGATGATGGAGAAATAGTTGAAACAAGCGACAAAGATATTCATGGGAAATATCCCCACTCACTCATACTGCCAAGAAAACATAAAATATTGGATACATTAGAACACCCATTCGACAAAATGTTTAGATATGCGAGCAACATAATTGGTAAACATTGTAAATATATAGCCTGTTGTGGACATAGCCTGAGAGATGAACATATTAATGATTATTTGTTCATCCCTAAACTACGAGATAGAGCAATAAAAATGACAGCATTATTTGAAGAACTTCCAGAAAATATTGAAATATTTAAAGACTTCCCATCTTTTCAATATTGCACAAAAGCGACAATCGCAAAAGACGGCATACAACAACCGGAAAACAACGAATACTGGAAATTCAGTGAATTTGTTAATCTTATTGCGAGAAAGGCTGGAAAGGGAGTTTAATATGAGCATATACAAGATTGGCAAGGTGATAGGTGTTAGCGGAGACAAGATAGACGTAAGTTTGATTGACTATAATGCTGATGGTGAAGCACCTGGTGTTCCTGAAACGATGGCTGTAAAT
>Ga0351878_1151_pt1 | contig 15326 bp, 13 predicted proteins | sample BONcelFGM3001D14_FD_206781 | JGI IMG/M metagenome (GOLD analysis project Ga0351878, IMG submission 206781) | Enriched cells from coal bed in the Powder River Basin, Montana, United States - BONCAT cells FGM rep3 HSBNCT.FGM.300.1.D14 ...
AATCAGCTTTATAAAGATTGGCACTAAACAGGGTTACCCCCTGCATATCAGCTCCTTTCAAATAAGAATAATTCAGGTTAGCTCCCTGCAGATTTACCCCCCTCAAGATTGCCTGGCTTAAATTCGCTCCTTGAAGATCTACATCTGTCAGGTCCTCATTTTCAAAATTGGCGTTTCTTAAGTCAGCTCCTGGAATTAATTCATAGCCATTTATATTCATTTCACCACACCTAAAAAGGGATTGTAACCCAAATATTTCTTAACACCGCGTATTATGAAACCCCCCATCTGATGTCAGAGGGTGAATGCATGTAGTTTCCGTTGTCGGAATGGGTTTTCCCATTGACATGGGCACGTAATTAATATAGGACTATTTCTATAGCTCATCTTCCATTTCCATTCTAATCCTACAATTCTTTTTAACCAACAAGAGATATTTTGTAATGATCTATTCCATGCTATTTTATTATACAAATAGATAAATAATGTTGGTTTTATTCGTTCCTGGGGTACGAATCCAAAAACCTTCAAAAAATGTCAAAAAGTGTCAAGTTATGTCAACAAGTGTCAAGTATGTAGGCATAACAAGGCTTGTGGTTGATGACCCCTTTTCACAATGGTGTCAAACCATTGGAAGACTTTATGTTCCTTATCCAAACCTTGTGCTACAAATGCAATTCCCCCTCTTTAAATAAAAAACCAAAGGACTATGTCAGTATAGATTGGGCTGCTTACCCAAACCTGCCCGTCACATAATCTTTGGTCTGCTGTTCGCGTGGGTTCAGGAACATCTGCTCGCCGGTGCCGTATTCCACCAGCTTGCCCTGCAGGAAAAAGCCCGCGTAATCGGCCATGCGTGACGCCTGCTGCTGGTTGTGCGGCACCAGGAAGATGGTGTACTGCGCTTTGGCATGATCCAGAAACTCTTCGATCTTGGCGGTGGTCACCGGGTCCAGCGCGGAGGTGGGTTCGTCCAGCAAAATGACCTCCGGCTCCAGCGCCAGCACGCGCGCGATGCACAGGCGCTGCTGCTGCCCGCCGGAAAGCGAACTGGCAGGGTCGTGCAGACGGTCCTTGACCTCATCCCACAGCACCGCTTCGCGCAGCGCTTTTTCCACCCGGTCGTCCATCACGCTCTTGTCGCGCATCCCGGCCACCTCCAGCCCGAAGCTGATGTTGCCGTAAACGGTCAGCGGCAGCGGGATGGGGCGCGAAAAGACCACGCCCATCTTGCGGCGCAGGGCGATTACATCAATATCGGGGGCTAACAGGTCGCGCCCGTCCATCAGCACCTGGCCGCGCATCTCGGCCACATCCGCCAGGTCGATCAGGCGATTGAGCACGCGCACAAAGGATGATTTGCCGCCGCCGGCAGGGCCGAACGCCACGTTGATCTGGTTGCGCAGAATGTCATAGGTAACGCCATCCAGCACCACCCGCCCGTCAGAATAGCGGATGTAAAGGTCGCGGATGCTGATCTTTGGGTCGGGCATTACCACTGCCTCCTGGCGCGCGCGCGGGCGCGGATGAGCGAAGCGATCAGGTTCATGCCCAGCACAAAGACCATCAGCACCAGCACGGTGCCGTACTGGATCTGGATGGGCATGCCCGGCACCTGCGTGGAGATCACGAAGATATGATAGGGCAGCGCCATGGTGGCGTCCATCGGGGAAGAGGGCAGGCGCGGCAAAAAGAAGGTCGCGCCGGTAAACAGGATGGGCGCGGTTTCACCCACAGCGCGCTCAAGTCCCAGGATGATGCCGGTGATAATACCCGGTACCGCCTGTGGAAGGACCAGCTTGCGGATGGTCTGCCATTGCGTGCCGCCCAGCGAGACGCCCACGATATGGAATTGATACGGCACACTGCGCATGGCCTCTTCGGTGGTGCTGATGATGACCGGCAGAGTCATGATGGAAAGCGTCAGCGAGGCGGAGAGGATGCTGATGCCGAATTTGAAGAAAAGGACGAACAGGCCCAGCCCGAACAAGCCGTAAACCACTGAAGGCACACCGGCCAGGCTGATGATGGCGATGCGCAGCAGGCGTGTCCAGGCGTTGTCACTGGAATACTCCGAAAGATAAATGCCGGCGGCAAGCCCAAACGGGATGGAAAACGCTGCGGTGCCCAGCATCAGGTAAAAAGTGCCAACAATGGCCGGCAGGATGCCGCCCGCCCGCATGCCGTCGCGCGGCATGGCGGTCAGGAATTCCCAGGAGATGCTTGACCCGCCCTTAATGACGATATACACCACTATTCCCAGGATGGGCAGCACGGTAAAAAGCGCGATAAGGCGCAGGAAAGTAAACCCAAGCGCCTGGATCGTTTTCTTGCTCAGGGCGGGGCGGCCCCAGTCCATATCATTAGCCAATTTCATGAAACCACCTGCGCGCGGCTTTTGGCGGTCCGCTTCTTGATCGAACCGGACGAAGAAACATTAATGATCAGCGAGAATATGAAAAGAAGGATACCGATGAAGAACAGGACATGGTAGTGGGTGCTGCCGCTGGCAACTTCACCCATCTCCGATGCTATGGTCGCGGTCATCGTGCGGATCGGGGAGATAAAAGAATTCAGTCCCGAGAACATGGTCGGCGCGTTGCCGGTGACCATCATCACGGCCATGGTCTCGCCCAGCGAACGCCCCACGCCCAGCATCACAGCGGTCAGGATGCCGGTGCGCGCGGCGGGCAGCACCACGCCCCAAATCACTTGCCACTGCGAAGCCCCCAGTGCGTAAGCCGCGTCCCGGTAGGTCTTGGGCACGGCGTAAAGCGCGTCTTCAGCGATCGATACGATGGTCGGGATGGAGATGAGCGCCAGCAGAAAAGCGCCGGTGAAAGCGGTCAGCCCGGTGGGCAGGTTGAAGGTCTGGCGCATAAAGGGCGACAGCACCAGGATGCCGATAAAGCCCAGAACGACCGAAGGAATTCCCGCCAGGATCTCGATGGTAGGCTTGAGGATTTCATTAACACGCCGCGGGGCGATCTCGCCGATGTAGATGGCGGTGCCAACTCCCAGGGGCAGGGCAATGAGAATGGAGAAAACGGTGACGATCAAGGAGCCGCTGAGCAGCGGAAGGATGCCAAACAATCCTTCGATGGGATACCAGCGCGTGTTGAACAGGTCTTTGGGCGAAACCTCAGTAAGCGCGGGCAGGCCTTCACGCAGCAGGAAAAAGAAGATCAGCAGGATAAAGATAATGCTGGACGATCCGGCGACGCGGATGGCATTGGAAATCAGGTTTTCCTGGGTTTTCTTGTTCATGGCGTTTCCACTGGGATAACAGGCACAAACCCTAATTCGGTAACGATGGCCTGCGCCTCGGGCGACAGGATCCAGTCAATGTATTCTTTTTCAACTCCCTCAGGCTGTCCGCGGGTGTACATATAGAGGTGGCGGGAAATGGGATACTGCTTGTTTATTACAGTCTCAGCCGAGGGCAAAATATAAGGGTCGCCGGCAGTTTCTGCCAAGGCGATCATTTTAACTTCTTTGGTGACATACCCAAGCCCGTCATAACCTATGGCGTTGGGATTATCGCTTACTTCAGCAATAATGCCTTCGGATGAGGGCAATAACAGGGTATCGGCAGAGAATATGGCCTTGTCTTCCTTGCTGCCAAGCCGGATGACCGTTTCCAGAAAGTAAACATGCGTTCCAGAGTTGGTCTCACGCGACAGGCGGACGATTGGCCGGTCTTCGCCACCCAGTTCTTTCCAGTTGGTCAGCTCGCCTTTATAGATGCGCGATACCTGTTCCAGCGTAAGTTCAGAGATGGGATTCTCGGGATTCACGATCACCGCGATGGCGTCATTAGCGACAATAAATTCGATTGGCTCAAAACCGTTCTTTTTGGCTTCTTCGATCTCTTCCGGTTTAATTTCCCGCGAGGCGTTTGCCACATCAATGCTGCCATTGATAAGCGCCGTAAAGCCGGTGCCTGAACCCCCGCCGGTGACGGAGATCTGCACTTCCGGATGGTCGTTCTGGTATTTTTCAGCCCACGCCAGCGCCAGGTTCACCAGGGTGTCGGAGCCTTTGTTCTCGATATAGGCTTGCGCCGATCTGCCCTCCAGCTGCGTATTGTTCTGAGGATTCCGAGGTCCGCATGCGGAGAGAAACAGAAATATTGTCAGGATAATACCCGGCGTGTTTCGCTTCATGGTCGGAAATTATACACGACCGAAAAAAATGGTGGATTATAATTGCGCGGTTTTCTTAATAACGGCACTTTCCGGGGTTTTTAAGAAGCCTTTTGTTATAATCACTTCTGAATTCATTTTAAAGGAAATTAATGCATGGAAGTTAGCCTGGTTAAACAAATTGATATTGATCGGGAGATGCGCACCTCCTATATCGATTATGCGATGAGCGTTATTGTTGCGCGCGCGCTGCCGGATGCCCGTGATGGGTTCAAGCCGGTCCACCGCCGTGTGCTTTATGCCATGATGGATCTGGGGCTGCGCTCAAACACCTCATACAAGAAGTCCGCCCGCATCGTCGGCGAGGTGCTGGGCAAATATCACCCGCATGGCGACCAATCGGTTTATGATGCCATGGCGCGCATGGCGCAAGACTTTTCCATGCGCTATCTGCTTGTGGATGGCCAGGGCAACTTCGGCTCCATTGACGGAGACCCGCCGGCGGCCATGCGTTATACCGAAGCCCGCCTGGGTACGATGGCTGAAGAAATGCTGGCGGATATTGATAAAAACACCGTCAATTTTGTTGATAATTTTGACGGTTCGCTCCAGGAACCTGAAGTGCTGCCCGCGCGGCTGCCCAACTTGCTGCTCAACGGCGCTTCGGGTATTGCTGTGGGCATGGCTACAAATATCCCGTCCCACAACCTGAAAGAGATCTGCAAAGCCCTTTCTTATATGATAGACAATCAGGAGAACATTGACGACGTCACAGTTGAAGACCTGATGAAATTCATCCCCGGCCCTGATTTTGCGACCGGCGGCATCGTTGTTGGTTTGGATGGCATACGCCTGGCATATTCCACCGGAAAAGGAAAGATCACGGTTCAGGGGCGCGCGCAGATTGAAGAGATCAAAGGCAGCCGTTTCCAGATCCGCATCACTGAGATACCTTATCAGGTCAACAAGACCACTTTACTGGAACGCATCGCTGACCTGGTCCGAGCAGATAAATTGCCCGAAGTATCTGACCTGCGCGATGAATCTGACCGCAACGGCATGCGCATTATCATAGAACTCAAGCGCAGCGCGCAGCCAAAACGCGTGCTGAACCGCCTGTATAAATTCACCCAGCTGCAGTCAACTTTCGGCATCAATATGCTGGCATTGGTGGAAGGGGAGCCGCGCCTGCTGCCACTTAAACGCTCTCTGCAGATATTCATTGACCACCGCGTTGTTGTTATTAAACGCCGCTCCCAATTTGAACTGGACAAAGCCAAGAACCGTGCCCATATCCTTGAAGGGCTGCTGATCGCGCTGGCGAACCTGGATGAGGTGATCAAAACCATCCGAAATTCTCCGGATGCGGATGTCGCCAAGACCCGGCTGATTACCCGCTTCAAGTTATCGGAGCTTCAGGCGCAGGCCATTCTGGATATGCAGCTTCGCAGGCTTTCACAGCTGGAACGCGAAAAAATTGAGACCGAGCACAAAGAACTGGTGGACCGCATTGCTTACCTTGAGGACCTGCTTGCGCATCCCAAGAAGATCCTGGCTTTGATCCAGGTGGACCTTGACGAAGTCAATAAAAAATTCGGCGATAACCGCCGCACGCTGATTTCAGGTACCAGCATCGAAAATCTGAATGAAGAAGACCTGGTTTCTGATGAAGCCGCGCTGATAACGATCACCCGCAACGGTTACATCAAGCGCGTTTCACCCAAGATCTACAAGACCCAGGGGCGCGGCGGCAAGGGCGTTATCGGCCAGGCCGTAAAAGATGAGGATGAGATCGAAACGCTCATCTCCTGCCGGTCGCTGCATACCCTGCTCTTCTTCTCTGACCGCGGAAAAGTGTATTCAGAACGCGTTTATGAAATAAATGAATCGGACCGCACCGGCAAAGGCACCCCGATCGTTAACCTGCTGTCGCTTGAACCCGGCGAACGTATTACCGCCGCGGTTTCTGTGCCTGACTTCAAGGCGGCAGAATATATCTCTCTTGCGACCGTTAGCGGGCATGTGAAACGCATGGCGCTTTCAGAATTTGAAAGCGTGCGGGTGTCAGGATTGATCGCCATGAACCTGGACGAAGGTGATGAACTGGGCTGGGCGCGGCTGACCAGCGGCAATGATGAGCTGATCATGGTCACTACCGGCGGTGTGGCGCTCAGAATCAAAGAAAGCGCTATCCGTCCGATGGGCCGGACTGCCAAGGGGATCACAGGCATCAGGCTTTCTGAAGGTGATCATCTGGCGTCCTTGGAAGTCGTTGTAAAAGATGCCTACCTGTTTGTTGTTACTGAAAAAGGTTATGGAAAATGCACCCCCCTGGCTAAATACCGGACGCAGGGCCGGGCTGGCAAGGGCATCGCAACGATCCACCTGGATTCAATTGCAACGATTGGCAAGATCGCTTCAGCGCGTGTGGTTGAAAAAGGCGACCAGCTCACATTGATATCGAATAACGGTATCATGCTGCGTATCGAATTTGATGCAATCAAAAAAGCAGGCCGCGCCACTCGCGGTGTGCGCATCATGAACCTCGGTAAAAGCGACAGTGTTGCCACGGTGGGACGCATTTCGGATTCAAAAAGAGAGCTATTAACGGGTAAGCCAGAATAATCAGGGTAGGTTCGAGGCACGCTTCGAACCTACTATGATATTAACATTACACTGATTTTCTTAATCTCAAATCCCCGATCGGAAAAGGTTTTAAGTTCCCTTTTTCGTCTTTCAGTATGAGGTTGCCGAAATCATCAACGCCAGCCATTACCCCCTGAACCGCTTCACCCTCAATGGGGGATAAAATCACTTTCTCACCCAAATAAGCCAGGCGTGACTGGTAGGCATCTAGAAAATCCCTGGAAAGCGCATTCGGCCGCATGTTGATCAGATTACTCATCACTGATTTTAGAAACTCAATCCTGATAATTTCATTTTCGCAATGCGCCTGAACAAAAGTTGCGGGGAACATCACCTTGTCTGCGGGGGGGACTGAACCATGCAGGAGGTTGATACCCATCCCAAGGACCAAACCCTCGATCGCGCCTCCGCGCCACGCGGTTTCGGCCAAAATGCCGCAGGTTTTCTTGCCGTCCAAAAGGATGTCATTAGGCCATTTAACCTGGGGCAGCATCTCACAATGTGTTTCAATTGCCTGGCAGATCGCAACCGCCCCCAGAAAAGAAAACAGGCTCAACCGCTGCTGTTCTTCAGGTGTTGGGCAAATTATCACTGTGAAAGCCAGTGAGGCGCCCGGCGCGGTTTCCCATTTCCGTCCGAATCGGCCCCTTCCAGCCGTCTGCCGTTCGGCGATGACCAATGTAAATTCCTGTGCCCCCTGCGCTGCCAGCATCAACGCGCGTTCATTGGTGGAATCGGTTTCTTCATAAAAATGAATTGCAGGGATTCCAAAGTCCTTTAAAGCGCTTTGTAAAAATTGTTCATTCATAAGTAACATTTTAATGGATGCGGAGACGAAAATCAAAAGGACGGCTGATTTGCCGTCCTTTTAGAAGGAGAGAGAATGTCCTACTTTTTGGGTGTATTTACTTTGATTGTCTTGGGTTTGGCTGCTTCCGCTTTTGGGATCTTCAGCGTCAAGATGCCGTTATCCATGTGCGCTTCCGCTTTGGATGAATCCAGCATGTCCGACAGCGTCACTGTGCGGAAGAACTTGCCGCTTGGGCGTTCCTGCAGGATATAGTTGGCGCCTTCTTCCATATCATTTTTGAATTCGCCCTTCAAGCTGACGTTCTCATTAACGATTTGGATTTCCACATCTTCCGGTTTCAGTCCGGGCAGCATGGCCGTAATAGTGAAGGCGTCATCAACATCTTTAACATCCACGGGGAAATAAACCTGGCTTTCTTCCACATCCCAGTTATCAGGGAAACGCGCCATATGGCGGTAGCGGGGAAAGCGTCCGTAGGGGGTTCTGATATACACTGTCATTTTTTACCTCCGATATAAAAATTTTCAGACCGTATGATAGAACGGTTTTATAAAAGGCATATTAAAAAACCGTTTAAGTTTTATAAGAAATCCCGGAGGTTTCCACGGCTGTGGTATGATTCCCGTCCTGGAGAAAGCTGTACATGGAAGACAAAATCACAATAATTGAAGGACCTACTCCCGTTTTTGAAGATATCAATGACGGCTGGGCGGTCGGGCTGAATGAAAGCCCAATTTTATATGACACCATCTTTACAGAGGTGCGCACCTATAACGGTCCCGCTTTAGTTGAACGTTGCCATCGTGCCTGGAAGAAGCAGATACCCATTTTTTTGCACTACAAGGATGAAGACGGTTTGGAAGAGAAAGCGCCGATTGTCGCGGCGCGCTCGGTAGATTCGGACCAGGGGCAGGTGCTTTTACTCTGGCTGAGGCAGCTTCCCATTTATGACGACATCAAAGACCTCGCCGAAGGATTCAGCGAAGAAGATTTTGAAGACGAGGACGAGGAATTTGATGACGATGAAGATCTGGGTGACGACGAAGATGGCGAGGATGATGAAGACCTGGGATTGGTGAACTGATCCCGGATGAGCAAAAACAAGGCGCCCGCCGAAATTGGCGGGCGTTGTTTTTATTGGAATGATTTACTCGCGAAACTTACAGTGCACTAAGATGTTAAACTGCAAGGAAAGAAAATTATTATATGGCTAACAATAGATCAACAGTTGCTTTAGTCCGATGTGAAGGTTATTCTCCCGAAGAGGTCCAGCCTGCATTAATCCGCGGTTTGGGCTTGTTGGGAGGTGCAGCCGCTTTCGCAAAAAGCGGAGAGAAAATGGTCCTCAAGCCCAATATCCTCTCTGGGGAAAGCCCTGAAAAAAACATCAGCCCGCATCCCGAAGTATTTCGGGCGGTCGCGAAAGCCTTTTCCAATATGGGTGCCACACTTAGTTATGGGGATTCGCCGGGATTCGGCAATCCAAAATCCAACGCCCAGCGCGGGGGATTCGGGAAAGTGGCGGATGAGGAAGGTGTTGCCTGGGCGGATTTCACCAATTCTCGCATGATGCAGTTCCCCGAAGGCAAGGTCATCAAGAAATTTTCAATTGCTGAAGGCGTCGCCGCGAGCGACGGGATTATCAGCATTAGCAAATTAAAAACCCACGCGCTGACACGCATCACCGGCGCCATCAAGAATCAATTCGGCTGTATCCCCGGAGCGCGTAAAGCGGAGTTCCATTCTGTAATGCCAACAGTATCCTTATTTTCACAGATGCTTGTGGATCTCAATCTGCTGCTTAAACCACGTCTGTTTATTATGGACGGGATCATTGCGATGGAAGGCAATGGCCCACGCAACGGCAGTGGACGAAAAATGAACCTGCTGCTCTTATCAACAGACCCCGTGGCGCTGGACACGGTCGTTTGCCGACTCATTAATCTTGATCCTAAGCTGGTAGAACCCCTGGTTTACGGCGAACAATTTGGCTTGGGGACGATGACTGATATTGATTTTGTCGGCGATCCTGTTGAAGATTTTATTGTTCCTGATTTTGTCGTCAACCGCAGCTCAAAAAAGACCACAACCGGTACTTCTTTCCTCGCAACCAGTTTTCTCAGGCGTTATTTTTTTTTTATTGATACGTTTAAGTCCGAGATCTTCACCAAGTGCGGGCGCTGTGTTGAGGTATGTCCCGCGCAGCCGAAGGCGCTTTCATGGAGTGGGGAAGGCAAATCTAAACCACCGGTTTATGATTACGCCAAGTGCATCCGCTGCTATTGCTGCCAGGAACTCTGCCCATTTAACGCAATCTATGTAAAAGTTCCGCTTTTAGGGAAGTTCATCAGATCATAAGGAAAAATAACTCAATTTAGATTTATAAAAAAAGCCGGATTGGTTTCCAATCGGCTTTTTTGTTGTCAATAAATTGAGTACCCCAGGTGGGAATCGAACCCACAATCTAGGCGTTAGGAGTGCCTCGCTCTATCCATTGAGCCACTGGGGCATTTCCAAAATTATAGCATTGAATAATTCCATGGAAGAAAATTAAAGAATTGACCGCCGGTTTGGACCGGCGGTCGAAGGGAGGGATTCCCACCAGTTACCCTTTGGGGTCCTCTAGCGCGAGGAGGGACGCGCTGGATTTCTTTTCTGGCGGAACTGGCACTGGCCTTTTCAGACTTTGTGCCTTGACGACATAATATATCATTATTATCCGATTTGGTGTTAACAAAATGTAAAATTTTTCTAAGATTTCCCCTTAAAGACTTTTAGCCAGTAGTCCACATCTTCGACAGGGTCATATATTCCGGTTTTCTTTCGCTTTCCGCCAATTGACAGTTTTTGGGCAAATTTCGCGCTTGAAAGCACCCTGGCTCCCAGCCTCCGTGCGCTGTCACTGACCTCCATATCCGACGTGATGACCGTGTAATTCGCCGCTGACCTGCCTAACTCTCTGACAGCGTTGCGGATCGCTTTATCAGCGTTAAGCGGTGGACGGGTAAAGTGGGCGGTCACGAAACCGCGCCTGATATTTTGGTCATTACCAGGCGCCGCCCGGTCGAAAAAGACAACGGCATTTTTGCGTTCTCTTTTAAAATAACCATCCAGCAATTCAAGCAGCGCCAGTTCGTCATCAAGCTGGGAAAGGCTTAAGCCGTGGATATGCGGGATTAAGTTGTGGCCGTCAATCAGGAAAGGCATTTTTGTTTTGGTCCTTGCTGCCCGCAATTTTATCACCGGCGGAAAGCAGGCTGTTCTTTAAGGTTCGCGGGCAATTTTCAGAAGGCAAGTCCTTTATAATAATCACATCAAATAACCTACAAAAGGAACTTTATGTCACAGGCGTATTACCGTAAATGGCGGCCGCAGGGCTGGGATGAGGTTATCGGTCAGGAGCATGTGGTGCGCACACTGCGCAACGCGGTTGGGCAGGGAAATATTGCTCACGCTTATCTGTTTTCCGGTCCGCGCGGTACAGGCAAAACAACCACCGCGCGTATCATTGCCAAGGCAGCCAACTGCCTTGCCGAAGAGTTGTCTTTACGGCCATGCAATGAGTGCGCAAATTGTCTGGCGGTCAATGAAGGGCGTTTTCTCGACCTGATCGAAATTGACGCAGCTTCCAATACCAGTGTTGACGATGTGCGCGATCTGCGTGAAAAGATCAATTATTCGCCATCAGTCGGGCGTTTTAAAGTGTATATCATTGATGAAGTACACATGCTTTCCAATGCCGCCTTCAACGCGCTGCTTAAAACCCTTGAAGAGCCACCCGCGCATGCCATTTTCGTACTGGCGACCACCGAAGTGCATAAGATCCCGGCCACTGTGCTTTCGCGCTGCCAGAGGCATGAATTCCGGCGCATCCCGCTTAATTTCATTCAGGCGCTTCTGAAAGAGATCGCGGAAAAAGAAGGTATCCATGTCGATCCCACAGCGCTGACTGCCATTGCCCGCCAGGCAACCGGCTCAATGCGCGACGCGGTTTCACTGCTGGACCAATTAGCTTCAACAGGCTCAGATGTCTCGCTTGAATTAACCCAGCAGGTTTTGGGCACCGCGGCCAGCCTGAGCGTTTTTGAATTGATCGACGAATTACTGAAGGAAGATACTGGCGCCTGCATCGCGATCATAAACCGGGCACTCGATTCCGGCAGCGACCCGCGTCAGTACGGGAGGCAGGTTGTGGATAGTTTGCGTGCTGTGTTGATGGTTAAAATGGGCAACACAGAGCAAGTTGAAGCCACGGTTGAGGAAATGGATAAATTAAAAGAATTTTCGAAACGCTTTTCTTCGCAAAAACTTTTTGCGGCTATCCGCGCTTTCGATCATGCCGCTCAGCATACCAGTATCGGGTGGCAGCCCGGCCTGCAGCTTGAATTGGCCGCCGCGCGAACGATTGAACCTGAAGAAGAGAAATCAGCCAGCACAAATGAAGCCAAACCAGCAACCATTGCTGCTGTGAGACCTCCTTCAAGCCGGAATCCTCCCGCTAAACAATCCACGGAGAAAACATCAATCCACCAGAACTCGCACCAGGCTCAGGTGCCTGTGAAAGAGAAACCGGTACAGGATTCTCAGGAAACCAAAGAGAAGATTGAATCCAATGGTGATTTCCAACCAACCAGCGGTGGCAGCATTGGAAACCTTAAAAACCAGTGGAATGAAATTCGGGCGGCGGCCAAAGAAATTTCAGCCGAAACGGCGGCGCTGCTCAATTCATGCAAGTCAACAGATATGAAAAACGGCCGGTTGGTGCTCGGTTTTTCCGGACCGGTGCTGCGCGACAAGATGGAGAACGGTCAGAACCTGGATAACGCCCGCCAGGCGATCAAAAAGGTTACCGGCGCGGATGTCCAGATCGACTGCCGGATAGCAGGCAAGGAAGAAAGCGCAATCCCCGATGGTATGGAAGTGGATCATGATGGCATGGTGGGTGCGGCCTTGCGTCTGGGCGGTAAAATCACGAAAGAGGAAAAACAATCATGATGAAAGATATGGGCGGCCTGATGAAACAGGCCAAACAAATGCAGGAACAGCTTAAAAAAGTCCAAAAAGAACTTGAAAAAGAGCTGGTCACCGGCAATGCCGGAGGCGGGACGGTTGAGGTGACTATGACCGGCAGCCAGAAATGTGTTGAAGTAAAACTTGACCCTGAAAGGGTAAAGAACCTGTCAAGTGACAGGCTGCAATCCCTGGTGCTGCAAGCGGTCAATGACGCGCTGGAAAGATCCCGCAAACTGATGGCCAAGAAAATGGGGCCGATTAGCGGCGGTCTGGGCGGGCTGGGTGGATTGAAATTTTAGAGTATTTTTATGTCCTTACTCCCCGAACCGCTTGAAAAATTGATCCTGGCGCTGGAACGCCTGCCCGGCATCGGCCCAAAGACCGCCTCACGCCTGGCATTCTTTTTACTGCGCGCGCCGGCAGAAGTATCAGGCGAACTGGCTGAAGCACTGCGCGACATAAAGACTGCAACAGCGCTGTGCCGGGAATGCTTCAATATCACCGCGGCAGGCAGGGAAAAATGCGAGATCTGCTCTGATACGCGCCGTGATGGCAGCATCCTGTGCGTCGTGGAAGACCCGCTGGATGTTCTGGCGCTGGAACGCACCGCGGGTTTCGGCGGGCGCTACCATGTGCTGCACGGGGCGCTGTCGCCCATTGAAGGAATCGGCCCCGATGACCTGAAGATCAATGAACTGGTGGAACGGGTGAAGTCTGGCTTGGTCAAAGAGATCATTGTAGCCACCAATCCGAGCATGGAAGGCGACGCGACCGCGCTCTACTTACGACAGCGGCTGGAAGGCTATGACCTGCACTTAACGCGGCTGGCACGTGGACTGCCAGTGGGCGGCGATTTGGAGTACGCGGATCAGGGCACCTTGCTCAGGGCGCTTTCGGGGCGGCAGGAACTATAAATTTTTCCTAAGCTTTCCACCCAATCCCAAAATGCGTGATGCGGATATTTTGTTTGGTGGGAGTTAATTTAACTTCGGAAATAGTGTCCGCTTCCGAAAGCCATTTATCCAGCAATACTTGTTTTTCACTCTCAAAATTCTCCTGCAGTGTCTTTAGGTCTTCCTGGTAATTCTCAAGCACCGTTTCGGCCTCTTTCAGGCGTGTGCGCGCGTCTGCGGCCATGCGGACCTTGGATGAGGAGGATGAGACACCGGTCAGGCGGCCTTTTGTGGCCAGTTTGAAGAGAGATTCGCCGATCTTAAGCGCGGTATCCATCCCGCGGGTCGTCATCTGCTGGCGGTAGCGCTTCACCTGCAGTTCTTGGTTTTCTATCCGGTGTTCCAGCGTGTTTTTTTTGGAATTAAACGCGGTCTCAAGTTTTCTTGCTTCCGCTTGCGCTTTAGCTTCGGCGGCAGCCCGGCATTGCCTGGAAAATTCCGCGTCGCTGACCTCAGGACCAACGCTGACGCCGAAAGCTGAACTGGACCGCAGCGAAACAGTATCGGTCTCAAAGATCCACTGTTCAAATTCCCTTTCCTGTCCAGACCACCAATTACGGTTGGTCATGAAATCAGGCACCGATCCAAATTTTGCTCCGCCCGGCGCGTTGTCGAGGAGGGCTTTGGGATCGAGATCTTCGGCAATAAAATTCTCCCAAGTTTGGCCAGTTTCGCGCGGATTTTCCACAACCGCGCAAAGGGAACGTTTGTAATCCACCGGCGGATTCTGTTTAAGATAACGAATTTCGGCAATCGCGAGCAAAGCCGGTGTATACACCGTGTCCCTGGTCTGATCATTTGATGCGATGTAGTATTCACTGACTCCACTCACACCCGGTTTTTCTGTGGAAGCTGATCCAGCCTCCCGTGTGGTAGCGGTTGGTGTGGCTCTTCCTGAACCCTGCCGCTTTTCCATGCCTGGCTGGACTCCTGCCAGTTGATTCAACTGCGGCACCTGCGTCAGGGTCATCGGGCCGGCCAGGTAGCTCATTGCCCAGCGGGTTTGGAAGACCTCCGGCTGTTTTTCATGCACGTTATGATAGAGAAAGATGCGTTTCCCAAGCGCGGAAATGAGCCTGTCAAAATCAGCTCTCTTTATGCCGCCGGTGGCGCTTTCCAGTCCATCCAGCAGGCGCTGTTTATCCTGATCGGTCTGAAGGCGGCCAATCATCCAGGTGCCGGCGTTGGAGAGCGCCTTGTAATCCACATCCACCGGGTTTTGGGTGGTGAGCACCAATCCCACGCCGAAAGCGCGCGCAGTCTTAAGCAGCCGGACGATCAAGGGTTTCGAGGGCGGATTGGCGACGGGTGGCAGGTATCCGTGGATCTCATCAAAATAAACCAGGGCACGCAGATCACCGGTGCCGCGCTGCTTGCGCATCCATGTTTCCACCGCGGAATAAAGGAGCGTAATGAAAAACATGCGTTCGGCATCAGCCAGATGCGCCAGATAAAAAATGCTGTGCCGCGGGCGGCCGTCTTTGGTGTAAAGTATGGATTGAATATCCAGCGGCTCGCCTTCGATCCAGCCCTGAAAAGACGGTGATGCCAGAAAATTATTCAGCAGCATCGCCAACTCGCCGCGGTCTTTTTTGGGGAAGAAATTATTCAGCGGGAACGCACCAAGTTTTTCGAAAGGCGGATCTTGGGTCTGAAGGATCAGCCCGGTCAGGTCCAGCTGGGAACCGGTTTTCCAGTTATATTCAATGATATTCGAGAGCAGAATATGCTCGCGCGATCGCAACTGGTCAATGCCCT
>Ga0351878_1126_pt1 | contig 14793 bp, 8 predicted proteins | sample BONcelFGM3001D14_FD_206781 | JGI IMG/M metagenome (GOLD analysis project Ga0351878, IMG submission 206781) | Enriched cells from coal bed in the Powder River Basin, Montana, United States - BONCAT cells FGM rep3 HSBNCT.FGM.300.1.D14 ...
GTCAACACCAAAGCCAAATCCCAAAGCTCCTGATTTCATATCAACCTGGGGAGAAGAGGGAGTAAAACCGGGACAGTTTAACAGTCCTCTCGGCATTGCAGTAGATTATGAAGGTTTTGTCTATGTGGCAGATACAAATAACTCCAGAATTCAGAAGTTCAGCCCTGAAGGTAAATTTATAAATGCCTATGGCAAACGTGGTTCCGACATAGGTGAACTCGATAAACCATATGGCCTTGCCATTACCGATATAGGAGATATTTATATAAGTGACAATCAAAACAGCCGTATTGTTAGAATAGATGGACAGGGACAATTTCTGAGTGCCAAATGCAGCGACGGCTCACAGATTGGAGAACTTCACCAGCCTATAGGACTGACTTTTGATCAGGAAGGGAATTTATTTGTTGCAGATTCCGGAAACAACAGAGTACAGAAATTAAATTATGAAGGTTTGCAGAATAATACTGCTTATAATAAAATAGAAACAAAACAGCCAGGTATGGTAGTTACACTGGACAATACATGGAATAAAAAATTTCCCCTCCATAATGAAGGACCAAATGCAGGAGAATTCACCACTCCATGGGATGTGGCTGTTTCACCGACAGGTGATGTAATTATAGTTGATACATGTAATCACAGACTTCAAAAATTTAGCAATGAAGGTGAATTTATAAAACAGTGGGGACAGGTTGGCAGGGATAAAGGACAGTTTCAGTTTCCAACCTTTGCCGTAATAGATCAGTTTGGTTTTATTCTGGTTGTAGACACAGGAAACCACAGAATTCAAAAGTTTGACATGGAAGGAAATTTCAAGGCTCAATGGGGCGGCCCTGGATATGACAAGGGGCAGTTCAACCAGCCCCACGGGATTGCCGTAAACAGAAACTCAGGTGATATTTTCATATCAGATACTGAAAATAACAGAATTCAACGATATTCTTACAGTGGCAGCTGGACCTTATGGTGGCAGGAACATGTGTGGAAGAAGAAAACACCTGTAACGGAAAATCCATCTCCTGCTGCAAATCCTACAGAAGTTATTTTTTAAAATTGTAGAAAAATCTTGAAAAATAATAAAATTATGATAAAATACTTGTTTAAGTGATAGAAATCAAAAAAGCAAAGGAGGAATATACCGGTTATTTAACCGGTAAAAAAATTAAATGAAAAGAAAATATTTATTTACTTCGGAATCTGTAACAGAAGGACATCCGGATAAAATGGCAGATCAGATTTCCGATGCCATTCTTGATGCGATTATGGACAAGGATCCTGAAGGAAGAGTTGCATGTGAGACAGTTGTAAATACAGGACTTGTTCATGTAGCAGGTGAAATTACAACCAAATGCTATGTAGATATCAATAAGGTTGTGAGAGATACCATTATTGGTATAGGTTATACAAAATCAGAATACGGAATTGATGGTGCAACATGCGGAGTTACAGTATCAATTAACGAACAGTCTCCCGATATAGCCATGGGAGTAGATAAGGCTCTTGAAGCAAAAACCGGTGAAATGGAAAATAACTCTGTTGAAGTTTTAGGAGCAGGAGATCAGGGTATGATGTTCGGATATGCCTGTGATGACACACCTGAACTGATGCCTCTTCCCATTGCTCTTGCACAGCAGCTTACAAGAATGCTCACTGCTGTCAGGAAAAACGGTGAAATTCCCTATTTAAGACCTGATGGAAAATCTCAGGTTACAGTTGAATATCATGACGGGAAACCTGTCAGAATAGATACAATAGTTATTGCAGCACAGCATGCTCCTGATATTCCTCAGGAAGTAATTCGTAACGATGTTGTAAGAAAAGTAATAAAAGCTGTTATACCTTCCGATATGATGGATAGCAAGACTAAAATTTATGTTAATCCTACAGGCCGTTTCGCCATTGGAGGACCACAGGGTGATGCAGGACTGACAGGAAGAAAAATAATAGTCGATACCTATGGTGGTATGGGACGTCATGGAGGAGGATGCCTCTCCGGGAAAGATCCGACAAAAGTAGATAGATCAGGATGTTATGCTGCAAGATATGTGGCAAAAAATATAGTAGCAGCAGGACTTGCAGAAAAATGCGAGGTTCAGATAGCCTATGCAATAGGAGTAGCAAAACCTGTATCTATATATGTTGATACCTTCGGAACAGAAAAGATCGATCCAGATAAAATAACTGAACTGGTAGATAAGGTATTCGATCTCCGTCCCAGTGCAATCATAAAGAATCTGAAACTGAGAAAACCTATATACAGACAGCTCGCTGCAAGCGGTCATTTCGGAAGACCTGATTTGAATTTAACATGGGAAAAGATAGATAAAGCAGACAAACTTCGCGAACTGGCAGGAATTTAGAGCGTCACGCGTGACGCGTGGTTGAAGGACGACCTGCCTGGCGTGTATATAAAAGCCTTCTGTTAATTACTAAAACTACTGACAGAAGGCTTTTATATTTTTGCTTCTTTATAATTTACTTTTTACTTTATATAAAGTATAATTTATTAAACAATTCGAACAGGATTACGCAAAAATCACGGGAAAATCAGTCATTGCGAGTAAAGCGAAGCAATCCCGTCATTTATATTGCTTTGTCAATGACATAATTATGTTACAATACTCTCATTACGCGTCACGCGTCACGCGTCACGAATAAGGTGAATTATGGCAACCAATATAGGTCGTTATGAAGTAATAGAAGAAATTGGCCGTGGAGGAATGGCAATAGTTTACAAAGGTAAAGATCCTATTCTGGAAAGAGATGTGGCAGTAAAAGTTCTTCCTCCGAAACTTGCCCGCAGTAAAGAAGCAGTCACAAGATTTCTTCAGGAGGCAAAACTCTCATCCCGTCTTATACATCCCAATATAGTAAGTATTTATGACATAGGTGAAGAAAGTAACGGTGTTCCATATATAGTAATGGAATATCTTGACGGAGAAACTACTCTATGGGATTATATGGAAAAAAAAGGTAAACCTCTGGATATAGAAGAAAGTATAACACTTATAACACCTGTATGTCAGGCTCTCGATTATGCCCACAGCCAGAATATTGTCCACAGAGATATAAAACCTGAAAACATAATGATAACAAAATTAAATATAGTAAAAGTTATGGATTTCGGTCTCGCCTGTCTCGAAGGTGTTCACAACCTCACCATGGCAGGTGAAATATTCGGAACTCTTACATATTTTTCTCCCGAGCAGGCCCAGGGACTTCATGCAGATAGAAGATCTGACATTTATTCCGTAGGCGTTATATTATATCAGATGCTTACACAGAAATTACCATTTGAAGCAACAAGTATTCCTGTGTTAATCAAACAGCATATAGAATCACGCCCTCCCAGTCCGTCCCAGCATAATCCGGAAATACCGAAGAAAATTGAAAAAGCAATATTAAAAGCCCTTGAGAAAAACCCGGATCAAAGATTTCAAACTGCAGGAGAATTTTTAGATGAACTTCTTGGAAGAGATACGGCAGGAGCTGATAAAGGTAATTATTCTTCTCAATGGGATGCTTTTGCCCAGTCAAAATTAAGACAGGAGCAGCAGCTTCAGAAACAACTGTCAGAACGGGAAGTTATTTATGAAAAAGACGACAGTAAATGGTGGTTTGAACAGATAGATATGGAAGATGACGACGAAGAAGTAAAAACCGATGAAAAACTCTGTCCGAAATGTAGATATGAAAATGCTGAAAAAGAAGAATATTGCCTGGCCTGTGGAGAAATGTTACCGGGAAGAAAAAAAGAAAAAAAATCTAAAAAACCGGATGAGAAAAAACCTTCTAAAAAACCGGATGAGAAAAAACCTTCTAAAAAACCAGATGAGAAAAAACCTTCTGAAAAACCTGTGGACATACCATCCTATGCATCCCCTGTAGTAACTATTCCAAAACCGCCTCCTCCCAAACCTCCACCGAAGGATGCAAATGCTCATTTAAAAAAAGGGCATGAATTACTGGAAGAAGGCAAAATGGATTTTGCTATAACTGAATATGAACATGCTTTAGAGATAAATCCGAAATTAACGGAAGCCTATTTTAAGCTGGCTCTTATTTATACGAGGCAGGGAAAACTTGATAATGCCATAAAATGTTATAACGATATTTTAAAGCATGATTATGGAAACAGATCTGCTCTGAGAGAACTGGGTGTTATTTATGCAACCTTACAGAAGGTAGATATGGCTCTGGAAAAACTTGAACAGGCAATGGAAAAAGGCGAACAGGACTTTGAGATGTTTTCTCTTATGTCTGACCTGTATGTGGAAAAGAAAGAATTTACAAAGGCTATACTCACATTAAAAAGAGCACAGGTAATGGAGCCGGATAATATTCAACTCTGCCTGGACTTAGGAGATCTTTATGCAAAACAGGGCTATACAGGAGATGCAATAGGACAGTATAACAGGATTATTTTGAAAAATCCCGGGGATTTTAAAGCATGGAATGCTCTGGGTTTTCTTTACCTTCAACTGGAAAAAAATGATGATGCCATAAGATGTTTCGAAAAGAGTTTCGAATATGGCAATGATGATGCAAAAGCCCACTGTGAACTGGGTTATCTTTATTCTAAAAATAAAAAATATAATTTTGCAGAAAAAGAATATGAAGAATCCATATTTCTGGATCCAAACAATGTAATTTCCCATTACAGGCTTGCTTCCCTTTATTTTTCACTGGAAAGATATGATTTTGCCCTTGAAGAATACAAAAGGGTTATACAGTTAGACTGCAACAATGCAGAAGCTCACGGGAAGCTCGGGATTATTTATTATAAAAAAAATATGATAGATGCTGCAATATCAGAACTGGAAGCAGCTTTTTCACTGAATTACGATGATTCTGACAGCCACAGTATGATTGGCCATCTATATGTAAAAAAGAACAGAATTGCCGATAGTCTGAGGCATTTTCAGTCAGCTGTCATGACAGATCCCCTGAGTCCGAAAAAAAGAAAAGATCTGGGAATGACCTATATATTCTTAAACCAGCATGGTCTTGCCATAGAAGAATTAAGAAAGGTAATAAGGCTCGGCATAGATGGCCCTGACATAAGAAGAGCTATGGGGGTTGCCCTTGAAGCACAGGGGAATATTGGAGAAGCCATAAAAGAACTGGGGAAAGCCATAGAGATGGATCCCAATTCTGCCCTTAATTATAATTTACGTGGCAAAGCCTATGCACAGCAGGGCATGATAAATCTGGCCATAAGAGAATATGAAAAATCTATCAGTCTGGAACAAAACAACCAGCTTGCCCATAGCTATCTCGGTAAAGCCTATCTTCAGAAAGGTCTTTATCAGGAAGCCCTCGGTGTTTTTGAAAAGGTCATTAACATTGCAAAACAGAGCGGAACAAACGACCCTTCTCTTCTTGCAGATACTTACTGTGATATGGGAACAATTTATATTAAATTGAAAAATGTAAATCATGCTTTTAAATATTTTGAAGAAGCTCTCAGGGCTGACCTGAAACAGGCTGAAGCACACAGAGGTATAGGAGAATGTTATTTTCTTATGGACAATCTGGATTATGCTGCCAGATATCTCGAGAGAGCGGTAATGCATGATCCTAAAAATGCCCACGGATTTGCAATACTGGGAAAGGTTTATGAAAAATCAAAAAAACTTAATATGGCAATACAGGCCTATAAAAAAGCCATCTTTCTTTCTCCGCAGGAAGGTGAATATTATTTCCTTCTCGGCAGTCTGTATTTCAAATTCGGGAAACCGGACATAGCACAGCAGGAACTGATAAAATCCATTCGTTATAATAAAAATCAGCCGGAAGCAGAATGGCTTCTCGGCCAGATATATATGCTGGAAGGTAAATATACTGACGGAATAGAACATATTGAAACAGCTATAAATCTTGACAGAGATGAATTGAAATATTACAAATCTCTCCTGGAAGTCTGTTACAGAGGAGATGTAATGGAACATGGTATAACAAAACTCGAAGACTATATAAACATCACAGAAAATCCCATTATAAAAACAGAACTTATGGAATATATGAAAATATTAAAGAAAAAAACAGAGGAAAAGAAAAAAACAGGAATTTCCAGGGTTTTATCGTCTCTAGGTTTTAAGGATAATAAATAATCAGTGAGCAGTGACCAGTGACCAGTGACCAGTAAGGGTGATTAGCAACTGATAACTGGTAACTGTTCACTGAAAATAAGGAGGTTAAATTTATGAAAAAATATTTTTTATTCTCTCTAATTTTCTTCATATCCATGACACTCGTAGTTCTGGCTTATAACTACAATAATCGCGGCGGAGGATTGTTTAATAATCCAGTAGGCATAGAAGTAGTAGGAAGCGGAAATATATATGTTGTAGATTGTGGTAATGGCAGAATACAGAAATTCAGCGATACAGGCAAATTTATTATGCAATGGGGCGAACAGGGTAATGGTGAAGGCTGTTTTGACAGACCTTCCCATATTGCTGCCGATAAAGATAAAAATCTTTATGTTACTGATACAAATAATCACAGAATACAGAAATTCAAACATGACGGCACTTTTTTACTTTCATGGGGAAAATCAGGAAAAAGCGCAGGAGACTTCAGGTTTCCCCAGGGTATAACTGTTGATAAAGAAGGGGAAGTAGCAGTAGTTGATACGGAAAACAACAGGGTGCAGAAATTTAATTCCGAAGGAAAACTTATAAGTGTATGGGGTGTAAAAGGAAGAGGAATAGGTCAATTTTCAGCCCCCCGCGGTATTACAGTAGACAAATACAGGAATATTTATGTATGTGATGCAGGAAACGGAAGGGTAATAAAATTTAACAGTGAAGGTCAATATCAATCAAGCTGGGGCGGAGAAGGTTCTGATAAAAATCTCTTTTTATCCCCTGTAGATATAACCATAGATAGCAGAGGAAATGTTTTTGTTGCAGATTTAGGTAAATCCTGTGTAATAAAATTATCTCCGGAAGGGAAAAAAATATCCACATGGGGAAGCTATGGAATTAATTCGGGAGAACTTGCAGGCCCCAACGGTATATCCATGGGAACTGATGAAAGATATGTTTATGTAGCAGATTCCGGAAATAACAGGGTCCAGAAATTTAATACAAAAGGGCGTTTTGTTATTCAATGGGGAAGTTACGGCAAGGTATTTTAAGGAATCGTGATGCGTAATGCGTGAGGTTCTTCATACGCATCACCCATCACGCATCACGTATTATGCATTATATATGTTTTATAATTATAATAATTATAATCCTGACCAGTAAATCTATGGCCGACGTCCATCATGGCATCTCCTTTTATGATACATTTCCCGGCAAAATAGCTCTTACTTTTGATGATGGCCCTGATCCGAACATTACTCCTCAGATACTGGATATACTGAAAGAAAATAATATAAAGGCAACTTTTTTTGTAACAGGTAAACAGGCAGACACATATCCTGAGATTATAAAAAGAACTGTCAGAGAAGGCCATACTATTGGAAATCATACATACAACCATATAAACATGAAAAAATCAGATACAGATACAATATTAAAAGAGCTTGCTATGACAGAAAAAGCAATAAATAATGCACTGGGGTATGAATATGAATTCAAACTGGTACGGCCTCCCTGGGGGGATTATAATGACTCAGTGGAGAAGCTCATTTTTGCCTCAGGTAAGGAGCTTATTCTCTGGCAGATAGACAGTGAGGACTGGCGTAATATCGGGAAATCCTGGATTATAGATACATTTAACCATGAGTCACAAAAAGGAGGAGTAGCAGTTTTTCACGATACATGCCAGGAAACGCCGGAAGCACTCATGGAGATAATCAGAGAAATGAAACTGAAATTCCTTACTGTTGATGAATTAATATCGGAAAAATACAGCAGAAAAAATACAGCTTCCATTTATTTTAACAATAAGCCGGCAGGAAATAACTGTATATTAATAAATAACCTGGTTCTTATGTCAGTCAATTTTTTTTCTAAAGAAACAGGCATAAATTTCATACATGACTATAATAAGAAAGAGGTAATCTTTGCCGGCAGTAATTACAGATATTCAATTACAGGCAAAGAGGCCTTCATGCCCGCAGAATATCTCGTGAAAGATTTTTCTCTCAAGATGATAGAGAATGATAAAAATATAAATTTTTATTATCCTTCAATATTCTTAAATGGTATACCTCTTTATAAAAAATCCTTTATCTATAAAGACTACATATATATCCTCGCAAAAGATATTGAACAGGGAATAACATTAAATGGAGAGTCAAATAAAGAAGTTAAACCTGTAGAATCTTCGGGATTACTATATATACCGGTTTATTCTATACTGGAGCTAAAGGGAAACAAAAGTAATATTATAGATATTTTATTACCGTAAGGGGTTGTCGAGAAATAACCCCATCATATTTACAGTCTATATCGTCACGCGTAACGCGTTACGCGTGACGCGAGGATGATAACCGTTCTAACAATTTACCAGGGTTATTTTCTTACAGTCTCTAAGTAGAGAAACAGGTAAAAGAGTATCCATAAAAAACTTCTGTCTGGCAGGATCTGGAGAAGAAAAATGGAGATGTAATATAGAATTAAAAATTAAGTAAGGGCTAATTTGTTGTATGTAAAACAAATTATATAAAGCACATTATTTTTCTTCGTAAGAGCCTGCCAGGCAGAAGCTGATAAAATGGTTACTAACTTATCTGGCACGGTACTAAGTAGAGAAACAGGTAAAATAATGACCAAAAAATTTCTAATCTGTCATTCCCGCGTACGCGGGAATCCAGAGAAATGCGAAATGGATTCCCGCTTTCGCGCATAGGCGTCAACTTAAGGAAAATTATGCAATGAACCTCTCTTGAAAGAGGCATTAAAGATGTTATATGGCATGTTGAAAGTTAAGTATTCTGTCATTCCCGCGTACGCGGGAATCCATCCTGAATGCTTGTGGATTCCCGCGTACGCGGGAATGACAACAGTTACTATGTGATTATGTTTTTACACAAGCTGGTAATATATATAGAAGGTATTACAAGGATGGAATTAAGAAATAACTCTTAAGTTGACGCACATGCGCTTTCGCGGGAATGACAATAGTTATTAAGGAGGCTATATAATGTATAAAATCATGATCCCGGCAGCCATATTGCTATGTTTATGCTTATCGCTTCCCCTGGCAGCCAACCCATTCAATGATATACCTGAAAATCACTGGGCCTATGATGCAGTAGAATTACTTCAGGAAAAAGGACTTGTAGAAGGTTATCCTGATGGTTATTTCAAAGGAGACAGACCTGTAACAAGATATGAAATGGCCATGGCAGTGGCAAGAATAATTGCCCATGTAGAACAGTTAGAAGCTTCTATTCCTCAAATGCCGGATCTAACCATTTATGCAACAAAGGATGATCTTGAAACTATAAACAAACTGTCAGAAGAATTTCATAAAGAACTGGAGTCACTGGGAATAAGGGTTTCAAACATGGAAGACACCATAGAGAAAATAACATCAAGGGTAAAAGAGCTTGAAAGAGTAAAGGTAAGCGGAAATTTTAACACCACTGCAGTAACTATAGGCTATTCTCCTGACAGTGAAAATACAAAAAGTTTCGGCAATCCCTTTCCACCGAAACTGGATTTTGAACAGGGGCCATCCCTTATATTTGACAGAGACCGTTACAGCGGGCCCAATGGAGGAAGCAGGTTATTTCAGGGTTCTGCTCTTATGTCCCAGCTTAACCTCACAGTTTCTGCAAAAATTGCAGAAAAAATAAAAGCAGGAGGAGATTTTACAGCATACAGTGCTTTCGGTGAACAGGGTATTATAGATCAGTGGGGTCTTGTTCCTCCCTACAATTCATCAGGACAGATAGTAAGTATTTATAAATTTCAGGCAAATCTCGCGACACTCTGGTTCGATACCGATGGAGACTGGGATGTTACCGGTAAATTCGGCGACTATAATGTAAAAAAAGTCTCAAGAAATCTATTCTACGGACTGAGGAATAATATCAGTTACGGAGGTAAAGATATTATGCCTGTGAATGGTATAGATATTTATGGGACACTTTATAAAAAATTAGATATGGAAATTTTTATGGCAAGAAATATAAATGTTCTGAGAATTTCCGATACTACAGGAGTACCAGCTAAATTCAGATATGAACTGGCAGTGCCTTATAACAATGGAAACGGAATTTATAATCTTATGCTTTACGGTAAAGCCCTGCCAGGTCAGTATGATAATTATCTTCATGGTTTCATGGCAGGCCATGATTTCCTTGATGGATCGGCTCATATAGAAGGAGCTTTTTTGAGGCTTTATGAAGACTATGCATCAAATCCTTCTCTTGGAACAGACAAAAATCTTACTGCTCCGCCTAAAGATCTAATCTACTATGGTTTCAAAGGTTATTACAAATGGCCTGAAGAAAAAATAAAGATCTACGGAGAATTCAATCAGACAGGATTTGACTATAATTTACTGGATAATAAAGGCAGATATAGAGGAAGTTTTTTAAATATAGGTGCAAAAGTAAAACTTTCACCTCTGAGTTTCTACGGAGAATTTATAAGAGTTTCTCCCAATTATGATCCCTTCGGTTATCGTGAACACTGGGATAAGATATATAATGACAGCCATCATGAAGGATGGGGATGGAAAGTAGGAAGCTTTGCCTGTAACGCCAGGAAATTTTCCAGACTCAGGCCGAATAGAACCGGTATAGATCTGGGAATAGACTGGAAATTCGGAGAAAAAGACAGAGGCATAATCTTTACAGATTTTACTTATTTACAGCAATTAAGGCCTACCAATATTACAAATGATGAAGACAGTTTTCAAAAATATGATTTTCTCACAGGAAATCCTGTAGCAGATACGACAGGTATCAATATTTACGGTAATATAGATCACTTTTTCACAGAAGCGGACCCTGCAAAAGGCCATGAATATAATTTAGATGCAGGAGGGAAATACTCTTCCGGTAATTTTCATACATGGGGCTATTTTAATTACCATAAATTCAGCCGTGATTATGAGACGAAAGAATATAAAGTAGATCTGTCTTATTATGTTGCCAATGCAGGAATTACCTACGATTTCACGGAAAAATTCAGTGCCCAGGGATTTATTGAATATATTAAAGCCATCGGTACAAACGAATCCGGCAAAGATGTAAAATGGTCACAGGTAATTCCAGGTCTTGGAGTCATGTATAAATTTAATGAAAATGCTGATTTTCAGATAGACTATAAATTCTATGACTATTCTGCCAGTACTCCCTATGATGTTTATGATAAAGTTCCTGATATTGCAGGTAATAATGACTATCATGCAAATAAATTGATGACAAGAATAAGGGTGAAGTTTTAAAGGTTCGTCATATGTGATGTGTAATGAGTCACTAACGGATTCGGTTATTTGAATAAACTAAATTGCTATTGTAATCAAAAGAATTTTCTGTTATATTATATAGCTATCAGCTATAAACATTCAAATTTTAGCTGATAGCTAAAAAAATGCAGGAGTAAAACATAACATGTCAGATGGTAAAATAACCTATAAAAAAACAGATTTTATATCATCTCCCCTGTTCATAGTCATAATGGGTTCTCCCGGCGCAGGTAAAGGTACTCAGGCAGAAAGACTTGCAAAAAAACATTCTATTCCCCATATATCATCAGGAGAATTATTAAGACAGACAGCAAAAGAGAAGAGTCCTCTTGGAAAAAGATTAAAGGAATGTATGGACAGAGGAGAACTTGCACCAAACGATGTAATCATAGATATTATGGCAGAAAGACTGGGTAAAGATGACTGTAAAAAAGGTTTTATTATAGACGGTTTTCCAAGAGCCGGAGTGGAAGTAATAGCACTAGAAGAAATACTTGCAGGTCAGGGAAGAAAACTGGGTAATGTAATAGAAATCAAAATATCAAGGGAAGAATGCCTGAGAAGGCTTGCAGGCAGGGGAAGGCATGATGATAAAGATGACGTAATAAACAGGCGTTATGACATATATCTTGAACAATCAAGTGAGGTAAGGAAATATTTTAAAACAAGAGAAAATCTTTATAAAGAAATAAACGGTGAAAATTCTGAAGAAGTTATAGAAAATGCATTAAATAGTTTAGTGAATATTATTGACGTGAGATGTGAAATGTGAGACGTGAAATAGGAAAAAATTACCTTTCACCTTTCACGATTCACCTTTCACTATTTATATTTAAGGAGGTAACTTAAAAGAATGGGAGTTTTATGGAAAATCGATCCTGTAATAGCAGAAGCAATATATAATGAGGTAGAACGTCAGGCATTTAACCTTGAAATGATAGCTTCGGAAAACTTTGTAAGTGAGGGAGTACTTGAAGCACAGGCATCGGTTCTTACAAATAAATATGCAGAAGGTTATCCAGGGAAAAGATATTACGGAGGATGTGAATTTGTAGATATAGTTGAGAGAGAAGCCATTGAAAGGGCTAAAAAGCTGTTCGGTGCAGAATATGCAAACGTCCAGACCCATTCAGGTTCTCAGGCAAATATTGCAGTTTATTTCACAATTCTGGAGCCAGGTGACACAATCCTTGGCATGGATCTCACACATGGAGGACATCTCACACATGGAAGCCGCGTAAACTATTCAGGCAAACTATTCAATGCAGTTTTTTACTCAGTAAACAGAGAAACTGAAATGATAGATTATGATCAGATTCTCTCCCTTGCAAAAGAACATCGTCCAAAACTGATTATAGCAGGAGCAAGTGCCTATCCCAGAACAATTGACTTTGAAAAATTCGGCTCTATTGCCCAGGAAGTGGGAGCCTATCTGATGGTAGATATGGCACATCTGGCAGGTTTAATTGCAGGAGGAGTTCACCCTGATCCTGTTCCTTATGCAGATTTTATTACTTCCACAACACATAAAACCCTTAGAGGGCCAAGGGGCGGGTTGATACTCTCAAAAAAAACCTATGGAAAAAAACTGGATAAAACAGTTATGCCTGGCATACAGGGAGGGCCTCTTATGCATATAATAGCAGCCAAAGCAGTATGTTTCCTTGAAGCCATGCAGCCTGGTTTTAAAGAATATACAAAAAATATAATAGAAAATGCAAAGATTCTATCAGAGGAACTTAAACACAGGGGGTTCAGACTTGTTACAGGAGGTACTGATAATCACCTGCTGCTCATAGATTTATCAGCCCAGAACATTACAGGACAGGAAGCAGAAAAAGCACTGGAAGAAGCAGGGATCATAGCGAATAAAAATTCTATTCCCTATGATACAAAAGGACTTATGGTAACAAGTGGCGTAAGATTTGGTACTCCCGCACTTACAAGCAGAGGAATGGGAACAGCTGAAATGAAACAGATAGCAGAAATGATAAGTAAAATTCTCTATAATATAAAATCGGACAAAATAAAGGAAGAGATAAAAGTAGATATAAAAGAACTCTGCAGAAAATTCCCTGTTTATTCCAATCGTCTTGTAGATAACGGTTCAGGAAGGGTTTATTAGAGTGATTCTAAAAAGAAAAGTCCCAAACTATTCATCAGTGAGTGGTGAGTGGTGAGTAGAATAGGACATTCACTCACTATTCACTACTTACAGATTTTTGGACATTATTTTTGTAACTACTCTAAGAGACTGTAAGAAAATAACCCTGGCAAATTGTTAGAACGGTTCTCATCCTCGCGTGACGCGTAACGCGTCACGCATCACGATATAGACTGTAAATATGATAGGGTTATTTCTCGAGAACCACTGAACCACTGAATGGACATTACCTGTGTCTGTTCACTATTCACAGCTGCCTGCTAATCTTTCTCTTTCTCATAATGTTCACTATTAAAAAATAGACAGGTGGCACAATTCTTTGTAGAAGCAAGAGGTCCTCTTGGTTTTTTTTCATCAATATTACCAACTGTATGAGCACATTTCCTTCCTCTTTTAGGGTATGCAGGACATAGAGCCTGTTTTCCGCACAGAGTAAACTCCCAGCAATTAAGAGGTTCTTCTTTAACTATAATTCTCTCTTTTAACTCTTCTTCCCTGGCTCTTTTTTCTTTTAAACGTTTTCTATCTTCTTCCAGTTCTTCTTTAATTTTTTCTCTTTCTGCCAGAAGTTTTTTATCTTTTAGATCAGATGTATAATCTGTAGCATCAAGATTAAGATAAGCTTTTCTCTGTGCTTTTTCCTTTTGAAGTTCTTCAAATTTTCTTTTTCTTTCTTCTTCGTCTCTCTTTTTCTTATCTTCAAGTTGTTTTTTTTCTTCTTCCAGTTCTCTTTTAAGTTTTGCCAGTTCACTTTCTTCTTTCTTTTTAGACGAAGGTTTCACATCCTGTATTAAAGATTTATATTTTTCTTTTTTACTTTCAACTTCTTCTCTGGTAAGGACAGGTTCTTTCACAGGCAAAGGTTTTTCCGGAGGAGGAAGGATTCTCTCTACAATTTTCTTTTTTAATAGATCCTTTAATTTTGTTCCCGATTTAGTGGTAATTTTACTTTCTATATCTTCCTGTTTAACCGGAGATACAGGATTTTCTGTTTTTATATCAGGAACAGGCTCAGGCTCTATAACAGGTTCGGGAACAGTATCTATTTTCTCTTCATAAAAAGGTTTAACTTCAACCTGCTCTTCAGCAGGTTTATATTCCGGTGAAACTTCTACAGACTTTTCGTAACTCAAATTATCCTGACTTTTCGTTTTTACAGAAAGTTCATCAAGAAGCTTTTCCTTATCCTGATCTTCGAGCTGTGTAACAGCTTCAATAAGAGGCCTGTCTTTGACCGAAAGTTT
>Ga0351878_1157_pt1 | contig 14253 bp, 12 predicted proteins | sample BONcelFGM3001D14_FD_206781 | JGI IMG/M metagenome (GOLD analysis project Ga0351878, IMG submission 206781) | Enriched cells from coal bed in the Powder River Basin, Montana, United States - BONCAT cells FGM rep3 HSBNCT.FGM.300.1.D14 ...
TATACTTTGTGTATGATTTTTCAACAGTCCTTGAAGGGCCTGGAGACGGTATGGCAGGTATAAAGGGTCTGAACAGTATACCTTTTGCCGGGAGAAACTGCAATGTTACAGTAATTCTTCCTTCGGAAAAACAGATTGAAATAGCCGGATATGTTTACAGACAGCATAATATGGATGTAACATTTAACAGATCGGAAAATTTTGACATGAATTATCCTGATAAATCCTTTGATTTTGTATGGAACTTCTGTGTTGCCCATATTCTGGATTCGGAAAAAATTATAGATAACATGGTAAGAATTTCCAGGAAATATGTAATGATTATTGTTCCAAACCTTTTTAACTACGGGTTTTTACTCCATAAAATTGATCATATGTTAACAGGAGACCCATGGATTCATGGAAATATAAATTATATGAATATACCAAAAATAAAAGCTGCTCTTGAAAAACGCGGTATGTCAGTAAAACAGACCTTCCTTGTAGATGTTCCTTTCTGGCCTGACATAGATAAACCGATAGAAACAGTTATAGGTAATCTCCTCCCTTTCCTGAGAAAATGGCTGAATAAAAGAGCAGAAGAAAGATATAAAACATGCTCTCATAAATTTGATGATCTTCCCTATTTTACAAATGACCAGGCTTTCGAAAAACTCATGGGTAAATTAAGTTTTATAGAAAGATATTTCCCTGAATTTATAAGAATATTCTTCGCCCATCACAATGGAGTTATTGCTCAGAAACAATGAAAAATTTTCACTCCCAGGAAACAGATAATAAGTTGAGCTGCAGTATTGGAATAATGGCATATAATGAAGGAGCCAATATTGGTCATCTCCTCAAATCACTTACAGATCAAAAACTTTCTTCTGTTACAATAAAAGAAATCATAGTAATAGCAAGCGGATGTGTTGATAATACGGAAGAAATAGTAAAAAATTATATTCCATTTGACAAGAGAGTCAGACTCATATCCCAGAAAGAAAGAAAAGGGAAAGCTTCGGCAGTAAATCTGTTTTTACGTGAAGCTACAGAGAAAATTCTTGTCCTTGAAAGTGCCGACACTCTGCCAGGGGAAGATGCAATAGAAAAACTGGTAATACCTTTCTGGGACAGTAATACAGGCATGACGGGAGCCCACCCTGTTCCTGTAAATAAAAATAACGATTTTACAGGTTTTTCCGTACATCTCCTCTGGGAATTACATCATCAGCTGTCACTTTATTATCCCAAAATGGGTGAATTAATAGCATTCAGAAATATATTCTATAAAATTCCTGAAAGTACTTCTGTAGATGAAGCATCAATAGAACCCCTTGTAAAAGGACAGGGATTTCAAATTCTCTATATACCTGAAGCTATTGTAATTAATAAAGGTGCAGAACATATAGCTGATTTTATAAGATCCAGAAGAAGGATATTTGCAGGTCATCTGGCTATAAAGAAAAAATTTGGCTATGAAGTTTCTACAATGCAAACAATGAGAATTCTGAAGATTTTACTGAAAAGTTACAATAAATTCGGTTTAAAAAAATCACTATACATACCACTGGTAGCAGTCATAGAATGTTATTCGAGAATCCTTGGCATGGTAGATTATTATGTATATAAAAGAGAATTTGCCGTATGGGAAATAGCTACTACAACTAAAAATCTGATTCAGTAATGGTGATACGGCATATACTGCCATTTATATATATGATATAATGGGTGAAGGGTGAAGGGTGAAGGGTGAAGGGAGCAGTGAACAGTGAACAGTGAACAGTGAGTGAGCCACCCGTCACGCGTTACGCGTTACGCGTCACGATTTAAGTGAGTGGTAAGTAGTGAGCCAACCGTCACGCATTACGCATCACGCATTACGATTATAAAGGAGACTTATCCATGGTCATAGAACCAAGAGGTCCTGTAGAACATTTTTTATGGGGAAAATTCATAATATGCGGAAATGAACACAGCAGCACCGTAGGTGCAGGTAAAGATATAAGGCTCATTGGAAAAGAAGTTACGAAATGGGTGGAAAGAAAAGGTCATATTATTACTGATTCTATGATAACAGGTGTAATGGATAAAAATATTGAAATTTTAATAGTAGGCATAGGAGTGGAAGGTAATATAGAATTTCCTGAAGAAGTGAAAATTACCATAACAGAAAATGGTATTAAAGAACTTATAGTTGAAAAAACCCTCAATGCCTGTAAAATATATAATAAATTATTTAATGAAGGTAAGAATGTGGCTTTACTTGCCCATGGAACATGTTAAAGAACATGTAACATTTTTTGTGTAAACGTCCATAAAACATAGCGAAAAAAGTCTACAAAAAAATTTTATTTATGATATTAATTTTAATCTCTTTCTACCGATATATATATAAGTTTTATTTACTATAAATGCGATAGAAGGGGGATATAATTAATGGCAAAATTCAAATACTACATTGGATTAGCAATTATCTGTTTACTTGCATCAGGTATTTTCTATGGTTGTGGAGACGATAATATTACACCTTTACCGGCACCGACTCCAACTCAGGGGGCAAATCCATTTGAGGCAACATTAATTCGCAATGATACCGGTGGCAATATAGTTGAAAAAATAAGTTATGACTTCTTCAGAATTGATAACAATGGAAATGTTATTACATGTAATCAGGATTCACAGATTGATCCGAATAATAATTTTTATTTCTGGAGTCAAACAGAGGATAGCAATAATAAATTCGAACATTTTCCTGATGAACATGATTATACCGATTTATTTCAGGAATATACAAGAAATTATGGAACAGGGGAAGAACTCTATAGATTTCTATCAACTTATAAAATAACACCTGATAATCTTTATGAAATATACATGGAAAACCCGGGGCAATTTTTACAGATAATAACTTTTCTGAAATACTTACAGGATAATTATCTTGCCATAGAGGCCAATAAAAACTATGATACAGACGATATTGTGGATTTTCTGTCCTATCATAATATAAAACTTTCCGACTTCCCTTCCGATCCGGAAGTTTTCTTTGAAATGTTGAAAAACAACAATCTCTCTTTCGGTGATTTCATCAATCTTTTTTGTGAGACAGGTAATATTCCATTAGAAAAGGGCGGTAATGAAATCTCTCTGACACAGAAAGAAAAATTGCAGTCTATAAAAAACCTGATTGAGAGTAATCAAACAGGAGAATTACACAGTGAAGGATTCATACTTTCACTCCTGGCTGATATAGCTATAGAAGCACTGGTTGATACTATTACAGATCTTATTACCGGAACACCGACACAGCTTGCCAATTTTAAGGAACAACCCATTGATTGTTATGCAAAAATCAATGGACAGACTGTTAAGAATTCAAAATACTATAGCGGAGGCAGGGTATTTTCAACTGAACCATTTACCTATAAGTTCACAGCAGGAGCTTTATGGTGGTATAACGAACTGAATTTTACTCTCACAACAGTTGGAACTGTTAAAAATATTTATGATGGAGATCAAAATGGCATTGATGATGGTGATATAGCAAAATGGGGTGTATTTGGCAGACAGTTAACTACAAAGGGAACAAATGTTTCTGCCAACAGGGTTCATGATATAGAGTTGAAATTTAAAATAATAGATAAACAAAAGCGCAGCATATCAGTTCCTGCCGGTGCTATCGATACTGATTTTCCAGCATCTGATATAGCTCTATCCCCCGGGAAAACTCCTGCAAAATTTATTATTGTAGGAGAATATGTAGTAACATGGAAATGTAAAGGTTTCTGGGGACAGGGATGGCAGAGTGAAGAATGCCGCTTTACAAAGAAGGTTTATGTAGATACAATGAATGGTATAAATTATGATAATCCTTTCAACAGAGAGTAAGTTAATATAGAATTTCCGAAAGAAAGAAAGGAATTTGTATGTTCAAAGGTTCTGTCCTATCAATATATATTTCTCATGTATCAGGCTCTCCCATGATACAGGTAAATGAAGTAAAAGCAGTAACAGGTAAAGGACTGGAAGGAGACAGATTTTTTGATAAAGGTGACCTCTGTGAAGTAACTCTCATCGAAATAGAAGCTCTGGAAGCATTGAAAAGGGATTATAATATAGAATTACATGCTTCTGAAACAAGAAGAAATATCCTGACAGAAGGAGTTCCTCTTTATCATCTTGTAGATAAAGAATTTAAAGTGGGAGAGGTTACACTTAAAGGGGTTAAGCTCAGTGAGCCATGTTCATATCTGGAAAAAAGAACAGAGAATGGTGTTTTCAAAGGGCTTATACACAGAGGAGGACTGGCAGCAAGGATTCTTGCCGGCGGAGTAATATATAAAGGAGATTCTGTAGAAGGTTAATTATAATGGTGAGAGGTGAGAGGTGAAAGGTGAGAGGAAAGAATTACCTTTATATGTCTCACTTCTCACTTATCACTTCTCACTTATCACTTCTCACTTATCACTTATCTTCAATCAATTCTTTCAACACGTTATTATATCTCAAATCAAGCATATATTCTGCATTATAATTAGAAAGAGACCGGAAAAGGCATCCTTTTATTTTAGGATCGTTTTTTGCAAATTCAGAGAGCATCTTTTTTACTTTCTTTCTTCGAAGATTACCTGTATTACAGAGAGGACAGGCACAGCATGTAACAGGGAAAGATTTCTCTCTGGCATAGACTTTAATTCTATCTTCTTCCACATAGATTAAAGGCCTTATAATCTTAAATTTTTTAGACCCTGCCTCAAACACAGGAAGCATTGTTTCAATCTTACCGTTATACATCATGGAAAGTAAAACTGTTTCTATAAAATCATCCCTGTGATGCCCCATGGCTATTTTATTACATCCGTAACTGTCTGCCTGTCTGTAGAGAACAGAACGTCTCTGTCTTGCACAGTAAAAACAACCATCGGAAATTTTCTCTTTATCCTGGAAAACAGATTGATAAATATTACTTTCTTCAACATGAAAATCATAGTTATTTTCTGTGAGCCAGAGGGCAATTTTATCTGTAGAAAAGCCTGGGAATCCGGGATGAACAGTGCAGGCAAAAAGAGAAAATTTTACAGGAGCCCTTTTCTGAAGTCCTCTCAGGATATCAAGCATGGTGAAGGAATCTTTACCGCCTGAAAGGGCAACAAGGATTTTGTCTCCCTCTTCTATCATGTTGTAATCTTTAATTGCAGAACCAGTTTTTCTGTAAATATCTTTAAAATCCGACATGTTTATAGTAGGGGCGTTTAATTAAACGCCCCTACTTCACCCTTCACGATTAAAAACTATACTAAAATTACTGCCTTCTCCTTCTTTTGAAGAAATAAGAAGTGCCCCTTTATGGGCATCCAGAATTTTTCTGCATATCCTTATTCCAAGGCCTGTCCCCATTTCTTCTTCTGTACCTGATGTAGAATAAACCTTTCCGTCTCCTAGCAATTCTTTTATCTTAAGTTCTGTCATTCCTATTCCACTGTCTTTTATAGAGAGTATAAATTTACTGTCTTCTTCTTTTGTAAAAACTTCAATCCTCCCGCCCCTGGGAGTAAATTTAATAGAATTACTCATCAAATTTGTAATTACCTGTGAAACCTTGTTCACATCAAAGGAAACGACAGAGTCTTCCGGCACATTATTTATTAAAGAAATATCTTTCCCGTCTGCTGTAAACTTATGAAGTTTTATAATTTCATCTATTAATTCCTTAATGGGGCATTCTTCAATATTCAGGTTAAAAGTATCAGATTCCTGAAGAGCCAGGGTGAGAATATCCTTTACATATTTAAGCTGTTTCTGTGATGCTTTGTTGATTATATCAATTAATTCCCTCTGAATTTCATTCAATGGATTGGAAAAATCCCTGTTCATAAGTAAACTGGAACTGTTTAAAATATTTGTAAAAGGTGAGAGAAGATCATGTGAAACTATATGTAAAAAATCATTTTTTAATTTATTCAATCTCTTCAATTCATCTTCCCTGTGTTTTATTCTCAGGGCAGTTCTTACCCTTGCTTTAACATCAATTTCTGATATAGGTTTTTTTATATAATCTCCTGCTCCCAGATCAAGTCCTTTTTCCACATCTTCATCCTGGATCTTGGCTGACACTAGAATTATGGGAATATCTCTGGTTTTATTGTTCTCTGAAAGTATTTTACAGACTTCGAGGCCATCCATTTTAGGCATCATTATATCAAGCAAAAGAAGATCTGGAAGTTCCTTTTCAACAAGTTCCACTGCATCTTTACCATTATCGGCTTTTATCAGTTCATATTTATCTTCAAGCATTAATTCCAGTAGAAATATATTTGCAGGCTCGTCATCAACTATTAAAATTTTATCTTTCCTGTCCATTTTTTTACCTCTCCAGTCAAATTTTAAAATAAGGAATAATGAAAGAAAAAGTAGAACCAGTTCCAGGTTCACTTTCTACAATGATATCACCCTGTAAGAGTATGGAAAGTTTTTTACTGATTGTAAGACCCCTTTTTATTCCCTTATAACCACTTAACTGCCCTTTATCAAAATATTTAAAATCTTCAAATATACAGTTTAAATTCTCTGAAGATATGCCTGTACCTGTATCTTGAACAGAAAAGAGAACAGCTTCATCCTTCATAGATACTTTAAATTCTATCTTTCCTGAAGAAGTAAATTTTACTGAATTTGACAGAAAATTTACAAGGATCTGAATAATCTTCTTTCTATCGGAAAATATTGATACAGGTAATCCCTTATCCCTTGTAATAATAAAGCTTATATTATCTTTCTTAATATGTCTTATAAAACCTTCTATATCGGCAATCATTTCTTCCAGAGAAAATATTTCCAGTATTAATTCTGTTTTTTCTGCTTCCAGCCTGGCAATTTCAAGTATGTGATCAATATAAGAGAGAAGCTTTTCTCCGCTTTCATTTATCATACTCAAACCTTTAATCTGTTTTTCATTTAAATTATCGGAAGATTTATTTATCAGTAACTTTGAAATACCAAGAATAGAATTCATAGGTGTTCTGAGTTCATGAGAGATACTGGAAAGTATCTGGCTTTTAAGACGATTTACAACTTCTGCATGATTTTTTGCCAGCCTCAATTCTTCTTCCATTTTTTTACGGTCTGTAATATCTTCTTTAATAGCAAGAAAATGAGTTATATGTCCATTTAAATCCCTGAGAGGCGAAATAGAAGCAAACTCCCAGTAAAATTCTCCGTTTTTCTTTTTATTATGAAATTCCCCTCTCCACTCCATTCCTTCAGTTATAGTATCCCATAAAATTTTGTAAACATCAGGATGGGTTTCTCCAGACTTTAATATATTAGGATTGTTTCCTTTCACTTCTTCCATTGTATAACCTGTTAATTCCGTGAATTTTGAATTCACATATTCAATCTTCCCGCATGTATCGGTAATAACAATGGAACTTGGACTCTGTTCTACTACAGATGACATAGCAAAAGCTTTTTCTTCCGCTTTTTTCCTTTCTGTAATATCCATATATACTTCTGCCAGGAGCTTTTCACCATCGTGCATTTCAAAAGGCTGTCTTACTACTTCATAGGTTTTACTGTGATGATGAATAAACTCTTCTGATATACATGCCTTATCATTATCCAGCATATTTAAGGCATTGCAGCCATCACATATTTTATCAAGTTTTCTGAGATATTCATAACATTTTTTACCTCTGTAATCTCCACATGTTTCCTTCCAGGACTCATTTAAAAATTTTAAATTATAATCACTGTCAATTATAGCAAGTCCGGTACCTGTTACTTTTAAAATCATTTCTACGAGAGAAACATATTCCACTGACGAAAGATAACCATCATTTTTTTCTGCAGACACTTCTTCCATAAAATTAACCACTACCTTTAAGAATGAAAATATAACGTTATTATTATAACATTTAATTATAGATAACTTATGTTCAATATATCACAAATTTGAAAATCGTAATGCTTGATGCGTGATGCGTAATGCGTGATGCGTAGTTTCACTACTCACTTAAATCGTGACGCGTAACGCGTAACGCGTGACGGGTGGATCACTCACTTTTCACTACTCACTTTTCACTACTCACTTTTCACTACTCACTTTTCACTCTTCACTACCCAGCAAATAACGGCTTTCCACACGGGAAAGCGATTTAATAAGACTGCTTTTTATCTCAGGAATTTCTTTTTCCAGTTCTAAAAGAAGTTTTTTCATCATAAATCTTTTAGATTCTTCACCGGAACAACCAGGGCCTTTACACTCTATAACGGGGAATTTCATTGACTCTGCATATTTAATTATATCTTTTTCCTGCACATAAACCAGAGGGCGGATTAGAATATTTATATTATCATCACAGTACAATTTTGCCGGCATAGCTTTTATTTTTCCGATAAAAAACTGATTAAGTAAAAGAGTTTCAATAAAATCATCCATATGATGGCCAAGGGCTACTTTATTACATTTAAATTTAACTGCCAGATCATATAACATACCTCTTTTAAGACGGGAACAGAAAGAGCAGTCACTTTTTCCTCTCTTTTTTTCTTTTATAATATCAACTATACAGGTTTTTTCTATATGATAATCATATCCCATTTCTTTCAGAGCCGCTTCAAGAATATCTGTTTTGTAGCCTTCATATCCCGTGTCTATAGTAACTGCCATCAATTCATATTTAAAAGCTACCTTCCTTTTTAAAACACCTAACAGATGAAGAAGAGACCAGCTGTCTTTTCCACCTGAGAGGGCAACCATAATCCTGTCTCCATCTTCAAACAAATTAAAATTACGATTCGCTTCTCCTATTTTATAAAGAATTTTCTTTTCAAGTTTATCCATAATCTTTTCAGGTTTATCCATAGTCTTATTATATCACATTTTTTTACAGTTTAGTAATGTTAAAAAATGTTGAGGGAATCATTAAAGCAAAAACAGAAAAATTATTACAATTTTCTTTTAAAAATTATTCTATTTAATACTAAAATATGCTAAAATTATAAAATGAAAATTTTGACAGTGTCATAGATTTTGTGTAAAAAAAATGCTATACTTATAGTATTACCTGCTGAGTATAGGGAATTAAAGCCTGTGGAGATCGTGCCTCTAACTGCCAGTGGTCTGATGGCAGGCATGGTCAATTCATCAGGAAGTCTGCGAATTAATTCGCAGGTAACTCACTTAGCCATATAAGGGGGGTGTAATACCCGGGTTAAAAGTTACCAGTATAACCGGGTATAATTAGTTGAAGTCTCCTAATAACACAATCGAACAAGATCAGAAAAATGGTTTTGACGAAGATAGCAGTGAAGGTACTGTTATAGAAAAAAAAGCTCATATCCGCATAAGAGGTTCTATGAGAACCGATGTGGGAAAAGTAAGAGATTTGAATCAGGATAGTATGCTTACAATGCAGCTTACTATGAACGAATGTTCCGAATTTATTCAACCACGTTTGTTCATAGTAGCAGATGGCATGGGAGGAATGTCTGACGGTGAAGTAGCAAGTTCAATGGCCATAAGATATGTGGCAGAAAAGGCTTCGGAAAGTCTTCTTGACAGGTCCTGTAATTTTCCTCTTGATGCAAAGATTCTATCAGGAGCACTCGAATATGCCAATGAAAAGGTTTATAACTATGCCCATGAAGACCCTTCCAGAGAAGGCATGGGGTCAACCATAACAGCTGCTCTGCTCATAGGAAACAGACTGCTTATAGGTCATGTGGGAGATACGAGAGCTTATATTATTAACACAGAAGAAATAAGACAGATAACTGAAGACCATTCACTTGTAACACGTCTTCTAAAAATGGGGCAGCTTACACCGGAACAGGCAGAGAATTATCCTCATAAGAACCTTATATACAGAAGTCTCGGGCCAAATCATCCTGTAGAAATTGCTACCTATGAAGAACTTCTTAAGCCGGGAGATATTGTTTTAATATGCTGTGATGGAATGTGGGACTATTTTCCTAATGAAGAACTTCAGTCTATAGTAACGTCATCTACTGATTTTGATAAAATTACAGCAACACTGGTAGACCTGGCAAATGAAAGAGGGGGAAAAGACAATATAACAGTAATTCTCTTTCAGCTTGTCTGTATTAATAAAGAGTGAAGAGTGAAAAGTGAAAAGTGAAGCGCGTAAATCTGTCTGTATTAATAAAAGTGAAAGGTGAAACGTAAAAGAATGTTTCACCTTTCACTGATTTTGTATTATACAGTCAAACAAATCATCAAAATTATCTTCTCCTGAAAGAAGAATTTCTTTTTTTGCTTTATCACAGGAACATAGTTCATGCCAGTCAATTTCAGTTTTATCCATAAAGGTCATCTTCCCTCCTGCAGTTCTGCAAATTGCCCATCCTCCTGCAATATCCCATATATGACCTCTCATTATGGCTCCAATAGCTGTATTTCTTGCCACATAGCACATATGGGCAGCTATACTTCCCATAGATCTGGTTTTACCGGGAAATTTTCTCAGATCGAAAGCACGATGGGCATAGGAAGGAACAGCAAGAAAAGAATTGACATCAATAACAGAGGGAGAAATTTTCAATTTCTGTTCCTGCAAATATGTATTTTCACCGTCAGAATAATAAAGCTCATCTGTGAGAGGCATATAAAAAGCTCCGTAAACAGGAATATAATTTACGAGAACTCCTATGGAAATACCCCATACAGGAAGACCGCAGGAAAAAGCTGCAGTTCCATCAAGAGGATCTACTGCCCAGACAATATGATCTGTTTTCACGACAGGTTTCTCCGACATTTCTTCACTTAAAATAATATGGGAAGGATATTTTTCACTGATTTTACCTGTTATAAATTTATCCAGAGATAAATCTGCCTCTGTCACAGGAGACCTGTCAGGTTTTTCACGGGGTTTTACCCTGCCGAAATAGGACAGAGCTATTTTACCGGATTCTACTGTTAAATTTTTAAGGAAATTTATATCTATTAACATAATTATAGCGTAATGCGTGATGCGTGATTTCATTGTTCGCAGGGCTCACTGGTCACTGGTCACTGGTCACTGCTCACTGTACTAAATATACTCAAAAAGTGTTTCTCTCTGTTCACCTTTGTTGGGAACAGGAACAAATCCGTTTTTCTTTGCTATATCAGAGCCTTCATCACTGTATATAAAATCTATAAAATCTCTGAGAGGTTTTTTAGCATATTTACTTATATACATATAATATGGGCGAAGGACAGGGTATTTTCCTGTCTGACCATTTTCCACAGAAGGTGTGAGATATTCTCCTCCCTTTTCTTTTGCCACTGCAAGGGATTTTGTGCTCTTATCCTGATAATTCATGAAAAAATATCCTATAGCATTCTTATTCTGTGCAATTTCTTTGACTATTTCTTCAGGTGTTTTAATAACTTTGATATGGGAAGGAAGTTTATTCATATCTATATTTTTACTTATATCTACAAATTTTTCAAGGAAATAATCATATTCTCCCTGAGGAATTTCTCTGTAGAGAACTTCTATCTCTACATCTTCTCCCCCAATATCCTTCCAGTTTGTAATTTTACCTGAAAATATATCTTTAATCTGTTCTTTATCCAATTTTTCAACTTTATTAGCAGGATTTACGGATACACAGTAAATATTAAACCCTACATAAAATTCTCCTACATCAATATTCTTTTCCTTTGCTTTTAATATCTCTTCAGTACTTATTTTTCTTGAAGACTCGGCAATATCCACTTTACCTTCAAGAAAATCTTCTATACCTTTCTTGCTTCCTGTTGACAGAATTTCAACCTTTGCACCGGTATTTTTCTTCATATAAGCTTCTGCCCAGGCTTTACTGAGATCACTTATACTTGTGGAACCACCTATGAGGATATTCCCTTCACTGTTTCCACCTGCCTGGCATCCGGGAAAAAGTAAAGATAAAATCACGAGTAATAAAGATACATATAAAATACGCATAGGAATAAATACCTCTTTCATAATAAATTTATTATCAATAAATAGTAAATAATATAAGGTACTTTTCATATTTACTATTCTCATTAGATAAGATTATAACAGAAAAAAGACTTTAGAGAAATACTCTAGATATTTTTTTATCTTTTTTGTAGTAAAGAAAAAATATGCCAGACCTGCAGCCATAAGCAGAGTCTGTGGTTTCATCATAAGACCTGTGCCCCACATTACTCCACTCAACACCCATTGTTCCTTTAAACAGAAGTGTATGCACCAGATAGCCGGTGCGAGGAACCAGCTGTCACATTGACCCCAGAGGACTCCTGTCAGTAGAATTCCCGGACAGAGCCACATTAATGAATATGCTATAATGCCTGATTTTTTGTTTTTCCACTGACATACTATAAACATACAGCCAAGGGCTAAAATCCAATCACATATATATGAAGGGAACTCCAGAATAAGCCATGCAATTAATGTAAGAGGTTCCATTCTGTCATCAAATGCTCTATGAATAAGACCCTGTATGTGTGTAATATAGGCTGCCAGGGGAGGATAATTAATTGGTCTTGCTTTATATTCCTCTGCAGGTATATTTATAATATCCCCTGGCTGATAAAGTTTTCCATCAGGGCCGTATACTGGCTCTTTAATCTGAATAGTCCCTGCTTCTTTGCAGGTAAATTTATAATCACTTCTGTTATAGCCGTAATCCTCCAGGAGACCATATTCTACAGAATGGCGCCACCAGACATAGTTAGTTAAATGATCATAGGGATAGAAACATTCAGGAGGTAATCCCAGTAGAAGAATACGAAAAATTAAACCTGCCAGGGTTATTCCTAAAAATATAAATCTGTAATCTTTATGAGAGGAATTTTTCCATTTCTCATTTATTATTGATTTTTTACCTTTTTTGCTCACTTTCTTCCTCTTTCATTACAGGTATGATCCCTCCTCCGGCAGAGACATTTATAACAGGTAAATCTGATATTCTTCCGAGACAGCCCACATATTTCCCTCCGAATACATAGGGACTCAGGTTGAAATATTTGGAACCAATTTCAACATGGCCGTTATTTATAACAGGAATTTCAATTTTCGGGATCTCCACATATTCCTGTGCTATCCAGGCAGTTTCTCCTCCATATTTATAAACAGCTTCCTGCCATTTATCTGATGACATATGTTTTCCAAGTATGACCCCTTTCCCTCCGTAGCCCCAGGATGGTTTTATTACAAAATTTTCCTGATTTTTTATAAGATAGGATTTTGTTTCCATTTCTTTACCTTCTCTGGTGAAAACACTCCTGTCTCCCAGTGTAAAGGTCCAGGGAATGTAATTGCGTATAACATCTTTTTCTTTTTCAGTAAAATAATGGTGGAAACTCATCTTACATAACATAGCTAACATTGATTTTTCACTGCCGAGAAGTGATTTAAAAGAGTTTACCATACATACATGACCTTTCATATAGGCACTTATAAAACCTTCCAGTTCTTTCGGATGTTCCAGAAATTCCTGTGATTTTACGCATCTTATAACAGTATTGTACACTGTTCCTTTATATTTAAGGCGATCATTGATATAATACAAATCTCTTGGATCCATGAGTTCGGCATGTATATTTTTTGACAGAAAATAGTCTTTTACTATTTCTCCGTCTCCGAGAAACTGTGATTCCCTATAGTCAATAATAGCAACAGACGTTTTTTCCCCCGGGCCCCAGAAATCTGACGAGCTTTTCATTACTGCTTTAAACAGACCATGTACGACAGACTTTTTATGGAGGCTCATGCCGGAAGGAAATAATTCTCTGTAGGCAGGATGATAGAGAACAATCTCTTCAAATATATCATTCCATCCTTTTCCGCCGGGATTATCTGTGTTAAATTCCAGGAATTTCAGGTTTTTACCGTCATAAAGGGCATCTAATCTTGTAATTACAGCATGATCTTTATAGCCTTTATCAACAGAAAGCCATTCTTCCGGTATATCTTTATAGGAAAAATATGGAGCCATATTTTTATCATGGTCAGAGGCCTTAATTATTTTATTTATAATTCTGTAGAGAATTTCCGATACAGAGCCAAGAAGATCTGAATCTTTCTTTTTCAGGATCATAGGAACAAGAGCAATTTTAAATGGTTCACCTTCAAATACACATTTTCTGATTCTGAGCTCTTCCCTTATGTCATTGTACATATTTAATGTTTCTTCCTGATTGTCTATCATTCCTTTTATAAGGTTTTTATATGCTTTCATGTTAATCTCTCTTTCTAATGCGTAATGCGTGACGCGTAATGCGTGACGCGTGACGCGTGA
>Ga0351878_1119_pt2 | contig 13293 bp, 8 predicted proteins | sample BONcelFGM3001D14_FD_206781 | JGI IMG/M metagenome (GOLD analysis project Ga0351878, IMG submission 206781) | Enriched cells from coal bed in the Powder River Basin, Montana, United States - BONCAT cells FGM rep3 HSBNCT.FGM.300.1.D14 ...
ATTCGGAGTGGGATCGGTGAATGCCCAGTCTTCAAGGAGCAGGAACCAGCCCCCGGGGTTCAGGACCCGACAAGATTCCTGGAGCGCAGCATCGAGGTCTGACCTTTTCAGATGGTGGAGGACGGCCATGGCGAGAACCGTATCGAACACCCCGTCATGGAAGGGCAGCGTCACCGGATCAGCGCACAAAACTGTTGACGCAGGTGCGTTAACTTTGGCCACAGGAAGAAACCCCTCGGTGATGTCGGTACACACCAGCTGCAAAGCAGAAAGCCTTCCGGCGACCAGTGCGGGACCGCACCCCAGCTCCAGGATCCGTTCCCTCCCAAAAAGGGTTTCAACGACGCAATCATCAGCTGGAGAAGAACGTCTTCCCGCAGAGTAACCCGCGACCTTTTCCCTGCTCCAGCCCCTCATCGCTCTTCCTCTCCGTGTCCGAGTGACTGCGCAAGTGGCGTCCCTGCCCTTCTGCAGAGGTTTTCGAAGAGGGAGGCAAGGAACCTGCGGGAAGGCCGCACGATGGAATGGGGAAGCCTCTCCTCTACGGTATGAGAGACAGCCCTGAGAAGGTCGAGTGTCCATACACAGTTCCTTGGGTCAGGGCCGCAGCCTTCCGAGGTCAGGTGAATACCGTCCCATGTACACCCTCCCCCGCACACACCAAGGGCTGGGCAACCCGTGCAAAGAAGGTAGTTAACGGGATTTCTGTTCCCCCACTGCTCGATCCCCATTGTGTTAACACAACTGCTGACGGAACCGTTCGGACGAAAAACGATCTTTCCCCCCTGGGCTGCGCAGTCCCTGTGCCGGAAATGCCCTGTAACGATCGGCAGCAGCCTTCTGGCAACCTGGTCGACGAAGACACCTGTATCCAGGCTGAACCTGTATGCACCGAGGATGATCCGGGAATACTCATCGGCGCTGATCGGAGAGAAAGCACTGGGGGTGAAATGCTGTATGTTGACCCCGAAACTTGCGGGGGCAAATCTCTCCAGAAGCCCGTAAAGGCATTCTGGTAGCGCTCCGGCATTATGGGGTCCGGTGACCAGTGAAATCCCGGCGGGCAAAGCGGTTTCCATGGCCAGATCGAGGGCTGCCGCGGCTGATTTCCAGGAATTCCCCCTCAAACGGTTGTGCTCACTCTCGAAGCCGTCCATGGAAACGACCAGCGCTGTGCCGTGTTCCTTCAGAAATAGAGCGGTCCCCCTGTCGAGAAGTGAACCGTTGGTGAAAAGGACGGACTGCCCGCTCCAGCCGCGGATAAGGGTTCTCACGGCCGCCGGGTGAAGAAGCGGCTCGCCCCCTGTCACGAGAAGCAGCGCATCGGGATGGGAGTGTGATAAGACCGCTTCGAGGGTTGCGGGATCCATGTCACCGCTGAATCCCCCCGCGATCCGGGCACTGCAGTAGGAGCACATGAGGTTGCACCTGCCTGTAACAACGGCCTGAACCGCCCTGAGCCGAAGCGGCGGTTCGGGTGGTGGTGAGACCGGCCCGTCAGCCGGGGGCGAGCCTCCAAAGAAGAACTCGATTGAGAAAGGGTTCACAAAACAGTTTTCCCTCAGTTCGACCCAGCCTGTTGTCGGCATCTCATCTCCCCCCCAAGCATGGCCTCGGGTTGCGGCATCCGGGCCTTTTCGAGGACCCCTTCAGGGAGGAAGCCTGTCATCTCCCCGATGGACAGGACCCCGGGTGCCCTGCCCGGGGGCTGATGATCAAGGATGGTACCCACCATCCACCCGAGAAGCGCCCTCTCGTACCCGCACCTTTCCCCACGGACACCTGACAGGCACCCGGTGCACGCAAGCGCGTCGTAAAGGCACCCGCCACCGCAAAGGGCAACGCAGGGACAGGAAAGGCACCCTTCCCTGAAAACGGGAACCAGCGTGGAGAACTCGGAAAGAAGCTTTCTTATACCATCCCTGTCGCGGACGGTGTTCACTCCCGTGGCCGCCATGCAGTCACACGGGCTCACTCCGCCGCCGGGAACGAAAACGAGCCTGCCACCCCTGGACGGGCAGTCCCTGAGACGGGGAGCACGGGTGACGAGAGGCCTGAGCCGCCGAAAAAGCTGTTCAACGTACATCCCCGTTGCCAGAGCATCGGAAAGGCAGCCTGTTACGGCATCGAAAACATCCTCCCATCGTGCTTCATAAGGGTTCGAGCCAAAACCCGGTCTGGGATGCATCCATGCGTTCAACCCCATGTCATCAGGCTTGAGGGTCTCCATGAGATGGCCGAAATCCTCCCTCACCCTGCGGGCATTCCCCTTCGTGACCGTCAAGCTGATCCCCACCCGGCAACCAGCATCCCGGAAGGCGTGGAAAGTCTTAACTGCGGAATCGTACGAATCACCAACCGACAGGGGTCGCAGCTCGTTGTGAACGTCCCTCTCGCCGTCGATGCTGACGATCACGAAAGCGTTCCGCTCCGCCATGGCATCAGCCACTTCCCGGGAAAGACTCCATCCGCCCGTGGCCAAACACAGGTTTCGGTCTTCCCCCGATCCACGGATTATCCTCAATACGATCTCAGGTTTGAGAAGAGGTTCACCTCCGTAGATGAGTATGTCCGCTTTTCCCGGTGCAAGGTCGGAAAGCATTGCCAGCCCACTGTCGACCTCTGCGACGGTCATGGTTCCCAGTGTTCCGGGCACAAAGCAGTAACCGCACTTCCGGGGACAATCTCCCGTTACGAAAAAAGTCGCCATGGTGACGGAAGGAGATGAGCAGAAGCTCCTGTAGCTCTCCAGAACGGTTTGGGGATCGAAGGCAGAAGGGCTTTTGGTGTTCGTCGTGATCTCCAGCGTCAGGGCGTTGAAAACAGCGCTCACCCCGCCGGGGGAAACGAACCGGTGAAGAAAACCTTCATCTTCCAATTGGCCGGCCGATCATCGTGCAAAGATATCCTGCGTGGATGAAGCCCGCGCCTGTTCCCGAAGCGAGTTCAAGTTCGGGGGGGCGAACGCCCCTCAGATGAAAGCAGTACTCGTCGGGGCCGGAAAGCCCGGTGTAATACCTTCGCCCGGCACACCCTCCCGCACAGATGCCTTTCCAGGGGCAGTCCGAACACTCCTCGGGCAGCGCAGCGCCGTGACACATCCCGCCGCAAGCTTCCAAAAGCCCCGGTTCGTCAATGATCCGCTCCATGCTGATCCCCGTGGGCCCCCAGTAGACGCAGGGCAGGACCTCTCCTCCCGGAGAGATCCGAAAACCGTGGATCCCGCAGGGCGACCCCGCCGAGGAGCATGGGTTACCGTGGTACGCCATTGCGGCGCTAACCACTGGTTCGGAGCAGGAAACCACGTCGGTCTCCCTGAAGAGAGTTGAAACCGAGTTCCAGAACACATCGAAGGATGGTTTCGGACCATCGCTGAATACGGGCTTGTAAACGTTGACACGAAGGGATACGCCAAGCTCGCGGGCAAGGCGGCACATGCCCCCCATGAACTCTGAGTTTTCCCTCATGAGGCACATGGCCAGGGAAACCGTGACCCCGAGTTCCCTGCAGCGCCTGATCCCATCGAGGACCATGACGAACGCCCCCGGCGCCCTCACCGCGTCATGAAGAGCAGCAATGGGGTAATCGAGCGAGAGGTCGACATCATGCAGCCTTCCCAGGATACTGTCGGGCAGCGCTGAAAGGCTGGGGCCGGCCGTTGTCAGCGCCAGCGGGACCCCGCGATCAAGGATCCCGTTCACAACGGAAAGGAACCGCGGGTGCATGCATGATTCACCGGTTCCGAGGTTGATGGCCGAAACAGGAAAGCTGTCCATGAAGCGGAACAGCCTTGATGGGTCGAGATCCACAGGGTTCCGGCCGGCCCCCGAATAACAGTGGCTGCATGAGAAAGGGCACGCGGAGGTGAGGCCGACGCCGATGGAACAGCCATTTGCCTTCATGTAACCCCCAGTTCGCCAAGAACTCCATCATACGATGCCCTAACATATGACGCGGGAGCGTCTGGAAGCTCGAAAAGGTCAACGACAAGCGGACCGGAGTAACGAATACCGTCAAGTGCCCGCAACATGGCCTTCCAGGGAAAGTCTCCCCTTCCGGGAATGAGGTGCTGATGCACACCTCCGGCAATACCTTCGATGTGCGTGTGCAGGATTCTGCCGCAGGAAAGCTGAACAGCCGCGGCAGGGCTCAAACCGTCAAGAAGGGCGTGGCCGAAATCGAGGTTGAGCCCGGCTTCCGGACCGAGGTGATCCGTCAGCTCCCCGAACACCGGAAGATCTTTCAGAACGGTTCCCGGCTCGGGCTCCCAGGCGGGTCGAATACCTCTTGGAAGCATGTTCATCACTCTGGAGCACTCGTCAAAGAAAGCCTCACGGGTGCAGAGAGAACTGAGGGGGGAACCCAGAACGACGACCCGGGCGTCAAGCTCAACGGCCTTGCTGATCGAGGAGCCGATCATTCGTTCGCGGACGCTCAAGGAGTCTTTCTTGCCATGATAACTAACTGACGAAACACCAAGGCCGGAGAGACTTCCGCTGTATGATGACGCATCCGGATGCTCCATGCAGAACTCGACCAGGGCGTACCCCGCTTCAGCGATCGTTCCCAGGGCTTTTTCAAGAGCAACCCCGCGAAATCCCGACGTGCGGAAACCGAGCCTTTGCGGCACGGTCTCCATGAAGCCAGCAAAGACATCCTCAAGCATGTTCAGCCCTCATTTTCCCCTTCATGGGGCTCTTTCGGGGGAAGAAACACCGGGCCGGGTGAGATGCCGCAGGGAATACACCTGAAGGGGTAACCCAGCCCGCCCCTGCCCTGCATTCCCGCGGGGAGGAGGTTGTTCACATTGAGCGACCGGCCGGTCGCCTCAGGCAGTCCGGGCGGCCACCATCCGTGCTGCGCCATGAGGGTGCCCCTCGGCACAGCCTCGGTGATGTGGACCACCCTGCCGCAGCTGCCCCATGGTGATGACAGGGTCACCCATTCCCCCTCGCGAACGCCGCTGGTCTTTGCGTCAGCTGGGTTCACTTCCACAAGGGGCAGGGGGTTCCTTTCCAGAAGGCACTCCACGTTCCTGTGTTCGGAATGGAAGAAAAACGGTGTTCTTGCGCCTGTTGTAAGAGCAAACGGATGTGCTTCGTCAAGAGCCGGGGGAGGCACGTACCATGGGGCAGGAAGAAGACCGGCCTTTCCCATTATCCCTGGTTGCAGCTCCACCTTCCCCGAAGGGGTTGGGAAACCCGGCTCACCGTCAGACCGTGACAGACCCGACTCATGCTTCCCGTAAGCGATCCCGGGCATCACCCATCCCCGAGCCGACAACTCCTTCCAGCTCATCCCAGACGGTGCAAGCACATGGTCGAACCAGCCTTCAACGTCAGTCCAGGGGAAATGCTCAGGAGCGACCCTGCGGCCAAAATCCAGAACGATCTCCATGTCGCTCCGGGTATCGCCCAACGGCTCGACAGCTTTGTTCACGGCCGCAAGCTGATACCACCAGTTGCGGATGCCGTTTCTCTCCGGATAGCATGCAACGGGAAGAAAAACTGTCCCAAACTGCCCGGCCGTGGTCGTCATGAAAAGGTCGCACACCACAACCTCGCCGATGCGCGATAAAAGCCGGGCGGCCCTGTCAGGTGCCGCGAAGCCGTTTACCACAGTCCCGGAACCCTGCACCCAGGCGCAGGCGACATGCCTCCCAGCCTCCATTTCATCAAGAAGGACATCGGAACTGGCGTAGGGGTAACCCATTGTGGTCATTGGGTAAAGCGAGGCGCCCGTCTTTCCCGGGGGAGCATCCAGGCCACCCCTTCTTGGAATTCCGAAGGGGTCGGAAACCACAACGCACCCTCCCGGGACATCAAGGTTTCCAGACAGGGCTACAAGGGAGGTCAGGGCGTGGGCAGTACCCAGAGCCGAAGCGCTCATGTCCACCGATACACCCCAGTGAAGAGCGGCGGGAGAAGCATTCAGCCAGAGGTCGGCCCCCTGGATAACGGTTTCGGAGGGAATGCCGCACTCCCGGGAAGCCGCTTCGGGGCTCCAGGATGATGATGCCAGAAATGCCTCTTCCCAGCCGCTTACCCATTTGCGTGTGAAATCGCGGTCCCAGTTCCCGGTGACATGCATCCTGTTGAGAAAGGCCATGGCAAGGGCTCCGTCGGTACCGGGCCTGACCCTAAGGTGAACATCGGCCCGGCCGGCAAGCCAGGTATTCCTGGGGTCCACCACCACCAGTTCAGACCCCATCCTGATGCAGTCCATGATCCATTTCCCAAGGAAGCCGTCGGGGTTCGAGACAATGGGGTTGGAACCCCAGACGAGGATGCACTCGGGAAGCTTCCAGGATGGATTGTCGTACCTGTCTGCGAAGTACTGGGAGCAATCGGCCGCAAACCACCCCCCGAAGACCGAAGCGCATACGCTCATCCGAGGCATCAGGCAGGCCGAGCCCGAACCAGGCCCCAGCGCGTAGTACTCGGGGGTTCCGAAACCATGTGCGAGGCGTGAGAGCCAGGGGCCTATGTCCCGGCCGGTGCCTTTCATGAAGAGAACCGAACGGGGGCCGAGCTTGTCCCGGGCGGCAAGAAAGGAGTCTGCGGCACGATCGAGTGCTTCCTCCCAGGAGGTTTTCCGCCAAACGCCAGCTTTGGTGCGGACCATGGGGTGAAGCACTCGATCCGGGTTGTAGAGGGTGCCGGTGACCGCAAGCCCCCTTCGGCACATGTAACCCCGGTTATAGGGGTTGGATGGGTTTCCCCTGACGCCCGTGACCCTGCCCCCGGCAACGCTCAGACACACCCCGCAGCCGCAATGGCAGCCGGGAGGCGTGGTGCAGATGGTCTCCACTTCGTTGTTCATGCCCATGAGAGCAAGGGAGCGATCACCATTGGCCTGAAGCCTCCTGAAGCATCGTGCAAATCGATGACATGTATGCAGCGGCACTGGCAGAAACACCGGGATCCCCACCGCCCAGAAACACGGTTTCCCGTGAAAGAAGCTCGGAAACCCTTTCCCGGGTTGTCTCGGGACCAATCGTGGCCGCCAGTGTGTCAACAAGCGTCACGATAACGCTGTCGTAATCGTGAAGGCCTTCCCTGCCCTGCAAAACCGCACGACCAGCGAAGTCCATCGAACCAGCCCTGAACCTCTGTCCAATGAGGAACAGCCGGAGTTCAGTGGAGTCGGGATGACTGCAAGCGGCAGACTCAACAGCGAGGAGCATCTGGTGCATGATCCCACCGGGTACGAGCGGCAGATCGACCCGAAGCCCCGATGCAAGGGATGCGCAGGGACCTCCAAGTTTCACCCAGAACCCATGGGTACTGTCAACCAGTGCGGGTTGTGCTCCCGAAGCGTAGGATCCCATCGCATAACTCAAACAGGAGGAGAGAAAACAGTCCATGAACCATGCATCGTCAAAGAGCTGCTCCAGAAGCTCCATGTTAACAGGGTATGTCTCAAGCCCCATCCTGACACCAAGAATGAGATGATCTCCCCTCCCGGGCCACGCCAGAGCCCTGTGTGACACGAACCCCACGAGTGTCCAGCTGAGCGAGCGCATCACATCCTGAAGGTATCGGTCGCGGGGGCTGGCCGAAAGAGAACACAGAGCGTAACGATGGTAGGGGGCAAAGGCTCCGGAGTTCCTCACTGCGTCAAGGCTGATACCGTACAGTCCATCCTCCGTTCCTGTCCCGATCCGGGCAAGCAGGGTTTCACCCTCGCCGGCAAGGCGTATCTCGCTCTGCATACCCCCCAGGAACACATCTCCGAGGGCTGGCGCAAGCGTGTCCATTGCTTCGGCAAGAATCAGGGCAAACGAGTCCGCGGACGCCCTGGATTCGTACCCGTTCATGGCCAGCATTATCAGCAGGCCTGACGCAATTTCAAAAGTCCTTCTGTCACCAGGCTCGTCTTCCCGGCTGAAGGTGGCAAGAAGAACACCTGAGTGAAAGGTATCGTAAACACACCCGCTGGTGAAGGGAGCTAACGATCGGGCGACCGATTCGCAGTAATCACGGTAATGGGCTCTGCCCGAATGGAGGGATATCAGTTCCGGGAGTGCCCGGTCGAAGTCGCCCACTTTCACCAGAGCTTGTATTCGATTATGGCGAAGGTCCGAAAAATCCGGTGCTCTCTCAGCAAGGGAATCGTATGATTCCAGGGCGCGCCTGGTATCTGCCAGTGCTCCGGGAATGTCGGCCGAAACACCAGCCTCCAATGCGAGGGATGCTCCGGGGTATTCAAGCGCACGGACAGAGGCGCTTGTCAGACATGCATTCCCAAGGGTGAACCAGCTCCCGTAATCCCATGGGCACAAGGCCAGCGAGCTGATGCACTCTGCCTCGGCACGACCGCAAAGGGCCAGCGCGGAATCCCTGGCTTGCGCCGGGAGCAGGGAAGGATCGTTCAGCGTTGGTCGAACCCTTTCAAGACAACCGTTCACAGCCGTGTAAAGATGCCGGGATGATCCGATCATCTTCACCACAGTGCGAACCCCGAAAACAAAAAGAAAAACTGCTCCGATCAAAGGGAGAATCGAGAGGACCCGGGGGAACCTTACCCTTGGCTCCTCCCGACCCACGAGTGGGACTGCAGCAAACACCGCAAGAAGGAAAGTACTTGAACTCCACCTGAGGGAGACAGAGACAAAGCTTTCCAGAACAAGGAACGCAACTCCTGACAGAGCGGCAAGGTCAATGGCGGTCCACCTGCGCCACCCGGACAGAACCTTTCTGCACCAGAGCGCAATGAGAACCCCCCAGACGAAAAACCCTGCAAGACCCGATTCTGCAGCAAGCTCAAAGATCTCGCCATGGGCGTGAACAGTGTTCGACGTTACTCCCCTGAGCGCGTAGTCAGCGGACCTGAAGAGAGGGAAGATGGCCTGGAACGTTCCCTCACCCCAACCGGCGAAGGGACGGGCAAGAAACATCTCAACCGCTCCCCGCCAGATCACCAGCCTGACACCAGCGGTCCCCCCTGAAAAAGTCAGGCTTCGCCATCTTCCATCGAACAGAAGGCTTGAGCAAAGGACGATCAGGGCTGCCAGCAGAACGGGCAGAACCACTCGCCTGACATCGGGAAAAGCTTCCGGGGAGCGCTTGAGCACTATGGAAAAAAACACAATGGAAAGAGCAAGGGTTGCTCCCAGGGCTATCGGGCTAGCCCTCGTGCCGCTCTGGATAAGGGGAATGCAGCACAATGCGCTGAAAAGGATCAGGCCTGCCATCTTCCCAATCCGTAGACCTGAACTCCTGCTGAAAAGAAGCAATCCGGGCAGAAGAAGGGCGGCCGAGTAGCTGCCGAGAAGATTGGCGTTGCCCAACGTACCGGGGTTTCTGATGAACCCGATGACGGGAAGCCCCATGCCGACGGACACGCCCGTGCCCATCAGAGCGGAGAAGAGAAGAGCCGGTGCGCCCGCGCAGACGATCACGAACAGCACCCTGCCTCCGCTTCGCTTTCCGTCAAGGCCGGTAGTGGCGAAGAAAACGGCAGTGCACGCAAGAACAATGAACAGCCTGCTCAGGCTCATACCGGTGAACGGGTTTAACATGACCCTGGCAGCTGTGTAAACCGCCACTGCCAGCGATGCCGCCAGAACCCCCGTCAGCCCCCGGGGAACGGTGAACCCCAGCCACACCGTTCGGATGAAAATGGTTGTCATCAGGAGACCGGCGACCGTCACAAACGCAAAGAGCTTGAAGAGGTTGGAATCCATGCTTTCCGGAAGCAGGGGCAGGGAAATGCCAAGTACACCAAGACATAACAGTACCAGAACGGAAGACTCAAACAGCCCTGGCCGTGCCGCTCCAGGGTTCGGTGGCGTGTGCTGACCCACTCCTAGGGAACGACCAGGCAGCGCCCTGTCCTTACCGTGTTGCCGGTCTCGAGCCTGAGAAGGTACACACCCGGCGGAAGGCCTGTTGCGTCCACGACAGCACTGTGCTCACCTGTGGGAAGTTCACTGTCAACAAGAACGCTCAAAAGCCTTCCCGCCACATCGTAAAGCGAAAGCCTGACGGAACATGGGGATGACAGGGTGAAAGCGATGCTGGAGGCACCTGTTACCGGGTTTGGGCTTACACTGAGACCGGCATCGGAAGGAACAGGAGTGAGATCGGGGCCGGATGTCCCGGTGAGAGGATCCCGGAATGAGAGAACCCGTCCGTACTGACCTCCCCCCCAACCGAAGTCGATGTTCAGTAAGGCCAGCCTGTAAACGAACTGCGCCCGGGGGTCCGAAACGGGAGAGAGAGTGCTTCCGCCGTTTACAGTCCGGTAGACACCTCCCGTCACCCGGGAGATGTATCCGTTGTTGACATCAGCGAACCAGACATCCTGGAGATTGTTTCCTGTCTGGGCAATGCGGTACCAGTTGTCTCCGCCGTTGTACGTACGAATCACATGTCCGCCATATCCCACTGCCCATCCCGTACCGGCGCTCAATGCGAACACACCAAGGAGTTCATTGCCGGTGTTGCTGTACTGAACGGACCAGGAGTCGCTTGGAAAATCGAACCTCACCACGGTGCCGCCGGCCCCCACCGCCCAGCCGTTGTCCGGACCCGCAAAGGTGACCCTGTTCAGGTTGGCGCTTCCGGTCCCGGAGGGGCTCACCCAGGAAGCTCCACCATCGTGGGTGCAGTAGACTGCTCCCTGGTTGCCAACCACCACTCCGTTCGACGAATTCTGGAAATCCACCGAACGCATTGCCGCAACAGCCATGCCGGCGGGGGTCACAACGGTCCAGGTCGAGCCGCCGTTCACGGTCTTCAGAACGATGCCCTTGCCGGATGTGTCGGATCCACAGGCAAAACCCACAAGGGTGTCAACAAAGTCAATGCCGAAGAGCTGGTTGACGACCCCGGGGGTGGTCTGCACTGACCAGTCAGTGCCTCCGTTTGAGGAATGCAGTATCTCGCCGTTTGCCATACACGCCCACACGCGGTAATCGCCAATGCTGCACAATCCCGTAACAGTTTTGTCCGAGAGATGTGTTGATGCCTGTGACCAGACCCCCGAGTTGTCACGTTTGACCAGGATGCCGTACATGCCGCCTGCAAATGCCCTGGCCAGGCTGGGAACAGATACGCTGTTCAAGTTTATGGCTGCCGTCTCAGAAACTGCTGAAACCAACTCCTCGAAGATCCAGTTCTGCCCGCCGTCAACAGTGACAAGGGAACCGTTATCGCCCGGAAGGCCGTCACACGGAGCGATCCCGAAAGCGGACCCGTAAAACTCTATGTCGTTGGCACGGCGGTTACCGGGATACTGAAGCGACCACGAGGACCCGCCGTCCGATGTTGTGTGGATCTGCGTGGCGCCACTGCTGCCTCCGAAAACGACCCAGCCGGTCTGATCGTTCTCGAACCAGATGGCCCGTGATGTGTTTGATGACCCGGGAACAAAGACATTCTGCCAGAATGCGCCTGCGGACTCGGTGTAAAGCACGTTCTGGCTGGGTCCTGAGACCCATCCGACCAGCGGGTCGAGGAAGACGACCCCCGTAAGTGCTGAGCTTACACCGCTTGTCTGAGAAAGCCAGGTGTTCCCCCCGTTGCTGGTTCTGAAGATCGTTCCCGAGTTTCCAACCACTGTTCCGTAACTGGCATCTGTGAACTGCACGGCCCAGAGGTTCTGGCTGGTTCCGGGATACTGGTTGGACCAGTTCTGGCCACCGTTGGAGGTGCGGTTGATAACGCCGCTGTGCCCGCATACCCAGCCGTTTAAGACGTCAACGAACCAGATATCGGTAAGCACAGCACCACCGGAGGTGAACTGGAGAGTCCAGGTTGCGCCGCCGTCTTCAGTGAAGTAAACCTCACCGATGGTCTCGCCCGACACGAACCACCCGATGTCATCGGTCAAGAAATGAATGCCCTGAATGTTGAGCCCGGTGGGGCGGGGGTGGCTCCAGTCCCATACCGGCGAGGCGTTGGATGCCACTCCCGGACGAAAGACTGCAACAAGAGCAATAAGCAATGCATGATTTCTCATAACCCCTGCCTCCATCACTCCGTAAATAAACCAGCCCTTTCAGTCTTCATACATATCCAGCGCTCTGCTTCCGGTCAAGTTGCGGAAAGCTTGGCAAAGTAGAACGGCTGTGACATATGGGTCGTGTGGGGATGTTGCCGGAAAAAACTTCCGGCGCTTATCTTCGAACAATGAAGCAAAAGAACCCCGCCATGCTCATCATCATTCTTACGGCTCTGCAGTTGTTGTTCTACATTTACTCAGCTTACCTTACAAAAGAGCCGCGCTATGGCTTCAATCAGTTGCGACACATAGCGCCAGACACTCTTCTGGGTATCTTCATCATCTTCGCCGGCGGGTTACTGCTTGCAAGAAAGTCGGGCCGTCAGTTGCCTGGCTCCGACCCCGTTCCAATGAAGCGGGCCGCCCTGTACTCCATTGCAGTAGCAGTCCCCGCCCTATTCGTCTTCCTGCTGCTCTCAAACGGATTCGTCAACGATGACGGCCTTGTGCACACATTCAACCTTCTCTGTGGCGGGTTCAGGGCGACTCTTGACGAGATGCTCGCGTTCTCGGTGATCAGGTCACTGTGGCAGACGTTCGGCGACCCCCTTCTTTTCAGCCCGTTCGAGGTTTACAGGGTGTTTTCATCAGGGATGGGGTTCGTCTTCGTGATCGCAACGGTCCTGCTCGCGTGCCGCGAACTCGGCCGAAGATGGCCCTTCTTCGTTCTCCTGATGGTCTCGGGGGGATTCATGCAGGCATTCATGGGGGATGTGGAGAACTACGCCGGGGTGATGGCCCTTTGCATGATCTACATCTGGGTTTCACGGGAGTACCTTGAGGACCGGCTCAGCGTTGTCACGCCAAGCCTCGTTCTTGGGCTGGCGATATCCATGCACCTGCTGGCCCTGTGCATGATGCCGGCGCACATGCTGCTGTGGATAAGGGCGTGGAGGAGCAGTGCACGGAGGCAGGTTGTCGCGTCCATCGCCGTGATGATCACCGCCCTGCTCCTTGTCTTTATCATCGCGGTTTATCACGGGCTCGATTACCGGAACCTTCACAACAGCCACTTCATGGGCTCGGGTGACGGGTGGACGACCATCGACATGCTTGCAATCCCGTCACTTACCTACTACAACGCCGTCACCGGTCTTCTATTCCTGCTGTTCCCGTTCTGGTGGGTGCCGATCGTTCTCATTCTGACCGGGAACATGAGGAACGACGGCTTCAACCGGTTTCTGGGGGCAGCTTCGGTGGGATTTCTTGCGATGGCCTACGGATGGCGGCTGGGGCTCGGGCCCTACTTCGACTGGAATCTGGTTTATTTACGGAGTGATGGAG
>Ga0351878_1168_pt1 | contig 13091 bp, 13 predicted proteins | sample BONcelFGM3001D14_FD_206781 | JGI IMG/M metagenome (GOLD analysis project Ga0351878, IMG submission 206781) | Enriched cells from coal bed in the Powder River Basin, Montana, United States - BONCAT cells FGM rep3 HSBNCT.FGM.300.1.D14 ...
TGATGCGGCACGGGTTTGCACGACTCTGCTTACCGCCGAAACCCAACAACCCCGGCGGCGTGGCGAGTCCAGGCTCGCGTCCGGGGGTGTTGGGTTTCGGCAGGAAATCGATTCGGAAAGCTCACGAGTGCACCATCCGGACTTCCTGGTGCTCCGGCCTCAACCCAACCTACACGATCAACCCGCTTTGTGCGCTCGAGACGCGGCTCAGGCCAACCCACAGCTTGAACAATTTCAGGCTCATCGCGGATCAGCGTGTTTTGCGTACCCCGTCCGTGCCGAGGTATCATGGCATTGATCATCGTTTCGGCCGGACTATGTTCGTTCGTGCTGAGGTATCGAAGCACGAACGAGGCCCCTTCGCCCTTCGATACCTCAGGGCGAACGACTGCCGAGCGGCACGATCACACTGATCCGCGATGAGCTCGATTTCATCCCGGAGATTCAAGGATTGTCATGAATCAAGACGTACAACTTTTCGCCTCCACGGTCACCGCGGTGTTCTTGGAGGCTTCACCCTTCCTGCTCCTGGGGGCGCTGCTCTCTTCCCTCGTGGAGGCATACCTGCCACAGGACCGCATTGAAAAGTATTTGCCCAAGAGCCGCCTCCTGGGGCTTCTTTTCGCTCTCATGGCGGGGATGCTGATCCCCACCTGCGAGTGCGGGGTGGTGTCCATCGTGCGGCGGTTCTTGCGAAAAGGCATTCCGCCGCACGTTGCCATCACTTATATGCTCTCGGCGCCGGTCATCAACCCCCTGGTCCTGGCGTCCACGTACATCGCTTTTCGAGGAGACATGGCGATGGTCTTGGCGAGGGTTTTCGTCGTCGCCCTATGCGCCTCTTGCATGGGTCTGATGTTATCCGGCATCAAGCCGATTCTCCTCCTTCGGGAAGGAAAAACCCTTTCGGCCCTCGTCGACGGGGAGCATCGCCACGGCGGTCCCGTGAATCCGGACCACGCGCTCCATGCCTGCTTCCACATGGCTCATGGGTGCGCATGCGGCTGTGAAACCCAAAAGAGCCCCGGTCTGATCGAGGTTCTCGCGCATACGGCGGCGGAATTCCTGGAAATGGGAAAGTACCTCGTTCTGGGCGCCCTGGCGGTGGGCTTTTTCAAGGTCCTGCTGTCCCAAGACCTGCTGCTTCCCTTTGAGGACAATGTCTTCCTGGCCATCGGGGCCATGATGCTTCTGGCCGTTCTCCTGTCCATCTGCTCGGAGGCGGATGCTTTTGTGGCGGCATCCTTTTCATCCTTTCCCAAAGTGGCTCAGCTTTCCTTCATGACTCTGGGGCCCATGGTGGACCTGAAGCTCATCGTCATGTACAGCGCTGTGTTCCACAAGCGCCTCGCGCTCGCTCTCATGGTTGTGCCGACTGTTCTCGTATACGTCCTGTCATTCCTGTTCGGGATGGTGGTGGAGTGATGTCATGAAAAAGATCGCCGGAGTTGTAGAGGGACTCATTCTAACCGTGATAGGCGCGTACGCCGGGCTGCTGGTTCTTTTCGGGGATTATTGGCGATTCCTCAATCCCAAGTTCCAGTGGCTGACCGGTGTCACCGCCGCAATGCTCATCGTCGTCGGCACGATAGCCACGCTCAATCCCAACAAGCGGCCCAGCTTCTCCAGGATACTCGTCTTCCTCGTCCTTCTGAGGATCATGTTCATGGCAAGCTCCGGCATTCCGGTGACCCGGCAAGCCGACCTACCGCCGGAGCTCGAAGGTCCCTCCGACGCGCAGCCCCGCGCGGCCATGAACGGCAGGGAATATATCAGGATCAATCTCGCCGAGCTCTATGTGCTTTGTAGAGAGGGCGAGCCGGACAAGCTGGCCGACCACTACGTGGTCAGGGGGATGGTCTCGCGAAGCGAGCAACTGGACCGTTCCGGGCAGTTCGTGCTGCTCAGGCCACTCATAACCTGCTGTCTCGCCGATTCGGTGCTCGTGGGCTTCAGAGCTCAACACGATCGGTTGGATGAGATCGCCGACGGACAATGGGTGGAAGTCTATCTGACGTTGCGCGGTCTTTCTGAAAAACCGCCGCCGGCCGGCTTGCGCATCAAGGGAATGCGCATGGTCGCCCTCTCCGATTCCCACATCCTGGCTCCAGACGGAATAACCGGTATTGACGAGCCCGAGATTCCCTTCATATTCGACATCAGGGAGGCGGAGCCATATGCTTATTAGGCGGCAGGCTTAAGGGAGTTGGGGCTTACTGAAGTACCGTTTATGGTGGAAGCGGCATCCTGCCGCTTGGGCTCGGGTTGCTCGCAAAAGCGGCAGGATGCCGCTTCCACAATGTACCCAATGTTGCCCATGGATTGCGGTATTTCAGTAAAGACCAAGTCCCTAAAACGGTGATCCGGAGCTTGCCACCCGTGTGGGAATATGCAAACAAACCCACACCATCAAGGGAGATGCATTCATGAAGAAAGTGATGGTCACGGGGGACGCGGGCTTTATTGGTAGCGCTTTTGTGTGGAAGCTCAACCGGGAGGAAATAGACGATATCCTCGTCGTCGATGGAAGGGGTTGCTCCCGTCCACCTCAACGACATCCATGTGAAGATACTGCAAATATTGGAAGAGACGGGAGGGGTTGAGCCCGAGGTATTGATTCAAAGCCTTGGAATCAAACCGGCCGATCTTGAACGGGAGATAGCGACCCTTCGCCATATGGAAAAGCTGCGCGGCCAAATGCGAGACGGAAGGAAGATCGTGCGCCTGTGATAAGTGAATAAACCCGCTACCGTCGGATGTTTCGGACAATGATCGATGGACGATCGCATCGGGGAAGGGCGTGAAAGGAGTCTCGACGCATGGACTGCTCACCGTGAGGAGACTGGATATGTTGCGTGATTGGAAAGACTGGCTAAGACGGAGCCGCTGGGGGTTCCAGTGGCGCTATTGGCGCGGGCAGACCCCGTGGGATACCCAGATCACCCCGCCCGAGGTCGTGGAATTCATCGCAGACACGCCTCCCGGAAACGCGCTGGATTTGGGATGCGGCACCGGAACCAACGCCATCACCCTCACCCGCCACGGCTGGCAGGTCACGGGAGTGGATTTCGCGCCCAAGGCCATCCGCACCGCTCGCCGCAAAGCCGCTGCGGTCGGATTGGAGATAACTTTCCATACCGCGGACGTCAGCGACCTGGGAATGCTGACCGGCCCGTATGACTATGTGCTGGATATCGGATGTCTGTTCGTTCTCGGGGAGAAAGAGAGGATCAAGTACGCCGACGGCCTGGCCCGACTCATGAGGCCCCGGGGGTGGTACATGCTCTACGCATGGCTGCCAAGGCCATGGCAGGGGGGGACTTGGGGCATTTCCGCGGAAGAGGTGGAATCCTTGCTGAAAGGACACTTCACCAAGGTGCGGCAGGTGATTGGCGAAGAGAATGGCCACGCATCCGCGTGGTACTGGTTTCAGCGGCGATGACTTTGCGGCCGGGCGGAGGCAGGAGGGAAGAGGCTAAGATGCAGCCATCAGGCAAAAAAAGGACGAGATATGTCTCAATACACGGAAGTATTTGAAAAACACTACAAGGAATATTGCTCTCAAATTGCTGGAATTGATTTCAAATACATTGAGGATACACTTGGAATAAAGTATGATGGCACTCAGGTGATTGTTCCATTCTTCAACAAGGAGTATATTGTTTCAGGCAATGGCATTCTTGATAGCTCTGGAAACAGACCCGAATATATGGTTTGCGTCATAATTGCAAAATATATCCTTCTATGTCCGGATCAACTTCATCATGATACGGAGTGGGTGTCATTCAAGGATTTCAAGAGAATATCCCATTTTACGAATGTCAACTATTTTGCCAGCGATACCGAACGAGCCATCGCCAAGAGCTTCACGGGCAAACTGGACGAGCTCACCAAAGCCGGCGAAGAATTGGGCGGCATCCATCAGGATATGCATACGTCCTACGATCTGGCCATGCAGTTTAGCGCCCTCCCCCGCATATCTCTTCTGTTGCTTTTCAATGAGAGCGACGGGGAATTTCCCGCTCAATGCAGCGTCCTTTTTCAGAAGCACGCGGAGCTCTATCTCGATCCCGAATCCCTCGCCATGTCGGGCGGCTTTCTTGCCAGGAGCCTGAAGAGCTGTCTTTTGAGGCATCCATGAACACGCTGTTTGAGGACTACTGTAAGATGACCGGATCATTCGAGGACAAAGAAGGGGAATCATGGAAAGACTGGCCGAAGCCAAACCTCCCGTGGAAGACAAGACCGCATACTTGAGAGAGCTGACGAACGGATTCGAAAGAGGGCAGATATTCCTGACCGCTCTGGAGCTCGATGTGTTCAGCAATCTTCAAACACCCTTGAGCGCCGAGGCTTTGGCGGAAAAATTGGAGACCAAGGCTGCCCTGACCATGAGGTTTCTCGATGTGCTCACGGGCTTGAAGCTGCTCGTCAAGAACAACGGCATGTATTGCACCGCGCCCGACATGGCTCCGTTCCTGGTGCAGGGCTCACCCCTTTTTGCCCGTTACCTGACGTTCGATGTCAAAGCCCGCGATGTCTGGATCCGCATGAAGGATATTCTGCAAAACGGTCCCGCCGGGGAATCGGATGAGCACGAGCGGTATCAGGATCAACAAGATACTCGGCAGTGGATCGACTGGATGGCGAGCGGGAGCCTGCTCGGGCGTCTGCAGGGAGTTGTCCGGCAACTGAAGGAGCTCCCCGAATTTGCCGGCGCTCGAAAGCTCATCGATCTGGGCGGAGGGCACGGGCTGTTCGGCATCGCGTTTGCCCAGGAGAACCCACATCTTCAGGTGGTGATCTTTGACAAACCGGAAGTGACGCCGCTCACGCAAACTTATATCGACCGTTACGGCATGGGAGATCGTGTTTCAACCTTGTCCGGCGACTACACCGCGGATGAGCTGGGCGAGGACTACGACATCGTGTTCGAGGCATGCTCCTTCTGCGGCAATGACCAGGACTACGGCTCCTTTTATCAACGCGTCCGCCGGGTTCTGAAAGACAACGGCCTGTTTGTCCGTCTGACCTTCACCCTCGATGATCACCGCACTGGCCCGCTGCTCTCCCTGGTCTGGGACTTGCGCGACCATCTGTCCGGCCACAAGAAGATGCCCATGCGAGCCAATACGGAGATCTTTCAGCTTCTTGCCGATGCGGGGCTGACGGGTGAGCAGGTCATCGATATGTCGACGTCGTGCTCGATACCCATGCGCATGATCATTGCCCGAAAGTCGCCGCCATGCAAGGCACCATTATACTGCCATAAACCTGAGGATGAGGGGAAAGGCCCTGTCGGTGCTGAGCAGCTCGATGGCCGGCAGCCTCGAGCGCATCATTGCCCTGAAGCCTGATCTCGTTACGGACGGCGGCCCGTGCTGGAGAATATATCGCTTTCCCTACCCGACTCGAGCTTCGTTGTCCTGCTCGGCAAAAACGGGAGCGGGAAATCCACCCTTCTTAAAATTCTTTCCGGAATACTGCCTTACGAAAAGGGTGCGGTCAGCATCGACAACCGCGATCTCAACCAGTTTTCCCCCAAGGAGCGATCCCGGATGCTCGGCTATCTGCCCCAGCATTTCAGGATGGTTTTTCCCTTTTCCGTCGAGGAGGTCGTGATGACCGGGAGGGCGGCCCACGTGGCTTTCCGTCCGGGAAAGAAAGACCGGGCGATGGTCCGGGAAGCCATGGAGAGGAGCGGGATCATCCACTTGCGGAACCGGCCCTTCACCGAGATTTCGGGCGGGGAGCAGCAACTGGCAAGGATCGCGCGCGTCCTGTCGCAAGCCCCAAGTAGAATTCTTCTGGACGAGCCGGCGACACATCTCGATCTATTCAACCAGGCCAGGGTCCTCGGCCTGCTCGAGGAACTGGTCGATTCGGGACTGACCGTGGTGGCGGTGCTCCACGACCCCAACGCGGCTTTTGTCTACGAAGACCATTTCGTGCTCCTCAAGGACGGGAAAAGATACGCCATCGAAGCACATCAGCAGCCATGGGACGAGACCGTGCTCCAACATGTCTACGACATACCCCTCGAATGCGTGCCCTACCGGGACCGCGCGCTGGTGGCTCCCGCCCTCCACAATCCGGTGAAACATCGGAACAATCCCGATCCGAAAAAGCATGGACCGCCCTTTGGTCAAGGGACCGCCCGGTCCAGTCCCGCGCGCCATATCGGCGCCAAGCTCGCACATGGTGGTGTTTCCTCCTTTCAGTGCAGGCTTTGCCCCGCCTTGGAACGGTGGATCAACTGATGGCAGGGAGCACAGTAGCACTTGCCTTCCAATTCGACGGCATGCTCCTTGAGCACCTGCTGCCCACAGCCAGCACAGGAAAGGTAGGCCGCGGGGGTCTCCATGGTCTGTACCGTCTGGCTGGCATCGACCACATCGAAAAGATCTTCGGGATGGGAAGAAAGCAACTTCTTCACGCGTCCATCCAGAAGCTCCTGGAATCTCACCACCTCATCCAGTGAAATCTGGCTGCGGACGATCTTTCCCTCGAGGATCTCGTAGTCATGCTCGTCGCCATACGAGAGGCCCTTCAGCCTGAGCGTGAACCCTTCATCCGCATCCCTCGCCGAAAATGTGTAGTTGTGCTTGCCGAAATCCAGCACCTTGAGGCACTGGTTGCCCAGTGTAACCCCCAGCAGGACCTGGAGAGCATCCAGGGCGGAGGTGCAATTCTCCACGAGCACCGAGATGCGGACGGACGGCTCCTCGCCCTTGAAGAGCAGTTTCCGAGCATACTCAACAGCCTTCATCCCGATCGCCAGCTCCGGGCACAGGTGCCCGTGAAAATCCACAACCCTTTTCACCGTCATATCCACCAGCATTTTTCGGTCATCCCTGTATAAGGCCATCAACTCATTGTCGCTCAGTACCCGGAAGCTGAGCACCCAATAACCCTCATTGATTCCGCCATCCGTCTCGACCCCGTGGAAATAAAGAAAATAGACGTCCCCGTCGTCCGCCTTGACCAGAAATCCGTTCAGACCGACGTCATCGCGGATTCTGAAGCGCCCCAGGACCTCGTGAATCAACCGCTCCCGCGCCCCGTGCGTGAAATGAGCCGGAGCCTGTCGAGCATTGTCGAAATCTACCCGTACCTTCTCCTGGATGTAGCTCAACCAGTCGTAGCGTATGGATCTCAATGCCTCTGCTGTATTCATGGAGCACCCCCTTGCCGTATGATTTGAATAAGATGGATCAAAACCATTCAGAATCGGGCGGCAGGCCGGTCTTATGCAGGAAATAAAAAAAGCCGGGAAGACCGGACAGGTTTTTCCACCCGTCAAAGCCTTCCTGGCTTCATTGGCTTGAGAATCGAGAGAGATCTGAAACTGTAGCTTCATACTACAGCGTGAAGACCTCGACCGAACGTTGAGTATCCAATACCTTGGCAGAAGCGCGTTTGTCAACAGAAAGCTCAGGGTGAAACTGTTCTGGAAAAGATCACTAATGCAATCGAATATTTACCGACCTATCTGGTCAAACGCCTTCCATGTATAGAGGATACCTCATCATGTTTCAGATGGAGTTAATCCGCCTTGGATTTAATGTCCAATTTCAAACGCAAGCGCAGGAATGACAAATCTGTATATAGGAATTTCGAGAAAGACTTACAAATATTACATCAGCAAACAGCTTGATAACTCATCCATGGGTGTTGATGCTCAAGTTCGGGAACGAGCAAAATGCGCAGAACGGGTATTCATTCACGGGTATTGGAGCTAAGCCCTGAGGATACCCTTACTTCAGAGTGTGCGCCGAGCTCCGCAGACATGCAGGCATGACTCAGAAACAATTCCTGCACCGCGCTTTTTACGTGGTTGCTCCCGCCAAGATCAAGGAGTGCTCACTTTGTGCCTGCGCCTCGTCCTCTTTGATCTTGGCGGCTCCATCTAACGTGTGTCGGATCGCTTCCGCCAGGTTTCGAACATCGGTTGGCTTCATGATGATCTCACGAATTCCGATGGCTCTTGCCTTCTCCAGAATAGCCATTTCGCTGAATCCGGTACACAGGATGATCGGTAAGTCGCGTCGTATGCGCTTGATCTCACTGGCCAGATCGATGCCCGTCATCTTCGGCATGGTCATGTCGGTAATGACCAGGTGAAATCTCTCCGGTTGCGCCCGGAACGCTTCCAACGCCTCGATGGGCGATGTTCTCACGTCCACCCTGTAACCCAGGTGCTCCAGTATCTCATGGCCTGTCCTACACAGTATTTCCTCATCGTCCACGAACAGGATGCACTCATTACCCGAGGCAAGCGGAACCGGACCCTTCTGGGGTTGTACTGCCTCTTCGCCGGTTTTCGATTCGAGCTTCGGCAAGTAGACCTGGAATGAGCTCCCTTGTCCGGGCTCGCTGTAGACGCTCATTGCACCGCCATGGCTCTTCACGATGCCGTGAGCCACGGCAAGACCAAGGCCCGTTCCCTCCCCCGACCCCTTGGTGGTGAAGTAAGGGTCGAAAATTCTCTCCCGGACGTGAGCATTCATGCCGTGTCCGGTGTCGCTTATCGTCAGCTTTAGGTACTGTCCGGGCTGCATATCCGGAATTGGAGCCGGGAAGTCGCCTTCCAGCTCCACATCCTCGAGCTTGAGCTCCAGGGTACCGCCGGTTTCCTGCATGGCATGGGCGGCATTGGTGCAGAGATTCATGAGAACTTGATGGACCTGTGTCGGGTCCGCCATGATCATGCTTTGGGACAGGACACTCGTTCTCATTTCAATCGTTGAAGGCAGGGATGCGCGAAGCATCTTGACGACTTCCTTGATGATGTGTCCGATCTGGACAGGGCGGCGCTCCTGTTCCCTTTGCCGGCTGAACGCCAGTATCTGTTGTACAAGCTCCTTTGCGCGTTGACCGGCCTGGAGAACCCCATCGAGATAATCCTGCACCTCTGGCTCGTTTCTGATTCGCATCCCGGCAAGCTCGGCGAAGCCCAGCATTGCACTCAAGATGTTGTTGAAGTCGTGGGCGATGCCGCCGGCCAGAGTCCCTATGGCTTCAAGCTTTTGAGCCTGGCGGAGCTGTTTTTCCATCTTTGCCTCGTTAGTCACGTCTCGCTCCAGGATCACATAACTGATGATCACTCCGGCATGATTGCGCACGGGGGAAATGGATGCTCTTACTTCACAGGAGGTACCGTTCTTTCTTTGAGCTTCATACTGGCCCAGCCATACCTGGCCCGCGGCAAGGCAGCTCCGCAGTCCCTGGCGAAACGAGCCATGGATGTCATCGCTTCGAACTGCAGCTATGGGCCGTCCCAACACCTCCCGGCGGCTGAATCCACTCATGTGCTCGAAAGCCGGGTTGACGAACACGACAGCCTCGGCTGTATCCAGAATGATGACTCCCTCGGCGGCCTGCTCGATGGCGGCCACGAGACGGGCCCGCTCCTCTTCAGCCTGCTTCCTCTCGGTAATATCTTCGTCTGTGCCCTCATAGTAAAGAACGTTCCCCACCGGGTCCCGCACGACTCGGGCATTGATGGTAACCCAGCAGCAGTTGCCGTCTTTGCGGTACATGCTGGCTTCGAAGTTGTGCACCTCTCCCTCTAGATCGATTGTGCGCTTGAATTCGCGGCGTCTTTCAGGGTCGACGTAGAGCTGTTTCTCGAGATCGCTCACCGCCGCCATGAGCTCCCGGGGCGAGTCGTAGCCCAGCACACGGGCCAGAGCCGGGTTGGCCGTGAGAAAGCGTCCGTCGGGTGTAGTCTGGAAAATACCCTCGATGGCGTTCTCGACAAAGTTGCGGTACCGTTCTTCCATCTTCCTTCGCTCACGCTCGGCTCGTCTGTGCTCGCTCACGTCCCGAACGATGCCCCGGTATCCCAGAATCTCCCCATCTTGATGCCTCTGGATCGTGGCTGTGATCAGGGAGTCCATTTCAGTGCCGTCTCTTTTGACGAATTTTACTTCGTAGTCTTTTACCGATCCTTCACGCTCGATCATTTCCTGGAACGAGGCGCGGTCCTCAGGTGCTGCATACAACCGCCGGGCATCCATCCCCAGCATCTCATGGAGGGTGTAGCCGAAAAGATCGACTCCAGCCGCATTGATGTCGAGAATCCGACCCTCCCGGCTGCTCACGAAGACCATATCCCTGGAGTCCTCGAAGAGCGTGCGGTATTTTTCTTCACTCTCCCGCAATATCTGCGCTGAGCGTTTCATTGTGCGGAGGTACGGACCAATGCGCACAATTCCAAGCAGCATGAGCGCGGATGTGAGCAGTGCAACCCATTCGGCTGAGGGATCCGAAACATAAGGCGTCTGCTCAGAGAGTGTCTGGTACAGGGTGATGGAGCGGCGCAGGGCCATAAGGACCAGTGCCCCCGAGATGAGCAACCATGCCAGGCGTCTTCCGCTGACCGGAATAAGTCTGAGGGCGGCAATTGCCGCCGCAAGCTGCAGGGCAATGGCAACGACCAGAACAGTTACATTCTCCATGGGCTCATCCTTCCCTTAGAATGAGGAATGCGACAATCCACGCTCACTTTGCCTCGATTCAGCTCGTTTCCCTCAGTACGGCGCCGGTAATTGCTTCCAAGGGCAAAACCTTGTCTACGGCGCCTCTCCGGATGGCTTCGTTGGGCATGCCGAACACCACGCACGATTTCTCATCCTGGGCAATGGTCGCTGCCCCCGCATCCTTCATTTCCAGCATGCCTTTTGCCCCGTCGTCGCCCATGCCGGTCATGATGACGCCGACAGCGTTTTTGCCCGCATACCGGGCTGCCGACCGAAACAGAACGTCCACGGAAGGTCGATGCCGACAAACGAGTGGCCCGTCCTTTATCTCCACATAGTACCGGGCACCGCTGCGCTTGAGCAGCATGTGATGATTTCCAGGAGCGATGAGCGCACGCCCACGCATGACCGTGTCGTTGTCTTCCGCCTCCTTGACGGATATGCGACAGATCCCGTCAAGACGTCTGGCAAAGGCAGCGGTGAAATGCTCCGGCATGTGCTGCACGATTACGATACCTGGAGCATCGGGGGGCATGGCTTCCAGGAAAACCCGGAGCGCTTCGGTGCCGCCGGTGGACGCTCCCACCACCACCACTTTCTCCGTGGTTTGGATCATCGCCTTCGAGCTCGGTCTTTGGATGACGGCGTCGGCGGTGAGCTTCGGCTCCACTTTTCCCGCCATCGGAGAGCTACGCTTCACTCGGCACAAGGCTGCCGCTTTCACCACGTCGCAGATGCGCACTCTGGATTCTTGCAGAAACTGTTTCGTGCCCAGCCGCGGCTTCTGGATGATCTCGACCGCGCCGCATTCCAGCGCCCTCAGTGCGGTCTCGGACCCGTTTTCAGCCAGGCTCGAGCAGATTACCACCGGGATGGGATGTTGGCTCATAAGCTTCTGAAGGAAAGTGATGCCGTCCATGCGCGGCATCTCCACATCCAGGGTGATGACGTCGGGGATTGCCTCGCGGAGTCTTTCCGCCGCAACGAACGGGTCCGAGGCGGTTGCCATTACTTCGATCTTCGGGTCCGACCCGAGCAGTTCCGCAAGCGTCTGTCGCACGAGCGCAGAATCATCGACGATCAGCACCTTGATTCTTTTATTCATCAAAAATCCTTGATTTCAACACCTCTAGTTGAACCGTCAATTCCCTCGCCATCTCAAAACAGGGTGACATTCGTCGGCCTCTCGACTTCTTCCTGGATTCTGTTCAGGACTCTTCTTTCTTTGAGAGCAACATTCGGCTGATACCTGGAGAAAATCCGTTTGAGGAGCACTTCGCCCGTGTCGGTATGAAAAAGGATCCTTCTGGATTCGTGCCCTCCCAGATCGTGGCTGAGGACCTCGATCGCCTCCGTTTGGAGAAACTCCATGACGAATTCCGCATTCCTTCTCCCCACGCCGTTCTCGACGGAAATGCTCGGGAGAATATGGGCGCCCCCAAAGACTTTTGCAGCAAGTCGGGCCCGGCTGCCTCCAAGGGTCATGATTCTGTTGATCAGCAGCTCCATGGCGTTGACGCCATAGCGGGCAACAGAGTCGAAGTGTTTGAGGTCAGCCTTTCCGGGAAGGAGAATATGGTTCATGCCTCCGATTCGCTGCACGGGATCATACAGGCAGACGGCAACGCAGGACCCCACGGTAGTCTGGATCACCGCAGGTTTGCTGCTTGCATGCACCCCCCCGATGTGGATGTGGACACTTCTTTTCATGGCTTCCGACTCCCGACTCCGGCCAGGTCTCCCTGGAATTGTTCCGCGCGGCGCTAGAGCTATAATAGATCGTGAATTCACGCCTGTCTCCTGTAGACTGTCGTTGCCGTCTGTTCCAGTGGCAAGCTCATGCCGTGGAGTGTCTCGGAATGCCCCGTAAAGAGATAACCCCCGGGTATCAGATATCGGCAAAGTCGATTCAACAAGCGTTCCTGTGTGGGCTTATCGAAGTAAATAAGGACATTTCGGCAAAAGATAACGGCCATCGGGTCGCCTATCCCGAAATCGTCATGCATGAAGTTGAGCCTTTGAAATTTCACGAGAGACCTCAGCTCGGGGGCAATCCGAAACAGCGCCCGGCGGGATGATGACTGGACAGTAGCTCTCCAAGCGGTAGGAAGCCGACTCGAGACACTGGCCGGCTCAACGGAAACCGAATTCCTGTCCATCGGTTCGAGGCTCCAGGATTTTCACCTGCACGCCAAAGAATTGTCAAATATGACGGCATCCATTGTGAGCCTTATGTCCGGCGAGAAGATGACGGGCGCAATCGACGGACTGGGGAACATTCTAGATCGCGTGAAAGTGCTGCAGAACGGTTCCGCACAAGGCAATGACCTGCTGGAGGAGATCCTCGGCATTTTGGGTCGAATTCAGGACCCTTTGGGCGGCTTCAAAAGGATCGTCAAGAGTCTCGGCGTCCTATGCGTCGCCATCAAGATGGAAAGCGCCCGATTGGGTGAAGACGACCCCGGCTTCAACGCTCTGTCAGGCGATATCAAGAAGCTGTCGCTGGAGATCGAAGCAAAATCCAACACGATTCTCGCCCAATCAACGTCGTTGATCCTTCCGATTCAACAAACCCTTGCCTTTGTGTCCATCACCGATCTCCACCGG
>Ga0351878_1169_pt1 | contig 12949 bp, 11 predicted proteins | sample BONcelFGM3001D14_FD_206781 | JGI IMG/M metagenome (GOLD analysis project Ga0351878, IMG submission 206781) | Enriched cells from coal bed in the Powder River Basin, Montana, United States - BONCAT cells FGM rep3 HSBNCT.FGM.300.1.D14 ...
GATGGCGTAGAGCCCTTTCGAAATGAAGGCGGCTTTTTTCGCATCGAGGGACGCGCATGGTTCCGGTTGGGTGGAACAGATCGCATTCGTTATCTGAACGGACAGGTTTCCAATGATGTGAGGAAACTAACACCCGGCACGGCCATGCAGGCGTGTGTGTTATCGGTGAAAGGCAAGCTCGATGCGGTGGTCTGGATGTGGGCGATGGAGGATGGCATCCTTGTCGAATGTGATGCGGAAATTGCGGAACCTCTGGGGATGCGTCTGGAGAAATACATTGTGGCTGATGATGTGACGGTGGAGCAGGTGGAGCCGAATGAGGAGCTGCACGTATTTGGCCCCGCTGCGGACTTGATGCCTGGAGATGTCGTTTTGCGGCGCATGGAGCGAATGGGAGTCCCGGGCGTGGACGTTCCAGCGAAGAGCGATTTCGATTTGCCACGCGAATGCAGTGGGGAGTTGCGGGAATTGCTGCGGATCGAACGAGGCATTCCGGCATGGGGACGGGAGTTGAATGCCGATACGCTGCCTGCCGAGGCTGGACTGGATGCGACGGCGGTGGATTTTCACAAAGGATGCTACATTGGGCAGGAGGTTGTTTCCCGGATTCGCAGCGTGGGGCATGCGAACCGCACGCTGGAAAAATTTGTCGTGGAGAGCGGGGAAATTCCGGCAGCGGGAGCGGAGCTTTTTTTGCCAGGCGAATTTGAAGGGCGGCCCGCCGGAGTGGTAACCAGCTCGCTTTATCACTTTGGGTTGTCTCGTGGTGCCGGTCTCTGTTACATCAAACGCGGCATAGACCTCGGAGCCTCGCTCGAAACGGCCAAGGGTTCCGGTGCCACTCGAATCAAACTCCGTCCCTTTCTGCCATGCGAACTTTCCTAGCTTCCCTGCTCGCCGTCGCGTTTTTAGCGTCGTGTGCAAGCCGTCCAGAGCCCCTGAGCGGTCCTCAAGTCGCGGTGCTCTCCATTCGTGTGAAGGGGGAGAAAAAAGATCAGCGCGTGGTGATTGATCTTTACGAAAAAGATGCGCCGCTCACGGTTGCGAATTTCGAGAAACTGGTTCAGGAGGGCTATTACGATGGCATGCGATTTCATCGCGTTTTCCCGAATTCTCTTGTGCAAAGCGGAGATCCCTACAGCCGTCATGGAGATAGCGATCGCTCCGGGACTGGCGGTCCGGGATATACGGCGCCAGCGGAAATTAAACGTCAGCATGTGATCGGCGCGGTGGCGACTTCGCGTCTCGAGGACGATATCAACCCCTCGCGGGCATCCAATGGCAGCCAGTTTTATGTCTGTCTGGAACCGATGCCGCAGTTGGATGGAAAATACACGGTTTTCGGTGAAGTCATCGAAGGATTGGATGTTTTAAAATTTATCAGCGAGCAACCCGTGGATAGTAACGATTTCCCTTTGGAAAAAATCGTGATTCAGTCTATAACGCTCGAACCTCGAGTTGCGCCGGTTACAACCGGCCAGACCAATCCTGGACTGTAGCTCAAAACGGGTAGGTACCGAAGTGGCCAAACGGGGCGGACTGTAAATCCGCTGTCTTAGACTTCACAGGTTCGAATCCTGTCCTGCCCACCATTTTTAATTTTTGCCGGCAGCTTGATAAATAGAAGCTCTCCGTTTCTTGAATTTTAGATCCTGTTAATGCCAATCAAAGCATCAAGGATGAGTGGGAGATGAATGAAGGCAGGGAATAAGAGGTTGCGGTTGTCGAAACGTAAAAAGGTTTGATGGAGGCCGTTACGGTGCTGGAAAAGATATTCGATCCCGTTGCGCTTCCTGTAGAGTAAGTGTGCACATTCCCAAAGGCAGAGGCGATTTAGGTTGGGAGGAACGATGGAGTTTATCGCTGGATTGAAGAGCGATGCGTTCATTTACGGAAACCATAGGAGTCTTGCTTGTGAGTCCTTCCCTGGGAGTGCCAATGGTCTGCGGCTCCTTTTTTAATACTCACTAATAGCAGCGCCTTGGAATTTTTCTGGAGTGGCGCCGCCTGTGCATCTCAGTTACGGAATACAAGACGTTCATTCCTGCGATTCCATTGTCGTTTATTGTTATTGGGTTAGTTGGCGGAAGAAAAGCAGGGCGGAAATACCGAGTCCGATGGAGGCGGCAATGGCGCGGACGGCGGGTTGGGGGATCTTTTGAGCGATCGAGGAGCCGCCGAAATAGCCTGCGGTGGCGCCGAGGGTCATGACCATGGCCTGCGGCCAGATGATGAGTCCGGCCAGAATGAAGTAAATGGCGGCCACAAGGTTGACGAGGGCGCCGAGGAGGGTTTTTAAAGTATTGCTTTGGTGGATGTCCTGCATTCCGAGGATGCCCAGTGACGCGAGCATAAGGATGCCGATGCCGGCACCGAAGTATCCGCCATAGATGGCGACAAGGAATTGGAAGCCAGCGGCGATCCAGACGCGCTTGCCGGCTACGATTTCTGCGGGAGTTCGCACGGCATGTATGCGGAAGAAACGGCGAAAGGCTCCATTGGCCAGGAAAAGGAGGGTGGCGAAGAGCAAAAGGTAGGGAACGAGGCTGGAGAATACGATTTCGCTGGTGCAGGTGAGCAGGAGCGCGCCGATCAAACCGCCTCCGGTGCTCACAATTCCAAAGGCTGGGAGGAGGGGACGAATGGATGGGATGTGGCGACGGTATCCGAAGACGCTGCCAAGGATGCCGATAAGGAGGGCGAGCGTGCTCGTGGCATTGGCTTGGATGGCGGGCATGCCGAATAAAAGCAGGGCAGGAAAAGTGAGTATGGTGCCGCCGCCGGCGACAGCATTCATGGCGCCGGCTGCAAAGGCGGCGAGAGTGAGAAGGGTGATTTCTGGAAAAGACATGCGCTTACGCTGGCGCAGGTTAGCCCGGCAGGGGGGATGCCGGACACCACGGACTTGGCATTTTTTGACGCGAGGCAAGAGGTGGATGGTGCCTGGAGATCGGTGAATCTTTGCCGTAAGGGCATTGCAATCCTGATGAAACGCTGCTTTCCTGTGGCCTGTTTATGAGCCTTCGACCCTGTAATCCTCTGAAAGTGCTGGGATTGCCGTTGGTGTGCATGGCAGTTTTTATGGTGGCGGGCGGACATTGGGCCGTATTGCAGGGGGTGGCCTGGACGCAGATGCTTTGGAGTTATTCCAAGGACGCTGGATCCATTTCCGAGGGACTTAAGAAAACCTTTAGTGGCAAATATCCCTGCCCGCTTTGCAAGAAAGTCGAGGAGGGGCGGAAGCAGGAAAATAAACAGCCGGCAACAACCCCGGCGGCCACCAAACTCGATGTGGTCCTTATGCTTGCGGATGGTTTGATGGCCCTGCCGGTTGCGCGAAAAATAGTTTTCTTTTCCAGTGATGAAGTATTCTGGCGTCGTGTGGAGGCTCCTCCGGCGCCGGTGCCCAGATGCGTTTTTGTTTAGTCTGATTTTCTTTTCAGCTGCCCGTCGCTAATTCGCGGCGAAGCAAAATCCTGCATCAACTGTGCGGTTGTCTTGCGACTGCACGCATATATTTCCCCGCTGCCATGCCGGTAATGCGCGGGGCTGGATGTATTCCGGCAATCCAAAAATACAAATGAAAAATTTTACGACAATTTTAGCTATTGCCATCGCACATTTCTCCGCACCTCTCGTGTCTGCCGCTGTCATCAGTGCCGTTCCTGGCCCGGATGATCAGGGCGGTATGATTATGCCCATGGTTACCATTACGGGAGCGGACAATTACGAAAATCCCACCAGCGGGACGATCACCATCACATTCAATCCCACATCGGTGCCGGTGTTGAGTCCGCTGGAGACGTGGAGTCCGGGAGATTGGTTTGCGGAGGGTGCGGCCTGGCGCGTTGACCTTGGCTCTGCGGCGGGAATCGGTGGAACGCCCGAGGCCAATGCGGGCAACGGCGATCTCTTTAATAATCAATACGGGTTCATGTTCATGGCCATGCCGATGATGGGGTCGGCTTATGTGCCGACGGGCAAGTCGCTTGCGATCCAATTGACGGCGCTATCGTCTTCGTCGCTGGAGGTTTATAACTATGGCAATGCTGAGAATCGCTGGGATTCGGTTTTTTCGACCGTCGGATCGCAAGTGCTTTGGAATGGAACGATGTGGCATAGCTATTTTACGCTGCCCTCGATTGCTGAGCCGGGCACTTATACGGCGACGTTCGAGGTTTTTATCGCCAATCAAGCGTTCACCTCTGGAACAGGCTACGTGGATTACAGTGCATCCGCACTGACGGCGAGCCGGGACGGAAATTTCACTTCGGCATTTGTGGACTACACCTGGTCGGTGATTCCGGAGCCATCCAGCCTGATTTTGCTGACGCTGGCTTTGCTGTGCGGGTGTGCGGGGTGGCTGGGCAAGCGCAGGGGGAATCTTGGATCGCGGTGATTTTTTGCCGGGAACCTGGGGACGGGTTCCCGGCTTTACGCTGGTTGAGCTTCTGGCCGTGGTGGCCGTTGTCGGGATTCTTGCGGCGATTATTTTGGCCAGCGTCGGCGGAGTCCAGCGTCGGGCGCACGGGTTGGAATGTGCGGCCCGGATGCGGGCGTTGGGAATGGCGGTGCAACTTTATACGCAGGATCACAATGGCGAGTTTCCACGGAGTTTTCATAGCGCTGGTGCGCATCGAGAACCGGGTTGGGCGGCATCGGCCGCTCCTTATTTGGGAGCCGGAGCGGCAACCTCGCTGACGCAATGGAAACCTATTTTTAATCGGTATTTTCGTTGTCCCGAGGAACGGAGCACGGATGCGACGGTCTACAGCTACGGGTTGAATGTCCATTTCGAACTCGATCCGAGTGGAGACAACTACCGGGGAAGTCCGGCGACCTGGCGGCGGATCGCGCAGGTGCCGGCACCGAGCCGCACAATCCTGCTGGCGGAGACGCCTCCGATCGCATTTGGAGACCATTTTATGTGCCATCAGTGGTCGGGTGCCGGGGCGGCGCGAAATGCAGTGGCGCACGCCCGACACGAAGGCAAGTCGAACTATCTTTTTGTCGATGGCCATGTGGAGACCCTGACTGTCGAGGAGACGATCGATACTGGAGGGGGAGTGAATTTATGGAATCCCTCGCTGGCTCAATGAATATGAGGAAAAGTGAGGCGGCGCATCCGCCCGGCCGTGAGCGGTTAAGAGATTTTCCCGCAGGCAGTCTTCGGATCGTATTCGACCTGGAAGGTGGTGTGCGTGATGCCGAAGTGTTCTTCGATTTCTTCCTTCAAGGTGGCAAGGAGGGTGTCGTCGAGCGTGGCGTCGCTTTTTACGATATGGGCGGTGAGGGCGGTTTCGGTGGTGCTGAGCGCCCAGATGTGGAGATGATGGATGCTTGCCACGCCGCCGATTTCGGAGAGGAATTGCTCAACTTTTTCTGGATCGACGGATGCGGGCACGGCGTCGAGGGAGAGGCCGAGGGATTCCCGGAAGAGGCCCCAGGTGCCGACGAGGATGACAAGGACAATCACGAGACTGGTGACGGGATCGATCCACCACCAATCGGTGAAGGCCATCACGATGCCGGTGACCATGACTCCGAGAGATACCGCGGCATCCGCGGCCATGTGAAGGAAGGCGCCGCGGACATTGAGGTCGTCCTTGCGTCCGGACATGAAGAGCATGGCAGTGGCGCCATTGACGAGGATGCCGATGCCGGCCACCCATGCGACGGTGCCGGCCTGGACGCTTGCGGGATGACCCAGACGGGAAATGGCCTCCCATGCGATGCCGCCGACGCCAACGAAGAGCAGGAGGGCGTTGGCCAGGGCGGCGAGGATGGTGGTGCGTTTGAGACCGTAGGTGTAGCGCTGGGAAGCGGGACGTTTTGCAAGCATGGCGGCGACCCACGCAAGCACGAGGCCAAGGACGTCGCTGAGATTATGGCCCGCGTCCGCGAGCAGGGAGAGGGAGTCGGCGAAGAACCCGGCGATGACTTCGATGGCGATGAAGGCCGTGTTGAGCGCGATGCCGATGAGGAAGGCGCGTCCGAAGTCCTTGGGTGGGGTGTGGGAATGCCCGTGGCCGTGTGAGGGTCCGTGGTTGTGGGAATGCCCGCTCATGGGGCACAGGCTTACCAAGGTTCCCAAGGTGCTGGCTAGAGCGAAATGAGGGCTGGCGGATGGACGGAATGCATTTTTGGCGAGGGGAGTTTTTTAAATCGCTTTTTTAATTTTTGGAGGATAGCGACTGGTGTGCATTTTTCTTCGATTCTTGTTTTGTTTGCGAGATGAGTGGCATGGAGCGTGCCGGGGAAATGAAACCCCGATTCTGGTTCTGGCCGAAGTTGCTCAGTGACCTGCGGGGCTACCGAAAGGCGGACTTTTTTTCCGATCTGGGCTCGGGGGTGACGGTGGGTATCGTGGCGCTTCCGCTGGCGATGGCGTTTGGCATTGCGTCGGGGGTGACGCCGGAGGCGGGTATTTTCACCGCGATTGTCGCCGGATTTTTGATTTCGGCTCTGGGTGGCTCGCGGGTGCAGATCGGCGGGCCGACGGGGGCGTTTGTCGTGATCGTCTATGGGATCATTGCGAAGTATGGGCTGGCGAATTTGATGATTTGCACCATGCTTGCGGGCGCCCTGCTCTTTGTGATGGGGCTGGCGCGGATGGGTACGATCATCCGCTATATTCCACGTCCGGTAACGATCGGATTTACGAATGGAATTGCGGTCCTCATTTTCAGCACGCAGATCAAGGATTTCCTCGGTCTGCCGGTCGAGAATCTGCCGGCGGAATTTTTTGAAAAGATTGTGGCGCTGGGAGCTTGTGTGACGGAGATCCACTGGCCGACATTCGGGGTGGCGGTATTGTCGCTGGCACTTTTGATTTTCTGGCCGGCACGGTGGCGTTCGCGGGTGCCGGGTTCCATCGTGGTGGTGATCCTCGGCATCTGCCTGGCGGCGTGGCTGCATCTCCCGGTGGAAACGATTGGTTCGAAATTCGGTGGAATTCCTGCCGGATTGCCGCCTTTTGCTTTTCCATCATTCGACTGGCATCAGCTTCCGAACCTGATCTCTCCAGCCGTGACCATCGCACTGCTCGCGGCTATCGAGTCGCTGCTGTCCGCCGTGGTCGCGGATGGGATGATTGATGATAAACACGACTCGAATCAGGAGTTGATGGCTCAGGGGCTGGCGAATCTGGTGAGTCCTCTTTTCGGCGGTATTCCGGCGACGGGTGCCATCGCCCGGACGGCGACAAATGTGAAGATGGGGGCGGTTTCGCCGGTTTCAGGAATCATTCACGCGGTGACGTTGTTGCTGATCCTGCTGGTGGCCGCACCGCTTGCGGCGTTTATTCCTCTGGCCACCCTGAGCGCGGTGCTGGTGATGGTGGCTTACAATATGGGGGAGTGGGAGGCCTTTCGATTGATCCCGAAGCTGCCGGGCAGCGATACGATGGTGTTGTTGAGTACGTTTGGGCTGACGGTGATGTTTGATCTTACGATTGCGGTTGAGGTTGGCATGGTTCTGGCGGCGCTGCTCTTCATCAAGCGTGTTTCGGATGCGACGCAGGTCACCCTGCTGGACGACAACACGGCGAGGGAGGGGGATTATCAACCTGTCGACATGAGCGAGGTGCCGCAGGGGGTGCTGGTATTTCGCGTTTTTGGGCCGTTGATGTTTGGCGCCGCGGACAAGCTGGAGAATGTGCTGTTGCATGCACGGAGCGAGCCGGAGGTGATGATCTTGCGTATGCGGAAGGTGATTGCCATGGATACGACGGCTCTCCATACGCTCGAGAGCCTGCATGCGAAATTGCGCAAGCGTGGCAAGCATTTGCTATTGAGCGGTGCCCATACCCAGCCATACTTGCTTATGCAAAAATCGGGGTTTCTGGATGTGATCGGCGAGGAGAATGTGGCCGGCAATATTCACGATGCGCTGGCTCGCGCCCGGATCATTCTGGGGGAAGCGAAGGAGCCCTCCTACTGAGTGAGCGCCGCGGCATAGCGGTTTTCCACGCCAAGTTTCTGGAAGATGCGTTCGAGGTGGTTTTTGACCGTGTGAGCGCTGATGCCGAGGATGATGCCGATTTCCTCGTTGGACTTGCCCTGGCTGAGCCAGTAATGAACCTCGCGTTCGCGGTTGGTGAGAAGCGAGAGTTTGTCGGAGCCCTCGCCGAGAACGTGGACGCTCGGGACGGATTTGTCGCTATTGCGGGCGGCGGCAGGGTCGAGGGGAAGCTGGGATTCCGCCAGATGATCGATGCCGACGACGCCGACGCAGCGTCCCTCTTCCAGAATGGGGGCGATTTCACTGGTGATCCAGCGGCGGTGGCGGCCGACAGGATAATCGTAGGCTTCCGTGGCGCAGAGCTGGCGGTGTTTTTTGGGAATCCAGTACCAATAGCCGGTGCCGGGTTTTTCGTAATCCGTTACCGGGTCGAGTTTCGGAGCGCCATCGCCACGATGCCAGTAGGGGACGAAGCGACCGCTTTGGTCGTGGCCGGGGGCGTTGCGAAAGACGTGGTCCCGGGCATCGAGCGCGTTGGGTTCCCAGACGCTCCAGACGCCGAGGATGCCGGGGTTGGCTTCCAGGACGCTATGGAGGATGGCGGAAAACAGGCTTCGATCGCGGACACCAAGGTTGCGGAGCGCGGTGAGGCTGGCAGCAATGGAAGCTGCGGATTTGGGCTCGCTGGCCGTGCGGGCTGCGGTCGGTTCCATGGTTCTGCATGGGGAGCAGATCCCGTTCCGATTTTGGAGCGTGTCCTGCGGCGGTGGAGGTTAGCCGGTCGCGTCCGAGCTCTCGCTGCCCGCGGGATCTGCGCTGCCTGAGAGGGCGCGAACGTGGCAGAGGCCGCGTTTGCCGCGGTTGCGAATGAAGTCCATGAATTCCGCGCCTTCGGGAGTCCAATCCATGCTCTCGCTCGCGGTGACGGCCTGTGAGATATTTTGTCCGCTGCGATAGGTGAGATGGAAGGCGCGCTTGATGTCGCGGCGCGCCTCGGCGCTGAGGCCTTTGCGGCGCATGCCGATGGAGTTGAGTCCGGCGAGGGTATTGATGACCAGGCCGGTGGTGAAGGGCGGGATGTCGGTGCTCCATGCGGTGCCGCCCCGGATCATTACCATGCGACCGACGCGGAGAAATTGGTGAAACACCGATCCTCCGCCAAAGACAACATCGTCGCTCACGTCGACGTAACCCGCGAGGAGGCAGTTGTTGGCCATAATGTTGCGGTGGCCGATGTGGGTATTATGGCCGAGATGCACGCCGCACATGAGGAAATTGCCATTGCCGACAACGGTGCTGGAATCGGGCTTGGTGCCGCGGTGGATCGTAACGTATTCGCGAAAGGTGTTGTCGTCGCCAATGCGGACATCACTTGGGATGGAGGCGTTGTGAGCGAAGTCCTGTGGCGCGGCACCAATGATGGCTCCGTAGCCGACGAAATTGCGCGCACCCATGGTAACGCGATTGGTGAGAACGGCGTGGGCCTGGACGACACAATCGTCACCGAGTGTGACATTTTCCTCCACGATGGCAAAGGGGCCGATTTCAACATTGGAGCCAAGACGCGCCTGGCCGCTCACGATGGCGGTGGGATGAATTTTCATGGTTGGTGCGAATGCGTGCAACCGGGGCAGAAAAACCGTTTTGGGAGCGATCGCTCGCCAGGGCATAAACGCAGAAACCAAGCTCGCAGAAGTACCGGAGTTGGCAACGTCAATGCCCCGATGCACAAAAAAAAGGCGTTCCCACTTTCGCGGGAACGCCTTTTTGGAAAAGGGGACGATCTTAGAAACGGCGTCCGCCATTGCGCTGGCCACCACCACCGCCGCCACCGCCGAAGCTGCGCTTGCGGTCACCGCCGCCACCGGCAGGACGTTCCTCGCGAGGACGAGCTTCGTTGACGGTAAGGGTGCGTCCATTGACCTGACGGCCATTGAATTTTTCCTCCGCCGCCTTGGCTTCTTCCGGCGTGGACATGGTGACGAATGCGAAACCGCGCGAGTTGCCGGTCATCTTGTCGATGACGAGAGAGGCTTCACGCACGGAACCTGCTTCGGAGAAGAGGTCGGTGAGATCGCGTTCGGTGGTGTCGAAGGACAGGTTGCCTACGTAGAGTTTGGTGCTCATGATGTTGTGTTTGTTGATGCATGATGGAGTTTCAGTCGCGGCTCCCGTTAATCGGAACTCGAATCGCCACAGCTGGAGCGCGGGATTTATCCCCGTCTCAACGAACACTACTAGCAACCTACCTGCGCCCAAAGGGGCTCTAACACTGCACGCGCACCATCAACCCTCCCCGGCACAACAGCAAGAAGAAAAAAGAGATATTTTCTGGGTGGGATGATACACAAGTGAGTGAGAGGTTGCTGTGTGGCATTTGCTGCCGGAGTGTGTCATTGAATAAGGATGACGATTCTATCAGTAAGTTGACGCATCGGGTGTTTTATCAGAGTCAATTAATAGCCATGGAGTAAAACGCATGGGCTGAAGAATGCCTTCAAAGGTGGAATATTTGTTTGTCCAATCTGTTGGCAGTGACACTTGTCCATTTGTCCATGTATATGTGCCGACTTGTAAATCTCCACGATAAATGTCAACTTTAACTGCTACAGGCTGCCCGAAGCGGGTTGTGGCGTTTGCGCTCATATACATAATGGCTTTCGATTCGCCGCACGGGACATTCATGTAAGTTTCGCCGCCGGAGATGATTCGCAGGCTTTTCTCGGATGATTCTTTGCCGACAAGAGCGATGAAATTAAAGGAAAGACCGTCCACCCATTCGAGTGGGCTGGTGAAGGAACAAATGATTTTCGTCCATTTCTTTTTCGATCCGGGTAGTGCTGCCTCTTCGACTTGTAGACGGGAAAATTTGAAAGGTGAGCTTGTTGTGGGCGTGTCTGCATGTAAGTCTTGTTGGGCAAGGCTGGGGCAAATCCAGATGACGGTAATGATTGCAGCAAGAGGCAGGGATGGGAGCGGTAATTTCATTGAATTTGTGTGCTGATAATTTTTGGAATGATCTGTGTGGTATTGCTGCCATTGGTCGTTTCGATCAGTTCGATGTCAGCTTGGAGTCGCATGGTTGCCTGGATTTGGCCTTTGCGTCCCAAGGCTTGCCCGATGGCATAGACTGTAAATCGATTTGAGCGAGTTGTTAGTGCCGGCAGAATCTGTCCGATGAGTCGTTCTTTGTCGAAATCCTTTGTTTCTCCGTTTGTGAGAGCGGGATCATCTAGGATGGCGCTGGGTTGAAGAAAGGGCTTTTTCGGGCTATTTATAATTACATTGGATAGTCCCTCTGCATTTCCGGAGAAATTTGGCAACTCGGTAAAAAGTGCTTGCAGGGTGGCGGGTTTGCCTGAATTTACGTTAATCTGCCCTTCGATTTTAGGAACTCCTGTCTCACTCGGTTCTCTGGGTTCTCCAGTTCCTAGATCAATGTAATCCAGAAGGCGCCAGTCTGCAGTATCATAGGGATAGGAAAATCTGCTCGTGTCGTTGTAAAGGGTGAGGGTTTTCCAATGTTCGCCTGCGTTCAAAAAGCCGAATTCAGAATAATTGAGCATGGCGGGTTGCGGAGTGGTTCCGAAAAGCTCTGCATCTGTGCGGCTGAGTGGACTAGGTCGATATCCTTTTGATGATGTTGGGAAGTGGGCCGATGCGGTTTTCCACCATTTGTCCGGATTCGGGTCCATTTCTTGCAGGGGGTCTTGGCCTGTGCCGGTCGGTCCTGGGTACACAGGGGTGCTTCCTTCAGGCTGCACTCCGTTGGAACCACTGTCTGTTTCGCTTGATGGGAAGGTTGTTTGTAACTGAGTCCATCCATCTTGTTTAAAATTTAGGCGAGGATCACCAAAAAAATGCCAATCAGTAATTCCATTATATGTTGATCCCAATTTGACTTTAAATGAACCCTTGTAAGGGCTTGGAAATTTGCGAGGTAAATTTTTTAATATTCCGAGATCTTGAACGAGATAGCGCTTGGATTTTACTGTATAAATGAGTCGTAAAAGTTCGATTGTTGATGTGAGATTTGTAAAGGCAATATTTGCTGGATTTGGATTTGGATTTGTGGTGCTTCCAAAGTAACCGTTTGCTAAGTCTAAGCTGCCATTAAATCCGCGTGGGAATAAAATGTAGCTTTTTGGAATTAATGTTTTTGTTGAATATTCTCCGCGGTAGCTTGATTCTTGAGCTAGCCAGCCGTGAAGAAAGTATCCATTTGGATCGCTGGAGGTTTCAGCCATGACTTGCGGGCCTCGTGTGCCGCTTGCGCTTCCGCCAAAAGCGATCTGCATTTCGACGCTGTATCCACCGGATCCAATGCGCCAAGGTGCTTGGGTTTCCCATGGATAGGCCAAGCCAACCCATCCTAATACACGAGTGGATGCATTATTGAAAATGAAGCCTTGTCCAACATAAGTAATGTATGGGTGGCCGATGATTTTTCTAGTGTTTGGGTCTAGTCTGGCTTCAGTGCCAATTACGGTAGGTGGTGGCGAAAATTGATTGATAACGTAGGCTTGCAAGGAAGGATGTGCGCCAGATTGACTTCCCGTGGGTGGTTTCTGGCCGGGGCTTCCGTCAGAGGTGGGTATGATGTCAGAGTCAATGTAATCGATAAGGTTTGCAACGAACTGTCGGGCTTGAACGGGGTTGCCATTGATGAGATTTTGAAAAATCTTACGGACGAATTCCAGGTTTCCGTAGCCCCAATAATTTTCTTTGTCGGCGGGGAAGTTGCCGCTTTCATTAAGAAGGTCTTTGACTAGCTGAAATCTCGGTGAGGTGGGGCCGCGGCTGGAGCGGAACCCGAGCCAGTGCTGCCGGCGGCGCAGGGGGCCTGGAAACCGGTGGCCGTGCTGGATGCCGAGGCCGCCGCACGAAATACGGCGCGGCTCCGAAGGGTTGGTTTGATCGCGGCAGCGATTTACCTGCTGGCGGTGCTGGTGATTGCGGGAGTCTTTGGAGCGTTGAGGATTCGGGC
>Ga0351878_1121_pt3 | contig 12755 bp, 16 predicted proteins | sample BONcelFGM3001D14_FD_206781 | JGI IMG/M metagenome (GOLD analysis project Ga0351878, IMG submission 206781) | Enriched cells from coal bed in the Powder River Basin, Montana, United States - BONCAT cells FGM rep3 HSBNCT.FGM.300.1.D14 ...
ATCTTCTTGGTGAGCTCCCGCAGAGCAGCCTCTTCCAGCTCCAACGTCACGTTATCGTTGGACAGGATATCCTTGCCTTTGTCAAGGGAAGCGATTATTTTTACAATGACATCCTCCGCCTTTTCGTAACGTTGGAAATAGGCGCGGACGGGGTTGAATATCTTTCCTAATATGCCGGTCTTCGTAAAATCAACAAGGCTTGGGTCCAGATCCTTTATTTCCCGATGCAGGTCTAGGAGACTTTTGGAGACTTGGCTGCCGTCGCCCCCGGCCTGGGCCAGCTTGCCTACGGTTATCGCCATCAGCGAATTCTTTTGTGCCGACTTCTTCATAGTATCACCGCCAAACGCATCGATGCCTTTGACAATAGCCATCTTTTCCGGCGAAGCGACGTCAACTTGCATCAGAGCTTCGACGTTTTGTCTCGCTTGCTCCTGCAGCTTTTTGCTCTCCTCAGGCGTATTGTCCAATTGAACAGCTATTTCTTTTTTGACTTCTGCTGGGTCTGCGACTTGCATACTGAATTCCAATGCTCTTTCCTCCTCCTTTTATCGCTTACATTTCTGCGTTGAACAGGCTCATGATCTTATAAACGACGTCTTCGGTATCCGCATTGATGCTGGCGGCCTCATTTATCGAGGAAATCGTTTGAAGCACACCAAGGTCGGCGTTATAACCAATCGTACTGATTGGTACCTTTAAGCCCGCAATCATTGTGCTGGTATCGTCATAGGAAAAACCGGTGTTTGAATCGCCGTCGGTTAGAACAAACAGCATGAATTTGGCGTCCGGGTTGTCCGCTTTGGCGTCCTGCAACATTTTTTCGCCCACGACAATCGCACTGTACATGGCCGTACCGCCGCCGGCGCTCATGTTTTTGACGGCACCGGTAAACAGTGAACGCTGATTGATATCGAACTTCCCGATGGGAAGCGCGATGCTGACTTCATCATTGAAGGTAACCAAACCGACGGACGCATCCTTGGTGATGTAATTCGAACCGTTGAGCAGGGATTTTTTTAGGTTGTTCAAAGGCTCGCCGTCCATGCTCCCCGAGGTGTCGGCAACGAAAACCGCGACGATCGGCCTGCCGCTGTTCTTCTTGTCCTTCCACAGTTTCTGGGCCTGGGCCAGCTTGGAACCGTTCACTTTCGGGGTATTCAGTTTATAATCATCGTATTGGTTGAATCCGTTTTGGGTCGCCTTTTTCTGGGCTTCAGCGGTTTTGCAGAAGGCAATGAACTTCTGGAGGATCTGCTTCTTCTCGTTCGAAAGATTGCCGATTGCGTAGACCGGGTTGTCGTGACGTACGCCAAATGGCGTAAACATATAATCGGAATTGAGATCCGGCGAGTTCACAAATTGCTGGGATTCGAACACGAACCCGTCCAGCACGCCTGATGTTGCGGAGCTCTTCATTTGAAGAGTCGTGTAGGCGACGAATGGAACATTCGCCTGGAATTTCTCAAACATACCCGTAGCTTTGTCGCTCAGAGGGTTAGACTTGTCATATGTATAAAGCAGCGACATCAAGAAGTTTGCGCCGGTAGAGCTCGCAAAGGGATTTGTATAACCCATGGCCAGTTCTCCCGCGATCGTGGCTTCCGTGACGCTCTTGACGTTGACGGCGCCATACTTTTTTTGGACTGCGTCATACTTGCTTTTGGATAGTACGATTCCGGCCACGTTGCCCGTCAGGCGTTTCTCGGCCAGCGTGATGCTGATACCCCTGGCTTTGAGCATGTCACCCCAAAGCTCATTGGAAGGCGAAAATGCATCGGGGACATATTTACCGGAGGAAATATAATCCACACCCACGCCGGACGCGATTCCCCGGATGGCAATCGATACAGGCTTACCGTTGATAGTCGCGCCGGAAGAATTAAACTGGTTGGCCATGTCGACAAGCCACCCGTCCTGGCCTGTGCCGGCCTTTTCAGTCGATGAAAAAATCTCAACGTAATCCGCCGTAGTGTTTTTTACTTGTTCGGGGTATTTCGATATGTCGGGTAGGATATCTTTCATATCGGTCGACTGCAGGTCCACACTCGCCTTGGCAGGCGCTAAAGTTTTAACGTCCATCTGGCCATATAGATTGTTAAGGGTAGCTGTGGCATCTTCGATAGAAATCTGGCTCAGAGTCTTGCCGGCGTCCTGCGTTAACGCGATGATACCTATGATAGCACCGACCATCAACAGGCCAACGACGGCGATAAAAATGAATGAGCTTGTCCTTTTTTTCATTTTAATACTCCTTTTTATGAAGAAATAAATTGTCGTTGGTTTTTATATAATATAAAAGACGGCAAGGGCTATCTGTACCATTTGGTGTCCCGGATAAGGTCGTCGAGTTCACGCATTGCAACCATGTTTTCCAGCTCACTCGAACTGATGGTGTTGAATTTGGATATTTCCAACAGCAGCTTATCGAGTCGTAAAAGAATTTCCTCATTCCCGTCAACCGCTTGGGCTACGAAATCAATATATTCGTTGTAGATTGACATCTTCTCCGTTGCAATGCTTTGACGCAAGCTGGATTTGCCGTGTTTTATTTCGTTATACTCCTCTTCATCGAAGGCGCTGATTTTGTTAAGAATACTCTTGATATTGTCGCACATTGCTTTCTCGGCGCTGTCTACAGTTACGGTAAATTTTCCGTAGCTCATCTCGTTATCGGAAAACTTTTGAAGCAAAATGTCTTTTATAAGCCCTTTCTTCTTCTGCATTTTCTGTATCTGTTCCAGCACCTCTTCCAGCTTGTCGGAGAATGTGCCGGTGTAATCCAATTGAGCAATAGTGCTTTTGCATGAATCGAGGTCCGTAATTTTCTTGACTGTCAGCGCCGGATCGATTTTGGGCGCCCGGGCATTGATTAAACGCATATTGACAAACAAGAACAAAAAAACGCTGCATAAAATCACGGCTGCGCCGATAAGTGTTTCGAGAAGGCTGCCGCTGAAAATTCTTAGCTTTAAAAAGGCATTGGAGAATACGGCAACGTTTACAATGATAATGCAGAGGTTGAAAGCAAGCAGTTTCTTGATTGTGGTCCGGCTCATTGGCAATCCTCCATATAACGATTCCATGCCTGGTTACCGTTATCGGCCAGGATACATTAATAATAGCATATAATAAATATTTATCAATGAAAATAACAGGGCGGGTGTCCTATAGAAATCCCTCCATCATGAAGGCCAAATTTTGATTCGATAACTTGCATTCAGGTAGCCTCATCCTGAGGTTCAGTGTCAGGTAGGTTTGTGCGCTGTGTATTTTTTTGCTTTAACCCGCTTTCACTGCTAACCTAGAATAGCACAGTTAGCATGAACTTCATCCGGACGGCGGCATAAACGGCATGGGGAATCTCGGCGGGCATTACAATCGTTTGACCCGCTTCAATTTCATACTTCTCATCACCTATAGTAATCCGTGCCACACCGTCAAGCACATTCACCATCGCATCTCCATGAGAGGAATGTGTGCTGATTTCTTCATCCTTATCAAATGCAAATAGAGTTAAGCTTACATTCTCATTTTGCACCAGAGTTTTACTGACAATCTGTCCGTCCTGATAACTTACCAAATCACACAACTCCAGTACCTTCCCTTTTTCAATGTTCTTTAGAATATGTTTGCTCATGGCAACCTCCCTTATTTATCTATAAAATTAAGCTGGTCTTCCTGAAACCAGTATTCACGCACAGGCTGGAGAATATCTGTCCATCAAATAAAAACTATTCTTTCTTTCGCTTACTGGTATGGTTATAAAGATTCTTCTCAGCCGCTGAAATAATGCTGCTAGATTTTTTTAAAAGCAGGATACAGATATGGATTCTCTGAGTTCCAAAAAAGCGGATCCCGCAGGCCGTTCGTACCCTCGAGGACGGGCTGGAGGACTCGCTCCGGTTCTACTCTTACCCTGCTCCAGACTCCAGGAGTATTTAATTTGACACTACCAATTATTCTCATCCGGGCGGGTGAATCTTTTTGCTTATTATTTTGATCTGCGTTAGATCGAATCATGGGCTTCTCGGGGATCGTTGGGCATTATGCCTATTTCTTTAGCAGCTTTTGGCCGGATTTTCGGGGAGAATAAAAATACTGGTCAAAGGGAGGAAAGCTAATGTCAAACAATAATAACAAACCGAAAAAAGGTTCAACAAAACCAATGTATGACATGCAATAAAGTGCCGAAATACACTAACCTGGTCTGCGCCAGACCTCCCGAATGCCAGCCCGTAGGATGCCTTATAATTATATGTATTAGTAAAACTATCTTCTACTAAATTGGAAACATTCCTGACAGTAGACTGGCCTATCGCCAGATGGCCTGAAAGGAACGGTCGTTGACCTTCCACATTCAGCGCATACAGCCGGAAACATTTCGCGTTCAGTTCTTCCATATCTATCGCTGTTATTCCCTCTCGATTGCCGCTTTTTCGCAGCTCTGCATTCGGGGCACCTCTGCGGTTCGTTTTCAAAACCTTTCTCTTTAAAAAAGGCTTGCTCGCTTTCCGCAAAAACGAAACTCGAGTTGCAATCCTTGCAAATAATAGTCTTGTCCGCCATTCTCAATACCTCTTCATTTCTTAATTTATTAGGTTTTTGCAAAAGCCTGCATTAATTAGAGTAAGCATTAACCAGTGCTTGTACTTATTCTTATTCCCACATGGGCAAGGCATATTCCTTCCGGCATCAGCTTTTTTCTTTTTTAGTTTAGACAAACACATGGTAAACGAAACCGCCGGATTTCGTCTTTCTCCCGAAAGCAATATGAAATGCAGCATATGTTTGGCAAACAAAAACTCGTTCATGTAAATCCTATCTTAATATCTCATTTACATAACGAAGCGTCCTGTCATTATTATATTTTAATTATATCATGTTAAACGCATTATCGGTACATTTTCGGGACATTTCCCTCCTTTAGTCTTAGAATCGCTAATAAACTCATACCATATCCAACGTTAGAACCGCAGAGCATAATCGCATATTAATCGAAGTAAAACCAAAAGCAACCAAGGCTATGCCCGGCAACCACCGCTTGGGTACAAGTACGACACCAAAAAAACTAAGCGATGGATAATTGATCCAGAGGGTACTGAAATTGTGCGGTATTGTCCATGGGGGTTGCCGGAATGATAAGGAGTGGGACAATAAATGATACGGGAAAAGGCAAGAGAAGGCAAGCGCGCCTATGTCATCAGCCAAGACCTTGGAGTGGCGGAGAACACGGCGAGCGGTACATCAACCTGCCGGTGACGGAACACGTTCTTTAAGGGAACACGCAAGGACAACTTTAAAAAGGGAAAAAGATAGGAATCAACAGAACTGCTATAATTCCCAATATAATCTGCAGCGGGACCCCTACGCGTAAATAGTCAGCAAATGTGTATTTACCTGCAACCATAACCATAGCGTTGGGAGGTGTCGCTACCGGTGTGGCAAAAGCCATACTTGCCGAATACGCAACTCCCATAACCATAGGTATTGCACTTACGCCCATTTCTTGAGCAGTTAGTATTGCGACCGGAAACAGCAAGACCGCTGTAGCCGTGTTGCTAATAAACTGACTGAAAACAGAGGTAACGGCATAGAGTCCAGCAAGTACGGCCAACGGACCAAGCGTGCCCAAGGTAGAAATAATCTTTTCAGATAAAAAAGCTATGCCGCCTGTTTTTTCGAGGGCCGTAGCCATAGGAAGCATGCAGGCTATGAGTACAACTACTTGCCAATTAACCGAACGATAGGCGTGATCTGTATGCCTGATACATCCGGTTAGAATCATGAGTAAGGCAGCAATTACAACGCTAATCACTGACGGTATCCACTCTAAAACCAGCATGATGAGCATCAATAAAACGATGATTCCGGCAACAATGGAACGGAAAGCCTGGTTCGCCAGCTCCGGTGGTTTTGGAGCATGTCTGATTACAACCATGTCACTCTTTTCCTCAGAAAGAAGATCAATATCCTTTCTTTTTCCGTACACCAGCATCACGTCTCCATAATGTGGCTCGTATCTGCCTGTTGAGGGTCTGGGTTCTTGATTTCGACGTTTTATCGCTAAAACTGTTAACCCATATTTATCTCTGATGCGACTATCCCTTAGTGACTGATTGATCAGTCTTGATTGAGGTGTGAAGATGACCTCCGCAATACTCTTCACGTTGAGCTGCGGAAGATATGAAGACGACAAGGAGGCTTTCTTCAGCCCTGTTTCTTCGACGAATTTGTTTAATGCATCAACATCTGTGTGGACAAGCAATACATCTCCTTCCTCAATCTGATAATTCGCGTTACCGATCTGTTGAACCTTATAAGAATTGCCTCCAAAGGCGCTTTGTCTTTTCCTGTCTTTTTTTAAAGCTTCAAGCATAGTCAATCCATATTTGTTTGGCCAATCCAATTCCTTCAATTTCTTCCCAATCATACTGTGGCCATCCGGAACCTGAGTATAGTGTAGATAGGGTTCTAGCTGGTATTTTTGCAACAACTCATCAAGGCTGGATGTGTTGGAATCTAATGCACCATCTTCTCGAGGTTTATACAACCATTTTCTACCGAAAGACAATAGATACGCTATGCCTGCAAATAACAATATCAGGCCAACAGGAGTAAAAGCAAAAAAGGATAAGGCTTGATACCCGTTTTCCATCAAGCTTTGCCTGGCAATAAGGTTTGGGGCTGTTCCAATCAGTGTTAGAACCCCACCCAGGCTGCTGGCAAACGCTAAGGGCATTAAGAACTTGCCGGGATGCTATAGCCCGGTTTTCGGGGAAGAGTGAATTTAGAATAACGGTTTATATGATTATAGTGGTTGCGGTTCTAAGCAGTTTTATCAGTAATACCGGGATGCAGCATTGTCCGAAGCAGCGACAGGCTGAAAGTGCCGGTATAGCTGTAGAGTATAGCAAGCCCAAACAGCATAAACGTGGCCGCAAAGATGTTGATCAGCAGATAGATGAGTCCGTCGTATATGGCGCGGCCGTCGCGCTTGAACATGATCAGCAGCGCCACCACGATGGTGGACACCTCTATAAGAACGAATATCGAAAAAAATCGTCCAGTATGAATATGCCGCACAGTAGCCCCTCGAGCACCAAAAACAGCAGGAAGAACACCCTGTCCGCCGTCTTTTTATTGAGCTCAAACAGTATCAGCATGAGAAACAGAAAGGACGTGAGCAATATCATCACAGCCGCGAATCTGTCGGCATACAGCATAATACCAACCGGCGGGTTCCATCCGCCAAGCGCAAGCATTTGGAGAGACTGTGTTGAAGCAGCAAAAATCAGCGTACAAACGGCCAACTGCAGAATCCCCGCAAAAAGAGCGATGGGCTTTCGGAACCGCTCGGGCAACGCGTATGTAAGAAGGCCGAAGAAAACGGGCAGCAGAACGGGTGCCCACAAGGGTATCGTCATTCTTTGTTCCTCATCTTACGAGCCCGGTTCCAATTGGTGGTCCCGTATCTATGGTACAGGTTGATAAACATGGTCAGCGATACCGCCGTCACCGCAATGCCAATGATGATAGCAGTGATCATTAATGCCTGCGGAATAGGGTCGGCTGCGCCTGGGTTTCCTGGTATCGGCGCTGCCAGAGAGCCTGCGCCCCCCGCCGAAATAAAAAACAGTATGGCCGCCACATCCATTATGTCAAGAGAGATAACAGTTTTCATGATGTTTCTCCTTGATATCACACCGAACACGCCAATAAAGAAAAGTATAATGGCCGCAATTTCGCCATAGTTCATAACGTCCCTCTGCTTTCAAAAAACACAAAACGGTAGAAAACAATTGTCAGGCCACAGCACACCTTCACACCAATCAGCAGGTTAATGCCCACCATCCAGAGCCGTCCGACTGCACCGCTCATCTGCATAGACTGCCCGATGAGCAGCATAGAAAGAGCAATCAAAACGATTAGAAACACACGTTCCAGCTTTTTTAGGAAGCTGATATCGAAATCTTCGCTGGGCAGTACCATCCAGCGGACTATAAAAGCGGCTGCCAAAATTGCGCCTCCCTGAAAGCCGCCGCCCACGCTGTCTGCGCCGTTTACCACCACATAGATACCAAACACAAGTATAAACGGTATCAGTATTTTGGCTATGGTTTTCATGATGATGTTGGCGCTCATGCTGCCGTACATTGGTTTAGTATCCGAAAAACACGACAGGCTGATCACCGCGAGCGCGGAGATGAGCAGCACAAGGGATTCAAAAAGCGTGCGTGATGGCATTGGCAAGCATACATTTTAATATGTCGCTTTTAAGCGACGTTTGGTATTTAACCAGCATGACATCGGTTCCCCTATTAAAAATGCACAGCAAAGAATAAATGCCGCCTTTGAAAACCGAATACACAAGATAAGCGATAAAGACGAAGAAATATGGACTTGGAACTGCAAAGGATAAAAAGTCAATGTTTAAGAAAAAACGATGCGCCAGAAAGAGAGCTATGGCCGATACAACAAATCCAATAGCAACGGTTTGCACCGACATCCCCTCGGTGAGCGCTACGTATATGGAGGTCAGCGAGCATATTATCAAAATGACAGGCGCCGCCCATGCTCGTTTCATTGTCTTCCCCCTGCATATAAAGCCTGTCTTTGCGTTCACAAGCGAGTATAGTACCCGACTTCCCATGATAGTGATCAGTTGTTTTTTAAATCAACTTCACAACATATCCCTGCCTTCGAGTATCCCAATAGCTGTTATGGGTTTATAATCTCCGCACAAATAGCAATGCTATCGGTTTAAGTATGAAGTAAGAATTATTCTATAGTGTTCTCCGGTATATATAGTTTATCACAGGAACTTCACAGGGCCAAGCAGCTATGCATGATTCTTCAGAGAGAGACGGAAAATTCCATTGTTCCTTTTTCTATGCGTAATAAGACGTAATCCCAGTGTCTGTAATAGTTTTGTTCTTCTGCCCGCCCGGCACGGATCGAGCCAGTGAGGATTTGGCTTTATTTGGGAAGAAAACGGGGAGTTGGAGAAGTATCTGCCCCCGGTTTTGCACCCTTCCCGTCCATCTCCTAAGCAGGTCCATCGTCTCCAGAGCCAGATAAAGCATTTTCCGCAGGGATTCGTCGTTTGGGAAAACGCTTTTCCCGTTGGTCACCTTCCGTAGCTGGCGGTGGCAGCTTTTTAAAGACAAAATAGCCACTACGTCCGATTGCGTTATGGCTATTTTGATTAATCTGGTCTGGGTCAGAGGATTCGAACCTCCGGCCTTGAAATTCATTCAAAAGGTTGTACTCTTAGCGTCTTAAGATTTGCCCACACACATCCCCGGTATTACTTTTCTCCATCAAAATTTCTACACGTGACATCATACATACTACCTCAACATGGGGTGGGAGGCTGGAACATGTCAACTGCTTTACATAAAATGCTAAAATCTTGAAAACACTCTTTTAAACGCATCAACTGCTTTATCCATCTGTTCCTGAGTATGGGTAGCTGTATAGCTTGTACGCAGCATGCACTCTCCGTCCCTTACAGCTGGGGGAATGACAGGGTTTACATATATTCCTTCTTCTAATAACATCTTTGTAATCATTAAAGTCCTATTAATATCATATGTATAAACTGGTATGATTGCAGTTTTACCTTCAATTATTGGTATCGCCGCTTCCTTTAATTTTGCCCGCATATAATTTGAAATATTAATAAGAGCCTTCTGCCGTTCCGGTTCATCCCGAATAATACGGAGTGCTTTCAAGGCAGCAGCAGCGTTGGATGGTGGAATTGAAGCGCTGAATATAAAAGGTCGTGATTTATGCTTTACATAATCGATAACTGCTTGTTCCGCTGCTATGCACCCGCCTAATGAGGCAAGGGACTTGGAAAACGTTGTCATAATAATATCTACTTCGTCTTCAAGATCGTAATAAGATGCCGTTCCTCTGCCGCTTTTTCCTATCATACCAACGCCATGGGCATCATCCACCATTACACGGGCGCCATATTTTCTGGCTAGTTCAATAATCCCTGGTAATGGAGCAATGTCTCCGCTCATACTAAACACACCATCAGTAACAATAAGCTTCCCTGACTCTTCGGGCAGCTTCTTCAGCACACGTTCAAGATCCTGCATGTTATTATGACCGTATTTCACGACCTTCTTTGCGAAACTTAATCGACTCGCATCAATAATGCTTGCATGGTTTTCAGAATCATTGATAATGTAATCATGGTAGCCAACAATCGAAGATATCGTCCCTAGATTTGTTTGAAACCCAGTACTAAAGGTCAACGCAGCATCTTTATGAAAATAATCTGCTAATTCGTTTTCTAATTCCTCATGGAGCACTAAAGTGCCGTTCAGAAAACGAGAGCCAGAACATCCTGTTCCGTATTTATCTATCGCGTCCTTTGCCGCTTGCATCACTCTTGGATCACTCGTCAAACCCATATAGTTATTTGAGCCGATCATAATGATTCGTTTCCCATCCATCACCACTTCTGTGTCCTGAGAAGTCTGGAGGGCATGAAAATATGGGTAAATCCCCGCTGCTATCGCTTCTTTTGCATCAGTAAAATTATAACATTTATCTAATATTCCCACAGGACATCTCCTTTGGCCGGATATGCTTTTTTAATAATGTAATTTGAGTATACAAGTTCTTTATTATTTTAACAAGCATTTAAAGCGATTGATTCCCAGCTTTTTATACAGTGATTTCCTGATGACCGAAATGCTATGTCATTATACTAATTCTAAAGTTGAGACACATTTATCCTGTCCCCACAACTATGCGTTTATCTAACTTGTCCACTAAATCATACCTAAGTTTAATAAGTCGTGATGATGACGAGACAATCAACGTGGGCCGCGCGTGGGAGTGGCGGCACTTGAAAAACTCCCACAGACTTTTGTACTGCCAACCAGACGATATGCCCTCACCTTATAGCTGTATGTTCTGCCCGTTGTGAGGCTTGGCATACTTTACAGCAGAAAAGCCGCTGTAAACCTTGCTTGAACCGACCGTCCGGTAGGCACGTACCTTTTCGTAAATAGGTTTTACCGGTCGTCCGGCCCGTGTCCGTATAGCTCTTCGCGGTCGTCGTCCTCACGAACGAATACGTGCCGCCGCTCGACGTCGCACGGTGAAGCTTTCAATATCACAAAAAACTCGATAGTGACTATTATCACGACTTCGTTTGTTAAGATTGTACTACTTGCTGTAGTGTAGCGCATGATCGGACTCTGCGCGGGAATACCGGCGCAATGGATGGCGATGCATGCCACCGCATATAAACCGGAATCGCTGACAAATTTGCCGGTGCGAGTTATTGTTCCGCGTCCTGCTTAATAAAGATAAAACCAAATGTCCTCACAATATCGTGACTGCACTTATTTTTTCGTAAAACCGTTCAGCAAAACTGTCCGATTGTTTTAATCCATTAAATCTCTTATTTGTCACTATTATAGTGTGGGCAAAAGATAAAGAACAATAGTTAACACCTCTCGCTATCCCTTATACTTGTAAAGGGCCTTTCGTACAATTGCTGGAGATCGGGTCTGGATATTGCTCAACCCCCAACTGCCGTAATGCCATTTTACTGCCATCCGGGGCAGTTTTAGGCAGTCCGAACCCGTCTTAGGTAAATCAAGAGGTCATTGGTAGGATGCCCTGTTTGTGCGTGTTCTATGGGCTATGGGGTTGGTGTTCTTTTGCAGTATGGATAGTTCGTACTGCATTCTTACTGCAAACCTTTTCTGCGTTATGCTATGTTACTACTTTTCCATCTTCTTACTGCTCATCGCACGAAACACCTCATAACAAAACGTCCTTTTTTCATGCAAGTTTTCGCGTTGCCGGTATGACGTCCTACTTTGGGTCAAAATACAATTCGTTCCTTACTGGGTTTTTCTCATTAGCAAACGATGCACACGCGGACGAATATCGCTGTACGATAATGCATGGAAGATTGACCACCAACGCATATGCCAGCATCATCCAAGGCACTGGCGACGGCGTGAAAAATCCAAATAGCCAGAACGGGAATATCGCTAACCAATGCGTCATCTCGCCCCGCGCCGACTCGATAAGAAAACGTTTCAGGTTTCCCTCCGAACAGTCTTCCAGCCTTTTCTTACTGTAGCCGTGTTTTTTCCAGACCATGCCTCCGTCGGGCAACAGATGCTTCCATCGTCTTACACGGAGGGTTCTATCGTAGAGCCGACCGTCTCGCTCCCAGCGATGCGTACGATAAAAAAAGGCGCCGGGCTGAAAGAAACGATCAGGAAGTTTGAGACAAAACAGTGCCGCCGCAACCTGCAGCACCGGCCATACAATGAAACACAGTATGATCGTCCATATATCCGGTAGAAAGATTATTCGCATTGCTTCTCCCCCGCCGTGAAGGCACGCCCTTTCCAGACGACTTTCATGCGGAATACAATTTTTATCATAGAAACGACAAACACCCCTAATAACACGAGCATATGAACTGGAAAAAAGATACGCGCCCAAAGCTGAAAGCGTCCGATGTGCCTGGAAAGGATAAATAGAATCGATACCCATACGATATACAATACCGAATAGACAGCTATCAAAAGAAAATCAGCCCAAACTACGGCCTTGATCAACTGTATTGGAACGGAGATCAATGACGCAATCCAAAAGAAAACCATCAGCAATACCGGGGTCGGTATTTTAGCTGCACCAGCTGCCAGATTCTTCACCCATCCCTGTATCAGGCAGCGAAGACCGCACCCATACATTCGAAAACC
>Ga0351878_1174_pt1 | contig 12351 bp, 10 predicted proteins | sample BONcelFGM3001D14_FD_206781 | JGI IMG/M metagenome (GOLD analysis project Ga0351878, IMG submission 206781) | Enriched cells from coal bed in the Powder River Basin, Montana, United States - BONCAT cells FGM rep3 HSBNCT.FGM.300.1.D14 ...
AACTATCTTGGAAATTTCATGGAAGTTTCTAAAACTGAACACGTATGCCGGACTATCAAGTAAGCCATCTCGATCAATTGGAGGCGGAGGCTATTTTCGTCTTACGAGAGACGGCAGCTCAATTTCAAAAACCGGCGTTGCTTTTTTCAGGGGGCAAGGACTCAATTGTAATGGCGCATCTTGCGCGCAAGGCTTTCTGGCCAGCCAAACTGCCCTTTCCTCTTGTGCATGTGGATACCGGGCATAATTTTCCGGAGACTATTGAATACCGGGATCAGTATGTGAAACGGCTTGAGGCGGAGCTTGTTGTTGGGTCTGTTCAAGAATCAATTAATAAAGGGCGCGCCGTCGAGGAAAAGGGACCGAATGCATCGCGTAATAAACTACAGACGGTGACCTTGCTCGATACCATCGAGGGAAACGGTTATGATGCCTGTCTCGGTGGAGGACGCAGGGATGAAGAAAAAGCCCGGGCGAAAGAGCGCTTCTTTTCTCACCGGGATGAGTTTGGACAATGGGATCCGAAGAACCAAAGACCAGAACTCTGGAACCTCTTTAACGGGCGCAAGCACGAGAGTGAGCATTTTCGGGTCTTTCCGCTTTCGAATTTCACGGAAATGGACATCTGGCTCTACATTGAGCGTGAGGGAATCGAGCTTCCATCACTCTATTTCGCTCATGAGCGTGAGGTATTTTTCAGGAATGGCAGCCTCCTTGCTGTTACTGAATGCATCACCATGCAACCGGCTGAGATCGCGGAGAAAAAGTGCGTAAGGTTCCGCACCATAGGAGATGCTACATGTACTGGGGCTGTAGAGTCGTCGGCTGCGACATTGCAGGATATTATTGAGGAAGTTGCCGCATCACGCCAGACCGAGCGGGGAACCCGATCCGATGACAAACGTTCTGAAACGGCAATGGAGGATCGCAAAAGAGAAGGATATTTTTAAAATGCGGAATCAAGGAGGACGCTTGGCCGAATTCAAAAATAATCCATTTCGCAATGTGCGTTAGACATTTGAAATTTTGAAGCAAACCATGGACATTTTACGGTTTACGACAGCTGGCTCGGTCGATGATGGAAAATCGACTCTCATCGGGCGGTTGCTTTACGACTCAAAAAGCATTTTTGAGGATCAACTTTCCGCTATGGAGGAAAGCTCCAAACGCCGTGGGGATGCAGTTGTCAATCTTGCGCTGCTTACAGATGGCCTCAAGGCCGAGCGAGAACAGGGTATTACCATTGATGTTGCCTACCGGTACTTCGCGACTCCCAAACGGAAGTTTATTATTGCGGATACACCGGGGCATATTCAGTACACGCGCAACATGGTCACCGGTGCGTCGACTGCAAACCTGGCGATCATTCTTATCGATGCCAGGAAAGGAGTTATTGAGCAGACGAAGCGGCATTCGTTCATAGCGGATCTGTTACGAATCCAGCATGTGGTCGTGGCTGTCAACAAGATGGATCTTGTGGACTATAGTGAGGAGAGGTATCTGGAGATTGTCGAGGAGTACAAGGCATTCGCGTCGCGCCTTGATAACTTGGTTGATATCACAACCATTCCGATCAGTGCCTTGAATGGAGACAACGTGGTTGATGAATCGACGGCCATGCCATGGTACAAGGGACCATCGCTCCTCTATTTTCTGGAAACTGTTTATGTCGGTGGAGAGCAAAACCACGTTGAAGCACGGTTTCCGGTTCAGACGGTGATTCGCCCTCTTTCAACGGAATGGCATGACTATCGAGGATATGCAGGGCGGGTTGCCGGCGGTGTTTTTAAGCGTGGCGACGAAGTCATATGCCTTCCGTCCGGATTTTCCACTCGCATTAAGGGAATTCATTCCATGGATGGAGAATTGGAAGAGGCGTTTTCTCCATTATCAACCACATTGACTCTCGAAAACGAGATCGATATCTCCCGTGGGGATATGATTGTAAAGGCAAACAATCAGCCAAGGGTGTCTCAGGACATTGAGGCGATGATTTGCTGGTTTTCACAGACGCCGATGCAGGACAAGGCGAAGCTCCTCTTGCGACACACAACGCGGGAGACCAAGGCCGTTATTGGCTGTATGCGGTACCAGGTGGATATTAATACGCTCCATAAAATCGAGGGTGCCAACTCCCTCGCGATGAACGACATTGGCAGAATCTCGCTTCGAACGGCGATTCCGCTTATCCACGATCCCTATCATCGGAATCGGGTAACCGGATCCTTTGTTCTGATTCATCCCGGAACCAATGAAACGGTGGCCGCAGGAATGATTATCTAAACATCGATGGAGAAAGTGATTGCCATTTTTTAAGAATATTCTGTTATGCAGCCCAGCCCAATGGATCCGAATGGTATTGGAAGGAAGTAAAATTTCAGTCATCCGATGAGAGATAGCCCGCTACAATACGTTGTTTTTCTAATGGCCCCGATTTTTAAAAATTACGTGGCCACATCCAAACTCATGGTCACACTTTGTGTCGGCATGGTATGCGCGGGCTGTTCCACGTCCATCGTGGAGAGGGAGCTTTCGATTCCCGCGGCCGAGCATGACGAATTGCAGCAAAATTATCGGATTGTTCCAAATGATGCCATCCGGGTGCTGGTCTATCAGGAACCCGATATGCTCACCGAGCAGCAGGTTGCGCAGGACGGCACCATCACGTTCCCTTTAATCGGAAATGTCAAGGTGTCCGGATTGACTCTGGATGAGGCCGCCGCGGCTGTTGCGAATCGATTGAAACAGGGATTTATGGTGGATCCCCAGGTCAGCGTGGGCATTGTGGCGTATGCGCCCCGGACCTACACCATTCTCGGCCAGGTGGGGGGGGCCGGGAACGTATGAATTGCCTCCTTTTGAGGCATTTACGCTGCCCAAGGCCATTGCGAAGGCGGGAGGCAACACCCGAATTGGGAACCTGCAACGGGTCCTTGTCACCCGTGAGACCAATGGCAAGGTATATGAAATTACGGTGAACATGATGAGTCCGAAGGGACGTCAGTTTCGTGTTCAAGAGGATGATTTGATTACGGTTCCTGAGACTCTTTTCTAAAATGGCTCCAACACCATCACCGCACCACCCTCCCGTTCCGACGGATGAAATGCTGCCGCCGGATGCCGGTCAGGCTGGATTCTCGATCGACTACCGGAAGCTGTTGACGACGGCGAAAAAGTACTTCTGGCTGATCATCCTCTTTCTGATTTCCGGCGTGGTTGCGGCGGTTGTTTGGCTGAACAATCAAATTCCGATTTATGAATCGATTGCTCAGGTGAAGGTGGAGCAACGGGTCATGGAGACCTCGCCGTCCATGGGCGGCGGGGGTGACATCGGGGAGTCGCTCCAGGGCCTCGAAATGCTTCAAACGATCCAGCTCGGGTTTAAATCCCGTTCCCTCGCGCAACGGATTGCCGAGAAAATGGATTTAAAAAACCGGAAGGATTTCATCGCGGATACGCGGCTGAAAGAAGCCGTTTCGGATGATGCCTTTACGGGCTATTTGCTGGCGAACAGCAGGGCGGAGCTCATCCAGGGCACCCGTTTGATTACGGTTAGCTTTGATCATCCCGACCCCAAAGTCGCACAGGAAATGACCGATGCGTTCATACGAGAATATATCGCGTTGGAAGGGGAGCAGCGGCTTGGGGCGGCCAGCGTGAACCTGAGTTATCTGATCGAGGAAAAACGAACGCTCGAAGGGAAGCTGAAAAAATCCGAGGAGGACCTGACTGGTTACACCCGGAAGCTGGGAAGCGTGTCGGTGGACGGAGAGCTCAACTTGATCGCGGAGCAATTGCAGGCATTAAACACCCAGTTGACAGCTACGAAAACCGAACGCCTCCGGTTGGAAAACGATCTGGCTCAAATCCGGCGGGTGAAGGACAACCCGCAAGCCCTTCTTGAAGTGGGAAGTATTGCCCAATTGGGGGAGATCAGCAATCTGCGGAGCCAGTTGAACAGCCTGGATGTCGAAATCAGCAGGCTGCGGGAGCGCTACGGCTCGAAAAATCCGCAGCTGGTTCAACTGGAAAGCCAGAGAGAAGCGGTGCAAAAAGCCTTGTTTGCGGAGGCATTGCGCGCTCCGCAGACGGTCGAGCTCGCCATGCAGTCGGCCCAGCAGAATGAGAAAAGCATGGAGCAGGCGGTCGCGGCACAGGAAAAAAAGGTCATCGACGTCAAGGATCTGTCCATTCAGGCCAATGTATTGCAGCGGCAGATTGATGCGGATAAGATGGCCTACCAGGCGGTGCTGCAGCGGCTCAACGAGGAGACTTCCCAGGCGCGAAGCCAGCCGGTGTTCATTCAGGTCGTGGATTCGGCCGGGCCGGCTTACAAGGTATCGCCCAAGCCGCTCCAGGCGTTTGCGATTGCCGTCTTTATTTCACTGGCGCTGTCGGGAGCTACTGTCTTCCTGCTCGCCTATCTGGACTCGTCTTTCAAATCGGTCGACGAGGTCGAGGCCGTGCTGGGAGTGCCGGTGCTGGCAGCCATTCCGAGGTTTGACGAGAAAAAGAGGAAAAAGCAATCCGGCGAGACGGAGGAACAGGATCTTTCCAAGCTGCCGCTTTTGGAAGATCCGTTTTCTTTTGCGAGCGAGTCCTACCGCACGCTGCGCACGGGCGTGTTGATGCACGAAGATGAAAATCACACCATTCTCATGACGAGCGCGGCGCCTGAGGAAGGGAAGTCGACCAATTCGATCAATCTCGCCATTTCCATGGCGCAGCATGGCTCCCGTACCCTGTTGATCGATTGTGATTTGCGCAAGCCGACCATAGGCAAACGGCTCACCGGCCGGAGCGACCAAAACGGGCTGGCCGAATTACTGACCGAGTCCGTCGAGTTTGAGAACGTCCTTGTGGAAAGCTCGGTGGAGAATTTGTTTATCCTTCCGGCGGGCAAGGTGTCGAAGCATTCCGGCGAACTCCTGCTGCGCCGCCGGCATTTTGAACGCGTTCTCAAAAAGGCTCGCGAGCAGTTTGACCACGTCATTGTCGATTCCGCGCCGCTTCTCGCCGTGAGCGATACGCTGGCGATCGCACGTTATTTCAAGACCATTTGCATGGTGGTGCGGTCGCACAAAACACCGCGCCGGATGACGAAGCGCGCAATCGATTTACTGAAGCGCGCGCATCGAGCTCCCACGGGGGTGATCTTTGGCATCGTGCCTCCGGAAGAGTCGTATTACAATTACGGCTACAGTTACGGTGGAAAAGGCTACGGAGAGCGGTCAGCTTGAGAGCGATGCTTCAGTGATTGAGCGTTGCGTTTTAGGATGTGCTGGCGATGCTGGCTCCAACCCAATCCAAGCCAGATCAGGAAGTAAAACTGGAGCGATGCGATTTGCATCGGGAAATCCATTGCTGCATGCAGTCCGGTGAGCAGCATGCTGGTCATTACGCCAGCTGCGAGGATGGGGGCTTCGGGTGGGGGCGATGTAAGCAGGAATTTGAGCGGGGTGTCGAGAAGGGGCGAATAAAAGACTGGCATAAAGCGATCGGGAGATTCGGGCTCGTTCCGAAGCTGCCGAGCGATCGCGAAAGCAGGAATGACAATGAGCGCACCCCAGAGGACGGTTCCCAGGTATCCCCATTCGACTACTGTCTGGATGTAGTCCTGATGGGCGGCCCAGAAGGGAGTGTGAAGGATTTGTTCGTCCTCTTTCACATAGGATAGATATTCTCTTTGGAAGGTGCCTGGGCCGAATCCGCTCCATCCCGCGTCCGGGAGCATGTGCATAAACAACGCATAGGCTCTCAGCCGCGTGTCGCTGCCGGTTTTCTCGACGGTATTTGCCAAATACTCCCAGCGCTTCCAGGGAAGGGCGAAGAAGAGCGATAGCGCGAGGACGGCGATGGGCAGGGAGGCCGCGAGAGCATGGCTCCACTTGATGCGCATCCGCCTTTTGTGAAGGATGCCGCGAATGGGCATGGCGGCAAGCAGGATAAAGACCGGGATGCCGGCGGCGGCGAGGGCATTGCCGGCCTTGGATTGGTTCATGAACGTGGCGGCCAGCAGCAAAAGGCAGGGAATCAGCCAGATGGCTCCCAGGGAAGAGCGGTAAAGCAGCGCGTAAACGGCCGCCGCCGCCGCCGGAGGCCAGAAAAGGTTGAGGTACGACGCGGCATTTCCCCAATAGCGGTAGGTGGCGAAAGATAAAGTGCCGCGGCCGGTTTCGGACGGAAGCAGAAAGGGGGCGCCGAAACTCTTCTGAAGAAAGAAGAATGCAGTCATTCCCAATGCCGTTGCCAGGAGCGTGAGCAGCAGCGCGCGGCGCCAGCCGGGGGTTTTCCATAACTCAATGGAGAGCAGCATCCCGCCCAGAAGCGCCGTGGTTCGGCACATGGCTGGGATGGAGAGGGAGGGGACGCGGCTTCCGTAATTCAATAACCACTCCCAGTGAAGCCAGAAATCTTCGGGGATGTCCGGGTTGTAAAGCAACGATTCGTTCAGGGTGCCGAGCCCGGCCTTGCTCCAGCCGAGGAGGAGGACGCACAGGCAGAGCAGCCAGGGAATGCCTCCGGTCGCGGGCCGGCGGCGCTCCAGGGCGCATCCCAGCAGCCAGAGCGCAATGCATCCGCCAAGCGAGAGATTAAAGATGCCGATGGTGGACTCGCGGGTGAGTCCGTAGGCCGCGGCGGCAAATCCGACGAGCAGGAGAAAGACGAGATAAGCCGCGCGCACGCAGGCGGTTCCAATGATTTTGCGCATGCTCGAAAAGGACAGCGGGGGAGCGCACGCATGGCAAGCGAAAGTGACACGGGCGCGCTTGCCATGTGGCTCGGGAACTGCTTTGTCAATGTGCGATATTTATGGAATGTCTTGCGGGAAAAGGAGGCGATATTTTTTTCGGCCTGCTGCGGCAGCTGGGCCGGCAGTATGGCTGGCTGGGGCGCAAAAATCAGGTGGCTTTGTGGGCCGTAGCCACCATGGCGATCTCCACGGTGCTGGCGCTGCGAGTGGCTGCTCCGCTGGCGCGCCGGCACGAGGCATGGGTGGCGGCGAATTCGGCCCGGCAAGCCGTGGCCCGAGGGGACATGGAGGCGGCTGAGAAGGATTTTCACCGTGCGGTGGAGGCGGGAAGGGACGACCCCCGCCTTTGGAGTGAATATGCCGCCTTTTTGAAGAGCATCCATTCCCCGGAGCAGCTTTCTGTGCTGGAAAAACTCGCCATGTTGAAGCCGGAGGATGCCTCCATTCGCATCCGCTGGGCGGCGGCGGCGCTGCAGGCCGGAGAGGCGGCGCTTGCGTGCCGGCTTCTCGACGGGGTTCCCGCAGCCTGTCGCCGGCAGACGGATTACCTTGAGGCGGCGGGCGATCTGGCCATGTGGCGCGGGGATTTCGACGCGGCATCCGCGTTTTACCGGCAGGTCTTGGCGCGGCATCCTCTGTCGGCGCTGGAGTTCCGAATGGCCGAAGCGGAGGCCCGGAGCACAAAGGAAAATTTGCGGCTGGAGGGATTTGCCAGGCTTCGGAAGCTGGCAAATCGTTCTTCGCGGGATGCGCTGGCGGTGTTGCGGGTGGAAATCGATCTCGCGGTTTCCGATGGTGACTTGGCGAAGGCCCGGCGATTGGCGTCGCGGCTCACGAAGGACGATGCCGCCACGCCAGCGGATTGGCTGAAGCGTCTGGAGCTGGACTCGTCGAAAGCCACATTTGAAGAAATGAAACAGCGGGCGGAACGGGAGCCATCTCAAATTGAGTGGATGGTGGGTGGGTTTTTACGCGATGGCCTGGCGGCTGAGACGGCGGAATGGTTCAAGCAAATGCCGGATAGGATATTATCCACGCCGGAGTGCCGGAGTTGCCTCATTCCGGTTGCGCTTGCCAACGGAGATTGGGAGACGGCTTTGCGCCATTTCGAAGATGCAGGGCGGCTGTCGCCTTCCCTGGCGGCCTTGGCGCGACAGGCATTCGGCGAGGTCGAGAGCGGGAATGAAAATGCCGATACCACATGGGCGCGGACCCTGCAATTAGCCGGATCCGATGCCGCCGCCCGGGGAACGCTCTGCATGCTGGCGGAAAGCAAGGGATGGCAAGGGGCTTCGGAAAGGGCGTTGCGAAGCCTTTCGGAGGCGGCTCCGGACAATGTGGATGTCTTGCGTCGAATTGCCCGGTTGGAATGGCAAACGGGGAACCTTGTGGCTTTTCGCGAAGCGCTGGCTGCCCTGAAGGAGCGGGATGAGAGCAGCCTCTGGGTGCGGAAACATTGGATTCTTGTGAACAGTCTGCTGCCATACGAAGCCCCTAAAGAGCTGGCTCACTACGCTCATGACACCATGGAACTGGCCGGTCCATCGGCATACGCGACGCAAATCGCCTGTGCGCTTGCCCTTCTGCGGGCGGGGGACGCCGCCGCCGCCGGAGCGTTGCTCGGCAAGACGCCGCCCAGCGCGTGGACGCAACCGGAGAACGCGCTTTACGCCGGCGCGGTCCTGGCGGCCAATGGGAAATCGAACGCGGCGCTGAAATGTCTGTCGAGGGCGGCCATCCAGTTTCCGGAAGAGCTGGGATTTCGCCGGACGTGGGAGGATCGCGCCAGAGGCCGGCAATCTCCCGAGGAAGAGAAGGGGCTGCTGCTTGCCGGAGCCGTCCGGGTTCCGACGGAGGAAGCCGATGCATTGCGCGTCCGGCTCCAGGCCCAAAGGGAGCGATGGCGGCGGTCGGATTTGGCGCAGCAGATTTATCAAAATCTTAAGACGCAGGCGGCGGAGCGGATGAAGACGCCGGAAGCGCTTCGGCAACTGCTAAACTCCGTACGAGCGCCTTTTGAGGAACCGAATCATCCGGCTGGCGGGTGACGCGCCGTCCGAATGCTTCTCGCGCGGCTTGCTTGCCAGCCAGCCCGATATAGTATTTGTCCTGGTAGTTGAAAAAATGGCGGATATCGATTCGGACACGCGGCCCCCAAAATTGTCGATCTGGCAGTGGATCTTGCAGCGGTATGGGTGGATGCGTCTTCGCAACAAGATTGCGCTGTGGGTCCTGGTGGGATTCGCGGTGGTTTTTGCCAGTTCGGTCATTTGGGCGCTCCCCGCTTACCGGACCGCCCGCACGGTCTTTTACCTGAATATGGGGGAGCGGCTGGCCGAACAAAAGAACCTCGCCGGCGCTTCCCTCGCCTTTCGCAAGGCCATGCTTGCCGGCGGGTACAGGCAGGTGTGGGCCTGGGAACGGCTTTTGAAATTTCTGGAAGGGCTCGACTCGCCCGAAGTCGTCGCTGTCTGGGGGAAGATCGCCGATCTGGAGCCGGAGAATCTGACTCCCCGTTACCGGCAGGCGAAGGCGGCGATGCGCTTCGGAAAACGCGTCGAAGCGTCGGAAATCCTCGAACGCGTCCCGGAGGAGCATCGCTCGGATGCCGGCTACCTGGAAGTGGCGGCGGTCATTGCGATGGAGAAGCGGGATTTTGCACAGGCAATCGCCGATTATGAACGGGCGGTGGAGGCCGAACCGGGAAATGCGGAGTTGAAATTGCAGCTTGCCAGGGCGCGCGGGTTTTCGTCCGATTCCTCCGTCCGCGTGTCGGCGATGGAGGATTTAACCGGCATGGCAAAGGGCAGCGGAGCTTTTGCGGCTTCGGCGTTGCGCACGCTTATCGATCTGGCGATTGCGCAGGGGCAGCTCTACGAGGCGGACCGCCTGGCGAGCCGCTTGATTGAGCGTCCCGACGGCACGGTTGCGGACCGGCTGCGGCACCTGGATCTGGAGATAGCCAGCAACAGCCTGTCTCTGCCGGTGACGGTCGAGGCGCTGGAGACTTACGCGGAGGAGCACCCGGAGGATATGGAACGGATCACGGGCGCTCTCCTGGAAAAAGGCGCGGTGGCATCCCTGCGGCAATGGGAGGCCCGGTTGCCGGAGGGTGTGCGCGCCACTCCGGATGCCCAGAGATCGCTCCTGCGTATCGCGCTTGCACTCGGAGACTGGAAAAAGGTATTTGCGATCCTTTCCAGCGGAGCCAGCGGGTATGATGTCAATCTGGAGGCGATAGCAATGGCGCAAAAGGCCTTCGACCAATATGAAGCAGGCGATCCCGGGGCCGAACAGACCTGGGCCAATGCCATTTATACGAGCGGGAGCAATCTGGTCGCATTGAATATTCTCACCGTCCTTGCGGATTCCAGGGGGTGGCGCCGGGCGCTGGGGCGTTCCCTTTGGGCGCTGGCCACGGCAAATCCGGGGAATTTCGAGGCATGGCGGCGGATCGTCGCGCATGAGTCCAAGTCCGGCAATCTGGCCGGATGCTATGCTGCCCTCACGGCAATGGCAAATATCGATCCGAATCATCTTCAAGCGGTCAGCCAGTGGGTCACGGCGAGTTTTTTGTTGCGAAAAGGAGACCGCCGGCAACTGCTTGAGACCGCACGCCGGCTCTACAGCGCCTCCGAGCCGGCCGAGCCCATGGTCGCCACGGCTTACGCGCTGGCGCTGCTCGGGGCGGAACAGCCGGAGGAAGCGCTGGATGTATTCATGAGGATTCCCGAGAAAGAACGCCTTGCGCCGGAGCGGAGCATGTACTTTGGCGCCGTGCTTGCGGCGAATGGCCGAAGTGACGCGGCTTTGCGGTATCTGGCCGGGGCTCCCGCCGCGTTGGATGATTTTCCGGAAGAATCTGGATTTCGGCGGATATGGGCGAGCGTGGCGCGAGGCGAACCCACGGCCCGTCAGGAAGTGGACCGGATTTTATCCGGGAAGGCCACCTGGGCGGATCAGGCGAAGGATATTGCCCGCCGGCTTCAATCGCAAATTGAGGTTCGAGAACAATCCGGAGAATCCACCCGGATTCTGGAAGAACTGCAGGCCGGGTCCAAAAATCGCGAGCGCATGCCGCAGGAGGTCCGGGAGTTTTTGCAGGAAATCCGGGAGGGAACCTCGAAGAAAGAACCCTAGGTGCGAATGGATTCTTCCATGATCAAGAAATCGCAGAAATGGATGGGAGGTGTTCCGCCGTGGGTCTATATCTTCCTGTGCGCGATGCTTCTGGCGCCGCTGGTTTTGCGGCTGAGCATCGAGTGGACCGTAAACGCGCAATATTACTATGGATGGTCGGTGCCTTTGCTGGCGGCGTACCTGTTTTATGAGCGAACGCTCGACAAACCGGCTCCCCAGCCGGCTCGATTTGGAGCGGTTGCAATCGGAGGAATCCTGCTCCAGCAACGGGCCGAGCCCGATCGCATCGAACAATGTCTCGTGCGGCAGGGGATCGCGGGCATAGCCGGCAACGATCGCGCCGAGATCGAGCAACCAACGCGTCAGCCACGAGCCTTTGAAACCGGTATGCCCGGTGACGAGGACCCGCTTACCACGATAGGTTCCGTGGAAAGCTTGCTGGCTTGAGTTATTCAAATCTTAGGTTGGTAAACGATTTTTTGACTGGGGTTCTCGCGCTGAGGCGCGGATCCGCCGCAGAAGGAAATCACATCATCCGATTATTCGAGACTTCGCGCCTCTGCGCCTCTGCGCGAGTTCGCTCTTATGCCTTGAGCCATTACCAGACTTTCCACGGCGCGGTGCCGTTGTCCCACATCTTGTTGAGCATGGTGAATTCCTGAAAGGTATCCATCGGCTGCCAGAAGCCTTCGTGTTTGAAGGCGGAGAGCTGCCCGTCTTCCGTGAGATGCTTCATCGGCCCCTGCTCGAGCATCATCCCCGGATCATCGGGGAGATATTTGAAGAAATCTCGCTTACAGACCATGTAGCCGCCGTTGATGAAACCGCCCTCCGTCTGGGGTTTTTCGTTAAACCCGTGGACCATCGAATCGGTATCGATGCCCAGCTCGCCAAACCGGCCCGGAGGATGCACGGCCGTCATCGTACAGGCTTTTCCACACTTCTGGTGATGCTCGATGCTGGCGGGGATGTTGACGTCGCCCACTCCATCGCCGTAGGTCAGGAGAAAGTTCTCGTCGTTCCCCAGATATTTTTCAACCTGTCGGATACGATAAGCCGTCATGGAGTTTTCGCCGGTATCGGCGAGCGTCACGCTCCAATCCTCCTCGTCGTGGCGGTTGTGAAACTGGACGGCTGGCGTGCGACCGAGATACATCGTGGTATCGCAGGTATTCCAGAGGTAGTTACGGAAGTAGTCCTTGATAATCTCGCCCTTGTAACCAAGGCACAGGATGAACTCCTTGTGCCCGTAATGGGCGTAGGTCTTCATAATGTGCCAGAGGATTGGGCGATTGCCGATGGGCACCATCGGCTTGGGCCTGAATTCCGTTTCTTCACGCAAACGCGTACCTTTGCCGCCACAGAGGATGATCACTTTCATGGATTCGTAGTTAGTAGATTGAAGCTAGCCGTTAGCCGCGCTCAGAGACTGTCCAAAAATTAGCGAGCGAGACGTT
>Ga0351878_1177_pt1 | contig 12134 bp, 11 predicted proteins | sample BONcelFGM3001D14_FD_206781 | JGI IMG/M metagenome (GOLD analysis project Ga0351878, IMG submission 206781) | Enriched cells from coal bed in the Powder River Basin, Montana, United States - BONCAT cells FGM rep3 HSBNCT.FGM.300.1.D14 ...
GGCCCTTCAGCCCAATGATTTCAGCGCGGCCGTGGCCCGCGCCGCGGTGCGCGCGGCCAACGACCTGGGCGCACACGCCATCCTGTCCTTCACCCAGAGCGGCACAACCGCAGAACTCGTGTCCAAATACCGGCCGCAGTGCATGGTCATCGGCGGAACGCTGCATGAAGCCGTGGCGCGCCGCATGGCCCTCACCTGGGGCGTGACCCCGGTGCTGTTCGACAAAATCTCGAACACCGAGTCCCTGGTGGCCGACGTGGATGACCGCCTGCTCAAAACCAAACTGCTCAAGTGGGGCGACCTCATTGTCATCACCACGGGCGTGCCCGTGGGCCGCGCCGGAACCACCAATATGATTAAAATCCACCGCATGGGGTACAGCGATTAAGCAAGGCGTTGTAAGCAGCGCGCACGCCCGTATCATGATATAGTAAGGCAAAGCCATATCATTTGTTCAGAGAGGTGCATGATGAAAACCATAACCAATTCGATGAAAGAGGTGGACACTATGAAAAGTCATGAAGAGGTATACGAATTCAGAGGCCGCAAGGAAAGCATCAACTGGAGGAAAGACAATAAGGGCAATATCTGGATGTGCCCGGCGAGCGCAAAGGATCTGTCCGAATGCGTGAGTGAAGATATCGTAGACCTGACGTACTCGCGCGGCGGCTAAACGCCGGCCGCACGATGAGCGCTCCGCGTTCATGCAAGCGCGTTTACATGAGCGAAATTTCAGAAGCCGCTCCCATGAAGGGGGCGGCTTCTTTGATGCGGACACAGCGGCGCGGGAAAGCGCCCGCGCGGCAAACATTGTTGATACGCGGCGCGCAACAGCTTAAACTAACTATGGATGCGCGGCGGCGCGTGGTCCCGGGCACATGGCTGTGGCGCAAGGCGCGGCCGGGTGGTGGAAACCGGGGGCGCGTGATTTATCAACGGGTGCACAATCCCAAGACGACTATTCAAAATCTCAATATCAATACAGGTGAGTTTTCATGTCTGAAAAAATGATTGTGGCGCTTCCCACGTCCGCACCCGGCGGCATGGATGCGGAATTGTCCGGGCATTTCGGGCACTGCGATGTGTTTACACTGGTGACCCTGGACGCGGGGAAGATTGAAAGTGTGGCCCTGCAGCAGAACGTGCCGCACGAGCAGGGCGGATGCATGGCGCCCGTAAATCTGCTGGCGCAATGCGGGGCCAGGGCCCTTATCGCCGGCGGCATGGGCATGCGCCCGCTCATGGGGTTCAACTCCGTGGGCATCGACGTGTTCTTCAATAACGGCCTCACAAGTGTTGAAGACGCGGTGGCCGCGTTCGCGAGCGGTGCGTTGCCCCGTTTCACCCAGGATGACACCTGCGGCGGCGGCGGACACGACCACGGCGGCGGCTGCGGCAACCACTGAGCCCCGGCGCTCTTTTTTACGAATAAGCAAAATATTTAAGCGCGAAAACCCTTTCCTGCAAAGAGTGCTGCTGAATTATTGCTGTTGTCTGCGGCTTTGGGGCGGGCATCCGGCAAGCATTCGCTTTTCTGTTGCTAAAAGGGTTCACTCGCACCGGCTTTAGGCGCCCCGAGAGCAAGTCGCACCCCGTGTTTCCATTTTCATGATACAATATTCATGCGGCCGCCCCTGCGCGCGCAGGGCCGGGACGCGTGTTGCGCCAACAGGAAAGGATATTTCCGATGAGAGACAGCATTTGCGTAATGGGCAGTTTTATCGTGGACCTCATGGGCCGCGCCCCGCACCTGCCCGTGACCGGGGAAACCGTGCTGGGGTCGGATTTCAAAATCGGGCCCGGGGGCAAGGGCGCCAACCAGGGCGTGGCCGCACGCCGCGCGGGCGGCAATGTCACCATGATTACCAAAATCGGCAACGATAAATTCGCGCAAATCGCGCTCGAAAGTTTTCAGGGCGAGGGCATGGACACGCAGTTCGTTTTTCGTGACGATTCCGCAATGACCGGCGCCGCGCTCATCATGGTGGATGAAAACACCGCAGACAATAAAATTCTCGTGTGCATCGGCGCGTGCAACAACATCACCGCCGCGGAAATTGAGCGCGCGCGGCCCGCCATGGAGCAGGCGCGCGTGTTCCTCACCCAGTTGGAAACCAACCTGGACGCCGTGGAACAAGCCGTGGGCATAGCCCATGCCGCAGGCGCCACCGTGATTCTCAACCCCGCGCCCGCTGGCCCCATACCCCACGGCCTGCTCGAAAAAGTCCATATCCTCACGCCCAACGAAGTGGAAGCCGCCATCATATCCGGCGCGCCCGTGCAAACCCCGGGCGATGCTGTGCAGGCGGCCCGCGCCCTTATGCGCATGGGCGCGGGCCGCGTGATTATCACCATGGGCGCGCAGGGCTCCATGGTTGTCACCGAACAGGAACACCGCTTCATTCCCGCCCTGCGCGTAGACGCCGTGGACACCACAGGCGCGGGCGATGCGTATAACGGGGGTCTGGCCGCAGCGCTTGCCGAGGGGCGCGACATCTTCGCAGCCGCGGAATTCGCAGGCGCTGTGGCCGCGCTCAGCGTCACAAAAATCGGCACCGCGCCCGCCATGCCCACACGTGCGGAAATCGACAGTTTTCTAAAAAGCAACGCCGGGTGAAAATGTCTCTGCGCGCTGTTTGAGAAACGAGAATCACATGGTGTTTTAAGCAACTATTTAAAGAGGCAATGCCCCGGCGCGTATGTGCCGGGGCATTGCCCGCCAAAAAGTTTTGGGAGAATTCTTAAGGAACCCATTTTCAAAAGGGTTCCTTAAGTCGTCGAAGACGCACTGAAAGTCCTATTTTAAATTAGCTTTTAAAAGGAATCGTCACTATGAAACTGAACCGATATATCGACCACACCATCCTCAAGCCCGACGCCACACAGGCGCAGGTCATCCAGATATGCAGCGAAGCAAGGGAGTACGGGTTCGCCGCCGTGTGCGTGAACCCCGTGCACGCCGCGCTCATGTGCCGCGAACTCAAGGGCAGCGCCGTGACGCCGTGCGTGGTCGTGGGATTCCCCCTGGGCGCGGTCCCGTCCAAAACCAAAGCATTCGAGGCCCTGGACGCCGTGTCCCACGGCGTGCGCGAAATCGACATGGTCATGAACGTGGGCGCGCTCAAGGACGGCCGCCACAATGTGGTGCGCGACGACATCAAAACCGTGGTGGACGCCGTGAGCGATCATGCGCACGTGAAAGTTATCCTCGAATGCTGCCTGCTCGCCAGGGATGAAATTATCAAAGCGTGCGAACTCGCCATGGAAGCGGGCGCGCATTTCGTGAAAACATCCACGGGTTTCAGCACGGGCGGCGCAACCGTTGAAGACATCAAACTCATGCGCGCCACCGTGGGCGAAAACGCCGGGGTCAAAGCCTCGGGCGGCATTAAAACCCGCGCGGATGCAGAGGCGCTCATCGCCGCGGGCGCAACCCGCATCGGCGCCAGCGCGGGCATCGCCATTGTGTCCGAAGATTAACTGAAGTGATTGCTTAAAAGGGGCAGGGCGAAAGAGCAATGAGCAACGCATCCATTTTTCACAGGATTGACGCGATTCCCTATGCGCCGCAAATTTCGCCGGATGCATTCTGCGGGTCGCAGCCGTGTGTGGAGCTGGCAATCGGCGCCCACAAATTCATCCTCATCCAGCCCACGTCCACGGCCATTGTGTATGCGCTGGGACTGATGTGGCTGGCCGCGGGCGTGTATTTCTGGCGCACGCGCAACGCGCAGCAATCCCGCCTGTGGTGGAGCATAGCCCTGTTCCTGGGCGGGGCCGCGGCCCTGAGCGCGGGCACCAGTTACCAGGCGTTCGGGTACGAAATCAAATGCGCGGGCCGCGCGGTCTGCACCTGGACAAGCTGGTGGGAAGTTGTGTACCAGACACTGCAGGTAGCCAGCATGGACGCCATGCTAATCGCCGTGGCCTGTTCCAGCACTGTGGGCAAAAAGCGCACTTTGCTCAAAAGCTACGCCGTGGCCAACGCGATCGCGCACCTGGCCATCACCGCCGTGGGCGCGCTCACGCCTGTAAAATTTTTAATCTCCTTTGAATTGCTCGTACTGTTCTCCACGCCCAATCTGCTGCTGGTGCTTGGGATCAGTTTTTTCCGGTATCGGCAATACCGGCAGAACCTGGACCGCGCGCTCGTAATCGCAGGCCTGTGGCTCATATTCACAACCGGCGCATACTATGCCTATTTCATGTTCGGATACACGCAAACCCTGTGGCGCCGCGGCATCTGGTTTTCCGACAACGACGTGCTGCACATCGGCATGATTCTCTGGATACTCTACATCCCGCTCGTCATGGGCAAATGGGTCAAGGATCTGCCGGACACAATGCGTTCTGTGTGATGCTGTAATCGTACATACGATATTTCAATCATTTAGCACCTTAATCTTAACCGTGAAGAGCGATTCCCTTTTGGAGTGCGGCGATTTATCGCCGCCTTCATTGTTCGTAATCATCCGGGATACGCCGTCGTATGCCGGGAATTAATTCCCGGCACGTAAAGCAACAATTGAATCGACACAATCTCAAGGATTGATTGATGAGCATCAAATCGCCTCATGTGGTAAACATGATTGCTCCGTGTTTATTTTTGAGATTGCCAAGTCAGCCTGGCGGCTTCCTCGCAATGACAGATTCAAGGGTATGAGCTGAAAAGAGACACGTCGACAAATAAACAATCAACAATTCCCTTTAAAACGACAACGGAATAGTTCTTTTAAGCCACAGTTTTGCGGCGTTGGCTATGTATGCTGGCATGCTTTTTTTGAATAGAATGTCCAGATCTTTTTCTATGGGTGTTGCGTCCGGGACTTCGTGCAGGGACAGGGCGTTTTCCTTGCAGGTGATGGTGCAGATGCCGCAGCCGATGCAGCGGGCCTGGTCGAAGAAGATGGCGCCGCCCACTTTGGACCAGGCGGCCATGGGGCATGCGGCAACGCACAGGCCGCAGTGGGTGCAGGCGTGCTCGTCGCGCTGCGGCATGAAGTGGGGACGGCTGATCATGCCGGGCGCGCTGAACTGGGTGATGGTGCGCAGGGCGTGGCAGCAGCATCCGCAGCATGAGCAACTCGCGCTTCCCTTGGAATAATCATTGCCGTTCATCATCCAGGTTACGCACCCGTGTTCCTCGGCGTGGCGCTTGGCGTCGAGCACGTCCTGGCGCGAGGCGGTGCGCATGAGCCCGCGCGACACCACGGCTTCCGAGGCCGGGCCGATGGCCACGCAGTTCTCTGTGGGTTTGCCGCAGCCTTTGCCCGCCAGGTGCGTGACCACGCGGCACTGGCAGTGACCGATGGCGAATTGGTCATAGGGTTCGAGTACTTGTTCCAGCTTGTCCGCGGGCCATGCCGTGGCCAGGGTTTTGGCGGCCGCGCTCACGGGCAGGTACCGCACGGGCGGAGTCGCTTTCAGCACATAATCCTTCATGTATCCGGAATCCCAGATGTCCTCAAACAGCTCGGCGAAGCGCTTGTGCCAGTGGTTGGTGCGCGAAAGGTCCGGGGTCATGATGGCCATCTCGAACGTGCCGGGCACAATGGGCAGGATTGTGTATTTGCGGGGCGTGTCCCAGGCCGCAATCACGTGCTTGACATCAGCCAGATTATTGAGCAGGCTGGCCACTTCGGGCTCGGGACGGCCGCACAGGCGCGCCACGCGGCGCGCGGTGCGCGGGCGCAACGGCGGCAGGTGCTGCGCCGCATCCGCCTCGTCCTCGGTGAACATGTGCGCCATGAGTTCGAGCATGGAGTCCGACGCGGGCGGGCCCATGAGCAGAACTGAAGCGAAGTGGTTCATGATGCGCCGATGCGCGGCTGTGGCGGATTTTGCGGTGTCGAATCCCGTGAGTTTCGCGGCAATGTCCACGTCCAGCCGAACCTTAAATTTTTTAACTTTGGGCTTGGCACTCTCAGTCATGGCGCGCCTCCGGATGAATGTATGTTCCGATTGTTATTTCACAAGTATATCATGCCCGGAGATTTGTGGAACAGCATTGGCAGGACAGGACGCGGCGCGGGGCGAATAAATGATATCCTTTGGGTTTTGGATCGATGGGTAAATTGTAGCTGCTAAGTGACGTGTTTTTTAATGGGATGGGCAGGATAGGGGCGCGGCTGCGCCGCGCTTGAAAAGATTTGTTTGCGGCCCTCGGTGTTGCCATTACGTTCCTCTGCATTAATCTTTCGCCTTTGGTTTTTCCTGTCTTCCGCCTGGCAAACGCGGCTTCACGGTTCAGGCGTAGGGGCTCATGCGGCGGTCGATGATCTCCTTGATTTCCGCATGGGATACGCGGGGCCGCTGGGTGCGCAGGAGTGTGCGCACGGCGTCGTCCAGGCCGTTGAGGCTGAGCCCGGACATGGGGAAGATGCGGCCGACAATGCGCGCGGTGACGCTGACCCAGAACCGGCTGCGCTCGGGGTTGAGCCACACGCTGGACGGCCATTTGTGCGCGATCTGGTACAGCCGCCACACGCCGGGCGTTTCGTTGGTCTGGAAGAAGTCGATGCAGCCGTTGCGGTCCAGCAACTCGCTGGGCGCCATGGTGGCGTCTCCCACCAGGATGACTTTGTAATCGCTGTCCAGGGTGCGCATGAGTTCATCCAGCGCGATGTCTTCGTCTTCCTGCATGTTTTTCCACACGGTGTCGTAGATGCAATTATGGAAGTAGTAGTATTTGAGGTCGCGGAACTGGGAGCGGGCTGCGCTGAACAGGCGGCTGACCAGGCGCGCGTAGGGGGACATGGAGCCGCCGGTGTCCATGAGCAGCAGGAGTTTGACGCTGTTCCTGCGGCTGGCGCGCCACACGAGTTCCAGGTCGCCGGCGTTGCGGCAGGTTTTATCAATGGTGGTGTCGATGTCGAGTTCGTCCTCGGGCCCGCGCGGCAACAGGGTGCGCAATCGGGACAGGGCCACGCGGATCTGCCGGGTGTCGAGCACCAGGTCCGGGTCGTAGTTCCGGAATCGTCTCTGTTCGGCAATCTGGATGGCGCGGCCGTGGCGCCCGCCGCCCTGGCCGATGCGGATGCCCGCGGGGTTGTATCCAAACGCGCCCTGGGTGCTGCGCCCGCCTGTGCCGATGGCGCGGTCGCCGCCCTTGTGCTTATGAAAATGCCCTTCGCGAAACTGTTCCCAGAAATTTTCCAGCACCTTGTCCAGGGCCAGTTCGGGAATCTGCGCCATGGCCAGTGCGTCCAGGTCCGGGGCCTGGGTGCGCTCCAGGCCTTCGAGGATTTTTTCCAGCACTTCGTCGGGCGTTTCGATGCCGCGAAAGTACTCGGCGAACGCGCGGTCATAGCGGTCGAACCAGGTTTCATTTTTGACCAGCATGGAGCGCGCCAGGGCGTAGAACGTGTCGAGGCTGCTTTGCATGAGCCCGCCTGCCAGGGCCTGCTGCAGGGTCATCCATTCGGTGAGGGATACGGGCACGCCCTTGAGCTTGAGTTCGTAAAAGAATCCTTCAAACACGGCTGGGGTCTGTCTCCTTTATTCGTCCATGAGGCCCGCGGGCGGGGGTGTGCCGCACTGGCGGTATTCCTGGGGCCAGTAGGACGATTTGGTCATGATGATAGGGCAGGGCGTCCTGGTGGGCGCTGTCCCGTAAACGCGGTAAGCTTTGGGGCTCACGTCGATGTCGTCCAGCAACGTCCACTCCTTTTGCCGGTGCCCCTGGCAGGTTTCATCCACGTACGCTTCCACATCGATGTCCGTGGGTTTTTTCATGTGCTTGTACAGGCCGCTGATGGAGTAGCTGTTGTGGGTGTCGAAATTTTTCTCCAGGGCGATGCGCACGTCGCGCATGTGGTCGAGGCATCGCTCAAAAGTGCGGCGCTCCATGCGCGGAGTGAGCAGGGGCCGCCCGATGATGAAATAAAGAATCAGGACAATGCCCACGGTTGAAAGCACATACACGGGCACCTTGAAGTCCTCGAAAGTAAGGCCCAGGCCTGTGTTGCGCGAGCGGCGGTCTGCGGCGCGCACATGCTTCCTGGGATCCATGCGCCGAGGCCCCGGGGGCGCGGCCGCCCGCGTGGTTTTGCGCTTGACTGGTTTTTTCCTTGCCATGGTTTTTACCGGGCCTTGCCGTTATTCCAGGCCGCTGAGTCCTTTGAGTGTTTTCTCGAAAACCGAGTAATCGCCGTGGCTGTAGAGGCAGAAAATCACGCGGCGCAGGGCCGTGCCCGCACGCAGATATTCCAATGCCGCGCCGAGCATGATGCGTGCGGCAGGCGCCAGGGGGAATCCGAAAATGCCGGTGCTGATGGCCGGGAACGCCACGGACGCCAGCCCGTTTTCATCCGCGCATTTCAGGCTGTTGACGATGGCGCTGCGCAGCTTGGATTCTTCATCGCCTTCGCCCCAGCGCGGGCCCACCGCGTGAATCACATGGCGCGCGCACAGGGCGCCGCCCGTGGTGATAACCGCGCCGCCCACGAATGTGCCGCCGATACGGCTGCACTCTTCCTGAATGGCCGGCCCGCCTTTGGCCCTGATAGCCCCGGCCACGCCTCCGCCCAGAATCAGCGACGCATTCGCCGCATTTACAATCGCATCCGTGTTCAGGGCCGTGATATCGCCCTGCATGAGTTCCAGCGCGGCGCCGCCTGCCTGCACGATCATGGCGCGGTCCTCCCCCTGGTGGTTTTTCTGCATTATAGCATGTGTTCGCGGTGCGGGCGACGCGGCCCTGCGCCCGGGCTTTGGCGCTTGGCCCCGTTCATTTTTTGCAAATCGTGTTATGATACGGCCAATCGCGTGATATATATATTATGGTACGGTGTGCGATATCCACAGGAAAGATTCGGCGAGGCAGACGATATGACTCGAATTGGCAAAATAATTATGGCCCTCATGGCCGTGGCTGCTGTGTGCGCATGCGTGGGCGCCCCGTGCAACGCGGCCGAGTATCCACGCGTGGACTGGGTGTACCGCGCCAAGCCGGATATCAACCCCAAAAGCATCCTGTTCCCGGACGACGGCACGCTCGTGTTTCAGACGCAGCGCAACGTGGTGCATGCCCTGGATGTGGACAACGGCGCGCGGCGCTGGGCCTACGCCCTCGAAGACCAGGCCGTGTTCCTGCCCGCGTCCGCACAGTCTTCGGGCCTGGCGCACGACATTGTCATCGCCGCCACGCCCAACATCGTGCATGCCCTTGATATTGCGGATCGCAGACGCATCTGGTCCACCCCCGTGTGCGGCGATTCCCCCCGCGGCCTGGGCGCCCTGTCCAACGGCCCGGTGCTGCAGGTGCTGTGCGAAAACGGCAAGCCCGCCTACGTGAACATGGCCGACGGCGACATATCTAAAAACGCCGCGTACCGCCAATCGCCCATCCAGGTTCCGCCCACACCCCCGGCCGCATTCCACGCCTCCCTGCTTGGAGAAGACACCGAACTCGTAATCAACGGCTCGGCCGTGTCTCTGAAACGCAAAGGCCGGGACGACGCGCAATGGGCCTGGTCCGCGCCCGTCACCCTGGCCCGCACCGCCGCCCTGTTTAACAACCGCCTGTTCCTGCTCACCGAATCCGGAACCCTCTACGGCCTGGACCCCGAAACCGGAAAGAAACGCATTGAAATCGATCTCACGCGCTATGTGGATATGCGCTTCTGGGATGAAATGCCGCAGAACGTAGACAACTACGCCGCCGGCTTGGTTTTCGCACGCGGCGGCCGCCTGTTCGTGAACGGCCCGTCCTTTATCGCGCGCATCAAAATCCTGCCCTTCCCCGAAGAAATTACTCTCACCGACAGCGAGACCCCGGAGTCCCGCGCCCTGCACCTGGCCATCATGTCCTGGGACAGCCGTTCCTTCCAGGCCGCCCTGGACTCCTTTCACGAAGTTGTCGATCAGTTCCCCAACTTCGCGCCCGCGCAGATGTTCCTGGGCATGGGCTACTCGGCCCTGCGCGAGCAGGATCCGCGCTTCCTGGACCTGGCCGTCCACCACCTCGAAAAAGCCTGGCAAATCGACCCGCACAACCCGGACGTGCGCTCCAACCTGCTTGGGAACTATCTCATCAAAGCCATGTCCCTCAACCCCAAAACGCAACGCGAATCCATCATCGATCTCTATGACAAAGCCCAGCGCGTGTCTCCGTTCTCTCTCATCGCGTACGTGGGCCTGGCCGAAGTTTTTCTTGGAGAAAAGGATTTTGTTGCCGCATCCAAAGTCATCGCAACCTCCCTGGAATACGGGTTCATGGGCCGCGACCAGTACCTGCTTCTGCTTGCATCCCTGTACATGGCCAACGACACCGACGCCGCCCTGGACATCGCCGCGCGCAGCGTGGAATATTTTCCCGACTCCTTCACCGCCGCGGTGCTGAAAGGAAAACTGCACTGCAAGCGCGGCCAATACGCCGAAGCCATCAAAGCCTTTGAAGCCGCACCCTCGCCCCTGGCCGACGCCGAAGCCGGGCTCAGCACGTTCCCCAGGCTGCTCACCGCCGGCGCCGGATTCTTCCACGGCAACGCACTCGGCCTGTCCGGCCGCTACGCCGACGGCATCAAGCGGCTCCAGCAGTTCATCAACGATATGCCCTCCGACTGGCAACTCAAAAAGCTCCAGGAACAATTCGAAGCCGAACTCGGCGCCATGACCCAGGGCGTGAACGAAGTCGATATCAGCATCGACGAAAAGTTCCGCGGCCGCTCCCTCGTGGAACTGCGAGCCGAGCGCGACTTCCAGGCGCCCGCTCTCCTGTCCGTGGCCCACTTCGCATACCGCAGCGGCAACATCAGCGAAAGCCTCAAATACCTCAGCAAAGTCGAAGCCCTCAAACCCCTGGACCACGAAACCCTGTCCTACACAGGCTACTTCTACGCCCTCAACGGCAAAGAATACAAAAAAGCCCTGGCCCTCACCCGCGCCGCCTTGGAGTCCGCACCCAGCGACGTGGTCTTCCTCAAAAACTACGCCGTGGCCCTGTGGAAAAACGGGGACATCAAGCAAGCCGAAGACATGTTCCAGAAAGCCCTGGCCCAGGACCAGCCCACTGAGTTCCTGCACTACGAATACGCCCAGCTCCTGTTTGATATCAAAAGCCGCCGCGACGACGCCATCGAGCAACTCAAGAAGGAATACGCTCTCAGCCCCCAAATCGCCGCCGTCCGCGAAGCCATGCAAAAAAATAAACTGCCCCTGGAATAGCATCAAGCCAGGCCCCCGCTCCAAGCAGGGTGTGGTGCGACACAATGTCCTAAATAAAAATGGAAGCCGCGGAGACGCGGAAGCGCGGGAAAGATTTTTCCTGGCGCGGCAGCGCCGCGCCTTTGCCCGGTTCATCCTGTCCAAATCGTTTCAAACCTCCTCCCATAAAGAAGGCAAATACCCGACCCGTTTTTGGCCGGGAATTTGCCCGCCAAAAATTTCTTGGAGGGAATCTCAAGGGGAACTTTTCAAAGTTTCCCTTGAGCCGTCGGAGACTCTTTTCTTTTTCCTTTGCCCTTGCCTTGGCATTTCCTCATCCTCGGCGCAACGCCGGGGAGGCGGGGACACGGATTCACGAATTGTCGAAAAGCCACGTCGAAGTTGTAACGGCGTGCGGCGCTGCAAATATTCTGCGGCCCGCCCGTCTCATCAAGGATATTGCTTCGGCGCTGTGCCTTGCGGGTGCGCCTCACTGGCAGTTTTACGCGTCATCACCCGCGCACTTTATTACGCCCGGACGTACACAGCGGCCCAGCCGCATTACAGGCCGGCGTGAGGCCCACCTCCTTCCCGAAAAAAAACACAAATCGGGGGTTTAGTAAAACCCCGGCGCCCAGGCCCGCCGGGTGCTGCCATGCGGAAGGAGATCGCATCGAATTGGCCGGGGGGCAAAACAGATTCAGCGTGCGCCGCGGCTGGCGCACTTTGGACGCGTTTGAATGCCGCAGAAAAACCGCGCACCGGAATCTCCGGCGTAGCGGCCGTATCCCCGCCTCCCCCGCGCGCCCGGCGCACACCGCCGGGACTTGTAGCGTGGATGAGGCAATAAATGTATGTGAAGCGCCATGTGGCGCGGAAATGGAAATGCGGAAGAAAAAGAAAAGGCAAAGGATTAACGCAGAGGAGCGCAGAGGCAGCGCAAAGGGGCGCAGAGAAAAACATTGTATTGCTATGGGCCATGATATGGC
>Ga0351878_1188_pt1 | contig 11135 bp, 5 predicted proteins | sample BONcelFGM3001D14_FD_206781 | JGI IMG/M metagenome (GOLD analysis project Ga0351878, IMG submission 206781) | Enriched cells from coal bed in the Powder River Basin, Montana, United States - BONCAT cells FGM rep3 HSBNCT.FGM.300.1.D14 ...
CAACTCTTCGAACTCGCACGCGCCCGGCTGTTCATTGATCAACGCCCGCCCCTGGACGGCGATTTCATCCACGCACTGGCCGATTACCCCGCGCCCGCGGTCGGCGTAAATTTCAGCGGGTTGCTTTCCGGCGCCCGCAAGCCAAAGGCCGCGTTCTTCTGGCTGCGCGAATACAGCGAACAAATCAAAACCACGCCCCCGCCCGCGCGCCGCGCCGCCCTGCCCGTGTCTCTTCCCCTGCCCCTGGCCATTGCCGCGGCCCTGCTCGCGTTTACGGGCCTTGCCGTGTGGAGCGGATTCTCCCTGGGCCGCATCATGCTCACGGATCCGGGCCAGACCGCGCCCCTTCCCGAACAAGGCGCGCCCGGAGACTGGATCGCCGGATTCCTGGCCCTGGCCCTGCCTTCGTTTCTGATCAGCATCGTGGCCGGAGCGCTTTTCCTGGACCTGGCCCTGCAATGGCTCGCGCCGCATGCGCAGGCCCTGCCCGGGTTCGCCGGCGCCCTGTACGGCGCAGCCGCCGGGTCTCCGGCCGCGCAGATCGCCCTGTCCGCCGCGGTCCAGGCCGCGGGCCTGCTCTTCTCCGGCGCAGCCGCCGCCCTGTTTCTCAACGCCACACCCGCGGCCGCCTCCAACCTGTTGGCGCGCTGCCTGTTCCCGCGCGTGTTCCTGTGCCTGCCCCTGCTCCTGCCCTGGCCCGGCCCGGTGCTTGCGATAGCGCCCGCGATCTGGGAAATCGCCCTGCGCGCACGCACCCTGTCCGCACTTCACGAAAAAAACACCGCGCCCTGGGCCGTGGCCGCCCTGCCCGCAGTGCTCTACGCGTGCGCCGGAATCCTTGCCTATATCGCGCTGGCGTAACGCCCCATCCGCAGCCGCCATGCGAAAATTCCCCTCCAAGCAACATTTTCAATGCCGGCTCCACCCTATAAGAAAACACGCCCCGCCCCTTTAGATTGTGACTTTGTTCACATGCAAAATTTGACACTCCCGCTTTATTAAAATAGAATTCCAAGCGCTGCTGTATGTTATTTAAACACAAAGGCGGGCGATCTCATGTTTCTGACAATCGGGGAAAGAATAAACGCTACGCGCAAGAGCATCGCCGAAGCGGTCAAGGCGCGGAACGCCGCCGCCATCCGTAAAGAAGCCGACGACCAGATCCACGGCGGCGCGCTCATGCTGGACGTAAACGGCGGCACCACGCCCGAAACAGAAATCGACAACCTGACGTGGCTCGTGGATGTTATCGCGCGGCACACCAATGCGCCGCTGTGCATTGATTCCGCCAACCCCCAGGCCATTGAGGCCGGAATCGAAACCCTGCTCGCCGCGCGCGCAAGCAAGCCGCCCGCCAAGTGGGATATCGCGCCCGGCATGCCCTGGCTGCTCATTAATTCCATCAGCGCCGAAAACGAGCGCTACGCAGCCGTCCTGCCCCTGGTGAAACAATACAACGCCGCCGTGGTGGGCCTGTGCATGGGCGACGACGCCATGCCCGACTCCGCGCAGGCGCGCGCCGCACTCGCCGGACAACTCGTGGCGCGCCTTAACGCCGACGGCGTGGACACCTCGCGCATCTATATCGACCCGCTTATCCTGCCCGCGGGCGTGGACCAGGCCAACGGCCCGGCCGCGATCCAGGCCGTGGCCGCCATCCACAAAGAACATCCCGAAGCGCACACCGTGTGCGGCCTCACCAACATTTCCTACGGGCTGCCGGCCCGGCCGTTGCTTAACCGCACCTTCCTGGCCCTGCTCATCAGCGCGGGCCTGGACTCCGCCATCGTGGACACCACGAACGTTAAACAAAATTCCGCAATGCTCGCGGCCCTGGCTCTCACAGGCCGCGATCCCTACTGCGCCGACTTTATCGGCGCGTTCAGAAAAGAACTTCTGGACATCTGAAACGGGCGTATGCCGAGAAAAGCAACCCAATCCCTGCTCCTGCTGGCCGCATATTTCATCGCGGCGGGCCTGTTGGCGTGGACGCCATGGCTTATTCTGCTCCAATCCCTGATCATCCTTCTCCCGCCCCTGGCCCTGCTCGTGGGCCTCACATGGACAACCGCCCGGCCCGAGTACACGGCCACCGCGGAAACACGCACCGAACCCATCGAGGACCTCGACCCCCCGGCGCGTAAAATCCTGTGGCTCAACGGGTGGTGGGAGTTCCGCCTGCCCAACGACCAGCGCTGGCGCCGCTGCCACGTGCCCCACTCATGGAACACCATCCGCGGCCTTGAATACTATGAAGGCCAGGGCTACTACCGGCGCCTGTTTAAAATCGAGGACGGGTGGAGCCTGGGCCGCGTGGCGCTCCACTTCCGCGGCTGCAACTACCGCACCGTTGTATCCATCGACGGCCGCGAAGTAGGCCGCCACGAGGGCGGCTACACCCCCTTCTCCATCGACATCACGGACCGCGTGACCACGGACCGGCGCTGCGAACTCGAGGTCATGGTGGACAACCGCCTCAGCCGCGAAACCGTGCCCAACGTGGTGGGCTGGCGCAACGAAGGCGGCATCCTGCGCGAAACATGGATCGAAACCACGCGCCCCATCCACATCTCAGACGTAACCGCTGTGTGCGAACCCGACCTCAAGGGCCGCGCGTCCGCCATCCTCACCGTGCGCATCGAAAACCCCGAATGGCTGCCCCGCGATTACCACATCGAGGTCTTCTCGCCCCAGGGCGCGCTCGTTCATGAACACAAAGAAGAAAACTGGAGCATGCAACAGATCGAACACGCGTTCGACATCAACTTCGTGGCCCTGTGGAGCCCGCAGAACCCGGCCCTGTACACCTGCCGCGTGACCATGCTCGGCGAAGATGAGGACCAGTTCGTGCTCCGCTTCGGCGTGCGCGGCATCGCCATCAAAGACAACCGCCTGTTGCTCAACGGAGAACCACTGGCCCTGCGCGGCGTCTCCCGCATCACCGACCACCACGACACCGGCATGGTGGAAACCCTGGCCGCCATCAAGGATGACCTGCAGCACGTGCGCGACGCGGGCTACAACTGCGTGCGCCTGGGCCCCACGCCCGCGCACCCCAGAGTGCTGGACCAGTGCGACCGCCTGGGCCTGCTCGTGCTCGAAGAACTGCCCGCCTGGTACGGCATGAGCTTTGACCTCGCCGACCCCATGTACCAGCAGTCCGCCGCAGCCCAGTTGCGCGAACTCATCATCCGCGACCGCAACCACCCCTGCGTGCTCATGTGGGGCCTGGCGCACAACATCGAAAATGAAACCCAGGAAGGCCGCTGGTTCCTGGAGCACCTCGTAAAAACCGCGCGCGGACTCGACAACCGGCCCGTGTATTTCACGGCCGGAGGCGCCGCAGACAAAGACATGTGCGCTGACCTGGTGGACGCCGTGATGCTCGTGCAATGGGGCGCGGACATGCGGCACATCCCGGACATGCAGGAGGAAATCGAGCAATGGGGACGCCGCGCCGCGAATAAACCGCTGTTCCCCATGTTCCCGGGCGTGGCCGCACTGCGCGGCGCAACCCTGCGCTGGGGCGGGCACTGGAGCGAAGACCGCCAGGCGTTCATCATGCAACAATACATCAAACAAATCAGCGCGCACGAACGCACCGCGGGCTTTGTGGCCGGCACCCTCTGCGACTACCGCGACCCGGGCAACGTAACCGGCCCCGTGCCCTTCATGCGCCTGTCCGGCCTGCTCAACCACTGGCGCGAACCCAAAACGTCCTTCGACGTGATCCGCAGATTGCTTAAAGACAACGAGGAAGTCAAACTGTCCACCGCCCAGCGCCGCGTGCCCATCACATCATTCTCCAAAGCCGTGGGCATCATCGCCGCACTCGTGGGCCTGGCGTTCTGGTTCAAACTCGGCGCCGCGGGCTCGTCCCTGTTCTACAACCCAAACCTGTTCCTAGAGCGCCACCCGGGCGCGGCCGCATTCGGCGTGGCCCTGTTCGCCACCACCCTCACATCCGTGGCCTGGGCCATCAACATCAACCGTTTCATCAAATCGGCGCCGCGGAAAATCATGAGCGCCGTGAACATGCCCTACTACCTGCTCCTGTCGCACCTGCTGCGCTCCGAAGCCATGCTGTTCACCTGGTCTTTCCTCACCCTGGGCGTGATTTTCACATTCGCCACCACAGTCCTTCACCTGGCCATAGACCCGGCCCAGCCCTTCCTTGCCGTGGCCGTGCTCACCGCGGCCTGCACCATGCCCGACGCGGTTTTCTCCCTGTCCGCCTTTTTTCGCCTGCCCCTCTGGTTCAGCATCTCCGCCTACCATGTGTGGAAAGCCGTGGTCTGCTACCTGGTCCTCGGCCCCCTGGGCATGATCATCTACGTATTCATCGCTCCCTACATCCTCGTGGGCGCTTTCTTCGCCTTTGTGCAATGGAAATTCCACGTGCTCAAATACGCAAGAAAAATGCTCAAACGCTAAAAAACCGGATCATTACTTTGTCAACTGCCCACAGCCGAATAAAGCGTAAAATCCCCCCCCGATCAAAACCCCGTGAGATATAAACATTTGCTTCTCAAAAGTCCATTGGAAACCACAAAACGCATTCCCCAAACCGCGCCGCAAGCCAGGCGTTTATATGAATCAACATACCGGGATCTGAAATCGATCCCCCATGAATCCAAAGAGAATTCCAGATCCGGGCGCGCCAACGCCTGGAGTCGCCGCACGGCATCCTGCGGGCCCCCGCCTACATGTTTAAAAGATTCCCGGTATTTTTATAGGTTTTGTATTATCATCGCATTTCCGCAAAGGATGCGGCCATTAGACGGATTATTCACATCTCACGAATTCAGGTTGCTGCTAAAAATGCGCCCGATCATTTCTCGGGTTGAGGACAAAAAGCATATTTCTGCCTCCGCAAATTTCCCTCTGCTCCAAAACCTCATAATGCCCCATGAACTCCTTGAGCATTTCCCTGTTGAAGCGGTGCCTTTTCTGGCCCGTGCCGGGATTTGAAAACGTACATCCCAACCAGTGGGCCAGGGGATTGGGCGAACCCGTCATGTTCCTCACAGGCTCAGAAACAATCACCTGCGCCCCGGCCGCGCTCAAAAGCAATTCAATCAGTCTTTCATGTTCAGGAATAAACTGGTACAGACTATCCTGAATAACCACATAATCCATAACCGGCAGGTGCGCCGCCGTGTCCAGATTCAAGTACCGTATATCAATGCCTCTTCTGTTTCCTGACCTGATAAAACCGCAGTTGATATCAAGCCCCATATACTGCACGCGCTTTCTGCGCAAAAATTGATAATACAATGCGCCGTCGGCGCAACAAACATCAAGCACGGAAGCGTTTTCCGGAATTAAATCGGCAACTTCCCGATATCGGTCCTCGCAATGAGTCCGATACAGCATTCTGTTTATCGTATGGAATAGAAATGGGGTTTTATAATAAAGAGCCGGCGCGTGCCGGCGCTGGTATTTCCCCATCATGCGCAAAACATGCCCGAAATGCTTCACGCCAATCTTCAGGCTTTGCATATGGTTTCCCGAAAGCTTGCTCTCTCCTATTCTTGGCCCGTAACAAACCGGAATCTGCCGGATTGCGGCGCCGCTTCCCACCAGAGCCAGGTACAGTTCCGCTGAAAATGATTCGTCAGCAACCGTGAGGCATTCCTTGATTCTGTCCACCGCGCCCTTTCTCATAACCAGATAGCTGGATCCCACATCATCCAACCTGTACCTGTTCCCAAAAATCAGAGTGACCAGAAATCCCAACACCAGATTGCCCAGAATCTTATACCAGGTCATATCCGCGCCGGGGTCATTGAATCTCCTGTGAATCCTGCTGCCGGAAACCACATCGGCATACCTGAGGCATTCAATCATCCTGTCCAGTTCATCTGCTTTAAATGTCCCGTCCGATTCAACCAGGACAATGATGTCCGCATCCGCTTCCTGCAACGCTCTGATACACGCGCTTCCGTATCCCTGCCTGCTTTCCGCCACCACCCTGGCGCCCTGCGCCTCCGCCACATCACGCGTTGCATCCGTTGAATTGTTGTCCACCACAACAATCTCATCCACATACTCTTTTCTTTTAAAATCGCCAATCACAAGGCCAACGCCGGCCTCCTCATTAAAGGCCGGCATCGCCACGCATATGCTTTCCCCGGACGGCAACATACTGATGTGTCCTGCCTGCAGAATTTGTTTCTCAGAAGATTGATCTATTGCGCAAGAGCGCTCTGTTTCTCCCATTGCCTCTTCTGGGTGATGCTATCATAAACAAAATTACAAACCGCCCTGGCGTCATCCGCGCCGCAAACGCTCCGGCAGTGGTTTTCTCCCGCGTCCACAGCAGAGCAATAACCGGTCATAATCGCCCGGACATCCTGATATCTATCCTCGCATTTCCCGGCCTCGGAGTCGATGGTTCCCCCTTTAAGCTGCCTGCGCAACTTCTTGCGCAGCCCGCTGTACTCCGGGAAATCCTCCATGCATGGAAAATAAATCAATGGCCCTTTCTGCATACCCGGACTTGTGGAATGAAGCAGCAACAACTTTCTCTCAATCAGCCCCACAATGCAATCTTCAACGTAGTCTATGGACCCCGGGGGAATCGAGGTGCAGCCGTTTAAATCCTGCTCCCAGGAGCCGATGCTCATGCCCAGCAGCCGGGTGCGCTTGTCACCCAGCACCTTGGCGGCGCGCTGGTCCAGCATCGGATAATTCAAGGATGCGCCCCACCCCCAATAACACGCATTGCGCTTGCCCTCCGCATCGAATCGATCACATTTTCTCATAATCTCTTTGGCGTAATCCACGGGATCCTCGGGATACTCCGTGTAATTTGCAAACGCCTTCCCAAACCGCCAGTAGCAATACGCCGATTCCTTGTCCTCAAAATATATCCTGTGGGAATCCTTGATCGAAAAATTCAAAATCGGGCGGAAGTGATTTAGAAACACCACGCAAAACAGCGCCGGAACGCACAGACTGATTGCATAATTGAGCTTCCCATGCGCGCCCGTAAGAGAATCAATAACAAGCGACAGCGCCGCGCCGCCCATCATAAACAGCAGGGGCATATTGTAAATGTAATAATCCGTAAATTCCTTGCTGGATAGAAGCACCGTAAAGAACAGGAACGGGATGACCGCAATACAGATGGTGGCGAGCAGAAAATACGCGTTGAACCGTGCCGGCTGCTTTCTCAGATGCAACACGTAATAGCCGCAAATCAAAAACAAAACCAGGAACGCCGCGGGAATCCACAACCTGTTGTCGAACTGAAACAAAAAGGCGTGCAGGTGAGATTTAAAAAAAGCAATCTGGTCAGAGGGCGTCTCAATCCTTCTGCCGTAAATGTTCTTTAAAAACATGATATTCTGAAATTTCGTTTTGCTTAAAAAATAAAAATTCGGGGCAAATCCGATAATGAAAAGACGCACCCCCCAAAAAACCTGATCGCTCTTAATGGCAACCCTTGCGGCGAAATCCCTGTCGCGCACAAGGTGCAGAATCAAAACAAAAACGCACAGGGACGAGTACATCAATGTGGAAAGATAAACAAAGGCCCCCAAACCCGCAAAAAACGAGAACAAATAAAAATACGCCATGCGCCCCGACAAACACAAGGAATAAAAAAAATACAGAATGAGCATGCACAGAAACAACGCCATGATGTGGCTGCCCACGCTGTTCATGGTTAAAAAAACAAACGTGACCGAGCAGAAAAAGAAGCACACAATAAAAAAGCCGACCCCTCGAACGAATCCGCCCTTCATAAGCAACGCGCAACAAATGGCAAGGATGCCGAATGAAAATAGAAACGGCGCCAGTTCCACTGAAAACGGAATCAATCCCCAGATACGCACTGGAATCGTGGTGATTATGGAGGTGATTATAATTGTTGTTTCGTAATATTCAGGGGTGTATTGCTCAATCGGAAACTGAAACCCGTGATGGATAATCTCTGACGCCGCGGCCCCCGAGTGGCATTCCTCAAGCCCTATGGGCGGCACCATTTCGGCCAAAACAAGAAATCTGCTGATGAAATATAAAACAAACAGAATTATATAAAATGCCGGCTTTCTTAACGGCCTGGCTTTATTGGTGAAATCCGTATACTTCATAAACTTCGCCCGCATTGTAGGCGCATGAGCGCAACCAGGCTTATTTCAGCCATCACTCAGGAACTGGCCCGGCCTTCAAAAGCACCATGTATTTTTCAAGGCATATTTTTGTTGGCTTGTTTACAGTATCACATTCCATTCCATTTGCCATACCGGCAGGATATGGGATCTCTTCCGTCATCATCCGATTTTAAGCCGAATACAAAAATGCGCCTATTAAAAATCTTTAACCGCACGAAACTGGAGTACATTATAGCCTTTTCAATTATGAAATTGAAGCATCTTGAAAATTCAATCGGGAGAGGGAGAGGAAAAAACAAAATCCCAAATCAGAGTGGCGAAAAATCCATATTGATTTGAAACATGCGCAACAAGTGAAATTGCTGAATAGCTCCGGCCCATGCCGCCGGACAAATCCCATGCCGCCGGACAAATCCCATGCCGCCGGACAAATCCCATGCCGCCCGGCGCCGCACGCCCGGAGCGCGCCCTGCCCGGGCGTGCGCCTATTGCCGGGGCTCAACCGGGCAGTAGCTGCTGATGGCGATGGCGGGCTGCTCGCCCAGGGCCTGGTCGTGCAGCAGCAGCATGTGGCGCACCAGGCCCGTGAACGATAGCCGGTTGCGCGGCTGCTCCACATACTTGCCCTGGCGCAGGATGTTTGAGTCTCCAAACGCTTCCTCGTATTCCTTGGCGGATTTGCTGGGCCCCACGGATACAAGCAGGGGGATGTTGTGCCACACTTTATTTTTGCGGATGTCCTTCATGATCCGGAATCCGTCTTTATTCGCCATTTTCAGGTTCAGAAATATGAGGCCGGGAACCGTCTGCTCCAGGCTGCGGCGCGCCTGGTCATAATCATGGGCCATGGCAATATTCTTGAACCCGGACTCTTCAAGTATTGTGCGGATGCATAAACTCGTGTCCGGGTCACTGTCGATGATGAGGATGGAACTGGCGAACATGCCGGCTTCGGACTCCGCGTTCTGCATTTTTGTCCACATCCTGCGGAAATCCGTATCCATATCATATATGCATGTGATGGTGTTCAAAAAGTCAGCCAGCCATTTGCCGCGCTGAATGCCGGTAAACCTTTTTATCTCCCGGCCGTTTCTGAAAACAATAATAGTCGGAAATTCCTCTATGTTATAACGTTTTTTGATTGCCTGCGCTTTCGACACATCTGTAAAGCCGAAAAAGACCCGGTCCCCGAACACCTTCTGAACGTTGTCCGCCATGGTGAGTTGCACTTTGCAGCTCACGGACCAGTCCACCGTGAAAACAACCAGCGCAAATTCATTTTTTATGATCTCATTAAAATCGGCTTCCATCAATTCCTTAATATTTGTCTGCATGGCGAGCACCCCCGGCACGATGTTTGACGCGTGCATATTTTGAACCGTTCACCAGGCCGCAGGGTTTCAGCGGCCAGGGAACCCCTTTCAATTCACCCCCGAGAATCCACCTGAAACTATCTCCTGTCGGGCATTTCATTCAATGCCAGCGAATGGCATTCTTGAATAAACCCAAGGCCACCCCGCCGTTTAACAACCAGCCACGGCCTGCGTTCGCCCTGCAATGTGAACGGATATGCATATATGAGATAACGACTAAACAAAATGCGTGCCACCCCGCGCCACACCATGTATGAATTTTGGGTCCTGGCGGGGTTCTGCTTGTTCCGCGCCTGAAATCACTGGGAAAACGCTCGTATTTTCCGCAGTGCGGCCAACGCGCCCCGGCCGGGGTTGTGCGTTTCGGGCCCGGGCGAAAAAATTGTGGAAGCGCCGGTTTTTTTTACAGGGCGCAAAAGTTTTTTGTACGCGGGCGCATGGCCGGGCGCACAGCCACACCCGGCACACAATGGCGCGCAGTATCAAAAACAGGGAGGAGATAACGGCAACTATAGCAATCACGGAAAAGAATTCAGCCCTTTACATTACAGGCAACGCATGGTTCAGAGCGTGGTTTTAAACACTACATAACCTGGCGGCGGCGGCCGCGCCCTATACAAAAAAACTCTTTGAGCACTGACAGAATTCCATAATATGGTCCCCCTTAGCAAAGGGGGATCAAGGGGGATGTGCATCTGTCACGAACCAACAATTTCTGGCTGTTCACCTCTTGGTTCGTTTCCGTGATTGCTATAATCCAAAGCCGCGCCTATTGTGAAAACTGTTTGTTGAACCATTTCTTGAGCATGGAGCGCGTCTTGGCCACGGGCGGGATATGGCCCACGCCGCCGCCGCATTTGAGCCATTCCAGATATTTGGGCTCGCCCGCAGCGTCAAACAGGGCCTGGGCCGTGGGCGCCGGCACAAAGATGTCATCGCTGCAATTGATCATGAGCAGGGGCCTGGGCGACAAACCGTCGATGAACGACAAGGGCTCAACCGTGCTCATGGCATCGGAAAACCCGGCAAGCGGCGCGCCGGTCTGCTCGCAAAAGCCGCGGATCCCCACCACAGGGGGCACCTGGCTGGTCTCCATGAACTGCGCCCAGTCCCCGCCGCCCACAATCAGCACAGCCGTGTTCACGCGCTTGTCCACGCCCGTGAAAACAGCGCCGAAAAACGACCCCATGCTCATGCCCACAAACCCCATGCGGCCCGTGTCGATATCGTCCCGGGTTTCGAGATAATCCACGGTGCGCATAAGATCCAGGATAGACTGGCGGAACGCGCGCTCATTGTCCGCCGCGTCCGTGGAAAGCACATCCTTGCCCTCCTGCCTGCGCGCCCCGTGGTACTGTGCGTCAATGGCCATGACCGCGTATCCCTCGGGAGCAAACAGCGCCGCAAACATGGCCGCCATGGACTTGTCCCCGCCGTAGCCGTGCTGAATAATCACGCACGGGCGCGCACCCTCACCCGGCGGCATATAAAGGTCCCCGGGCACGCGCTCGCCGTTTACACTGTCAAACGCAACGTGGTAAACCGTGTACGCGCCCGATTCCGCGGCCGTGTCCACCCGCGCATTCAGCGGCGCCGCATGATCATACGCGTAAACATCCGCAAGGGCCTGCGGCGCCGCGGC
>Ga0351878_1190_pt1 | contig 11036 bp, 7 predicted proteins | sample BONcelFGM3001D14_FD_206781 | JGI IMG/M metagenome (GOLD analysis project Ga0351878, IMG submission 206781) | Enriched cells from coal bed in the Powder River Basin, Montana, United States - BONCAT cells FGM rep3 HSBNCT.FGM.300.1.D14 ...
TTTTCTTTTATCCATATGATAGGGTATGAGCTGTTTTCCTCTGAAATTTTCTGTCTCAAAAAAATAACCTGCTTCACGGCCAATCTTTTTATTAAGTATTGCCTTATATCCCAGTCTTTCGTTCAATCTTTTGATATAAGGAGCCATATTTGGAATTATAACCTGCAGTTCAGGCTTAATGACATTTTTCTCCTTCTCATCTTTTAATCTCAAATGTTTAACAAGATCAATTCTCTTAACATAAGTAGAATTGGAAGAAGCAAACATTGTGGCACCTATAATAGAAAGATAGACTATACAGGTCGGGTCTTCTATCTGACCGAGAGGGACAAAATTATCTCTTCCTTTCAATGAAACCCTGAGTGTTATACCGTCAGGAGTATAAGACAGATCCATCTTATCATGAAACAAAAGCTGATCTTTTATATAAGAAATCAGCTTCTGAGGACTTTTTCTTCCCACAACATATCTTATGAACAATCTAATCTGATTGTATTCCCTGTCGTTTCTGATCATATTTACACCGCCGTTACATATTGATACCTGTTATTATACTAATTTAGTCTTACAATAGCAATAGAAAAAATTTATATAAAACAAAAGGATTTTTTCGAAAAATATATAAAGATTATATAAGTGAATAGTGAGTGGTTAGTAGTGAAAAGTGAAACCACGCATCACGCATCACAGAACCACCTGTCACGCGTTACACGTTACGCGTCACGATTATATATGGAGTGATTATTATGAAACACAGAGTATTTTTAACGAGAAAACTGCCTGACGAAGGTCTGGCAATGCTAAAAGAAAAATGCCATGTAGAGGTAAATCCCTATGATAGAATTTTAACAAAAGAAGAGATAATAGAAGGTCTTAAAGATAAAGACGGCCTTTTATGTCTCCTCACAGATAATATAGACTCGGAGGTTATCTGTTCCAATCCCCATCTCAAAGCTATAGCAAATTATGCAGCAGGTTATAATAATATAGATATAAAAACTGCGAGTAAAAGAAACATACCTGTTACAAATACGCCCGGTGTTTTAACTGAAAGTACGGCAGATTTAACCTGGTCACTGATACTGTCTGTAGCAAGGAGAATAGTTGAAGGAGATAAGCTATGCAGAGAAAAAAAATTTAACGGATGGGCTCCAATGTTTATGCTCGGTTCTGATATATGGGGGAAAACCCTTGGTATTATAGGTATGGGAAGAATTGGCCAGGCAGTAGCAAGAAGAGCACAGGGGTTTAATATGAAAATTCTTTATAATAGCAAAAGAAGACTGGCAGATGAAGAAAAAAAATTAAATATGACTTTTGTCTCTTTTGAAGAACTTTTAAAAGAATCTGATTTTATTACACTTCACGTCCCTCTTAATTCTGAAACAAAACACTTGATTGGAAGTAAAGAATTCTGTATAATGAAAAGAACTTCTTTTTTAATCAATACATCACGAGGAGAAATAATAGAAGAAAAAGCTCTTCTAAAAGCCCTCGAATGTAGTGAAATAAGAGGTGCAGGTCTTGATGTATATGAAAAAGAACCGGTCATTACAGAAGGACTTATAGGTCTTGAAAATGTTATACTCCTTCCTCATATTGGAAGTGCTACAGTTGAAACAAGAACCAGGATGGCAGTAATGGCTGTGGAAAACTTATTAACAGCTTTAGATGGTAAAATACCTCCTAATATTGTTAATAAAGAAATTTATAATAATTGTAAGATTTCAGCCAGTTAGTATTTATATAAAGGCTGGTTTTTGGAAAAATATCAATAATTTTTTATTAAGGGGCGATGTAAAATGACAGACAGTTCTGAACACTTAAGTGAAGAAACATTGAAACAGGTGGAAGAAATACTTGTAGAACTTAATGTAATTGATAAAAGCGAAGACAGGCATTTAAATATCTTTGAACTCAGAGGTGAAGATATAACTATCTCAAGAGAAATCGAACCTCCTGTACCTGTCAATAAAAGACTTGGAGAAACCATATTAGGTGCAGGTATAGGTGCTCTGATTATAGGAAGACTGGCAGGAGTTTTCCTGGGGAAAGAAGGGGCTATACTTGGTACAGTTGTTGGAACTCTTGTAGGAGGTATGACTGCTTCCTATATTACTTCCCCCTCTGCAGCCTACAAAGAAGTAATTCTAGAAGAAAAAGTCCATCCTGTCATAACAGTAAAAGAAGCAATGGAAGATTTAAAAAACGGTAAAGGTTTCTATATAACAGAGAGACATAAAATAGAAGCTGAAGACGGGGCCACCTATGATATGACTCACTGGACAAAAATGGATACAGTTGAAGACCTACTGTCTTTTTACAATATAGAAATAGGTAAAGCTCCAAAGAATGATTTTGAAAGAATCGGTCAATTACTCGATCAATTTGATTACAAGATTCTCTCTGAAGATGGAAGTACATTTTATCATGCAGAAGGTCCTCCTTTTACAGATGCAAAGAAAATCCTGCAGGGCAAAGGTGTAAATATAAGAAAATACAAGATCTTTAGAAAAGAAATAATGCAACGTGATGCAAAAGGAAACATAACAGGTTTCGGTTATGAAGATGCAGGAGAAGTTGTAGTATCTGACAGGGTAAGTACAGAAGCAGAGCTGACCTATTTACTTGAACATTATTAGTGAAGAGTGAAGAGTGAAGAGTGAAGAGTGAGTAATTATTATCCCTTCACCCTTCACAGATCACCTTTCACCAGTTATAGCTGATAGCTAGACCTTCGATAATTTCTCTTTTAATTGCCTTATGAGAGATATATCCACCGGGTCAACCCCTTTAAGTAAAGCGAGATATATGCTCACGAAATCACCGAGATAAATCATAGACAGTATTTCTTCAAGGAAAGATGTACTGTCTATTTTTATTTCCTCCACTGTAGTAATTTTTTTCCCTGCAATTTCTTTTAAAAACTCCACTCTTGTTTTTATAGAAACATCTTCTTCCCTGCTTCTGAGCAGTATAAGGGAATAATTATCTTCTGTTTTATTCCAGGCACAGATAGTATTATGACACAGTTCGGGAAAATTATCATAAAAGGCCATAGTTTTTGCATTTTCATTTATCTGGTTTTTCCATCTTTTTGCCACAGGTTCAAGATAGGATTGGGAAGAATAAATTAAAGGTATTGTGCCGGTCATTTTCATTGCCAGTTCTTTGGCATAGTTTTTCTCAGATGGCATATGTCTGCCAGATTTTTGTCTTAAATTCTTTAAAGTTTCAATAGATTTTACTATTTCTTCCCCTGGATCGGTTATGAGAGATAAAACATATAAACTATATAAGAGCGGCAGAAACAGAAATGCCAGAGCACATCTCGGCTGGTATCCGGAAGGTACTTTTACGTATGGTATATTATCTGTTATGGCTTTTTCCAGAAGACGCCCTCCGGAGGCATATATTATAATACTGGCTTTCCTGGACTTCACCGTATCATAGACCTTTAAAATTTCTTCCGTATCACCTGAATAACTTACGAGGAGACAGAGAGAGTCAGATGATATAAAATTCGGCACAGTGTAATGATGAAAATACATTACAGGAATATTAATTTTATCATTTACCAGTGCTTGAATCAGTTCTCCTCCTGTGCCTGACCCTCCCATACCGAATATTGAAATATTTGAACATTTTACTTTCTGAAAATTTAAACCTTTGCAAATTTTGAGAGATTCTTCACATTGTTCGGGGAATTTTTCTACCGTTTTAAGGACATCTGTTGTGTCTATAGAGATGTAACTCTTTGTATCATTAAGGTCTATAAGCATTTTTTACTTCCTTTCTTAATTATTTTGTCATATTATAACATATTTTAACATTTTCGGTTTTAGATTCGGAATAAAAACAGGAAATTTTCGTAACATTAAATAACTAAATATAACACGCAAATCATTTGTCACAAAATGTTCAGGCCTGGGTGTGCCGGCAATGTGGATTACCTGCTGCCTGAATCACGGATTAAACGGATTAAAAGATTACACGGATTTTTTTAATCCATGCACTCAGTGTAAGTCGAAGTAGGAATTACATTTACCTGTCCCCTCTCTACAGATTTGTACGTGCGGAATTACTGCATACAGCTCCCACAACACTATTGAATTTTACCATATCCCATGATAAGATAATTATCACTAAATTGTCAGAACCGGCATGTGCATGATTAAAGATTAACAGTATTTCACAATGAAATGAGTAAAAACAATGATATATGATTATGTAATTATGAATAAAATAACGGAAGAACTGAAAGGGAAATTAACGGGAGGCATTATTACAAAAATAATACAGCCTTCGGCTCTTACAATCATTATGAATATAAAACAGGGAAATACTCTCTATAATTTACTTATGTCTGCAGAATCCGAACGTCCCCGGATATATATTACAGAAGAAAAACATGCAGACAAAATTCCTTCTCTAAATTTTTCTCTTTCACTGAAAAAACATATAATAAACGGGAAAATACTGGATATTTCCATTACTCCTCTGGAAAGAATTTTAACATGTCATATAAAAGCCAGAGATGATATAGGTGAATTAAAAAACAGGCTCCTTGTAGCAGAAATCATGGGAAAACACAGTAATATTATACTTTTATCCGGGGAAGATAAAAATATTCTCGGATGTATAAAACATATAACTTACAAAGTGAACAGATACAGAGAAATACTTCCCGGCGAAATCTATATAGCTCCTCCTTCGGAAAAAAAAGAAAATCCCCTCCATGTAGAAGAAGAAACTTTTCTTAAACTGGCCTCATCGGAAGGTGATTTAGAAAAAAATCTCATAAAAAATTTCAACGCCACAGGTTCACTGCTTGCAAAAGAAATAATCATAAGAGCAGGATTAACACCTGACATATCCGGGAACAATCTCTCGGAATTAAAAAATCTTTATCTTACATGGAAAAAAACATGGAATGAAATCAATGAAAGCCGCACTTCATACCTTTATAAAGCAAAAGGTGAAGAAAAACCTCTGTGGAAACTGCCTCTTGCCTATCCCATAGAGTTAAAATTACCTGGCTCTTTACCTGGAGAGAAAATAAATGATCTCAACAAAGCCCTTGATAGAGGATATAAAATACAGAATAATATCGAAATATTTAATAGAGAGAAAAAATCTCTCTCAGACGGAATTTTTAACTATAAAAAGAAATTAAATGACGATAAAAGACGGATGGAGGAACAGTTAAAAAAGGCCGGCAAATGGGAAGAATACAGGAGAAAAGGTGACATTATACTGGCAAATTTACATATTAATACAAAGGAGAAAACAGTTGAACTCATAGATATTTTCGATGAAGAACAGAAAAATATAAAAATTGACATAAATCCATCACTTTCTATGTCACAGAACGGACAGGCTTATTTCAAAAAATATAAAAAATCCTTAAAAATAATGAAAGCAGCCGGCAAACAGATGGAAGACCTCCTCAAAGAACAGGAGTATATTGAAAATATTTCCCTATCTATAGAACTGGGTGAAACAGTAAAAGAACTGATAGAAATAAAAGAAGAACTTATGGAAAATGCCATAATAAAAGTTAAAAAACCTCCTGAGAAAAAGAAGGAAAAAGATATACCTTCTTTTATAAATGTCATGTCAGAAGACGGCTGGACCATAATGGCAGGTAAAAATAACAGACAGAATGATATGCTTACCATGAAAATAGCAAAAGGAAACGATCTGTGGCTCCATGCAAAAGGTATTCCGGGGTCACATGTAATAATCAGAAATCCGGAAGCTGTAGATACAGGGTCTATCCCTTACAGAACGCTCCATAAAGGGGCAGCTATGGCGGCATATTACAGTAAAGGGAAAAATTCGTCCCATGTCCCTGTAGACTATACCCTGGTGAAATATGTAAAAAAACCTAAAGGAGCAAAACCTGGTATGGTCATTTATCACGGGGAAAAAACTATTTCTATAACACCACAAAAACCTTAATAAAGGGAAATTAAAGAAGAGTAGTAGGATTGGACGTATCTTCTTCAATAGCTTTTTTCTGTACCATTTCCTGAACAGTCCAGACCTGATTTCTGCCATGCTCTTTGGCATAATAAAGGGCCTCATCTGTTCTCTTTACAAGCTCCTGTTTTGTTGTTGCATCCATGGGATAACTGCCGACACCTATACTTATATTCACATGAAGAGGAGTTGCCTGACCTGAAAATTCCTTTTGTTCTATAAATTTACGTAATCTTTCTGCATATATTTTCGCGCCCTGGGCACTCTGTTCGGGAAGGATAATGGCAAATTCCTCTCCGCCATAGCGGGCAGGAATGTCTATATTGGTACGTGAACTATCTCTTACAGCTTTTGCCACTTCAATGAGAACTATATCGCCCTGCTGATGGCCGTAGGTATCATTGAATTTCTTAAAATGATCTATATCAAACATTATAAGGGCAAATTGATAACCGTAACGTTCGGAACGTAGTATCTCTTCATCGAGACGTATCTGAAAATATCTGTGTATATAAAGCTGTGTAAGTCCGTCTGTAATAGCAAGGGTATGAAGGCGGGATCTCTCTATAATTACAGCTAACTGAGTGGCAAGGGTAGTTAGAAGTCCCTGATCGTCATCATCATAATCTTTACTCTTCTTTTTATTTGTAACATTTACAATGCCTATAACCTTGTCATTGATTATCATAGGAACACACATGAGGTTTCTAACCTTATAATCTTCCTGTCTTTCCTCTCTGAGTAAAAACCTCGGGTCATTATAACCTTTATTTGCCATAACAGGTTTGCCTGTCTGTGCCACAAGACCTGCTATACCTTCACCTACTTTGAAAATCTGGGTTCTTTTGGACTTTTCTACAATCTCATCACCCTTAAGAGCTCTTAAAACGAGAGCTCCTGTTTTTTCATCAATAAGCATAATAGAACCCTTCTCAGAACTTATTCCCTTCAGGATTGCATCCAGAATTATTATAAGCAGTTCATCTATATCATCTGTCTGATTGACAGCCTGACTTACATCATAGAGTAATGTCAGTTCATTAACACGTCTATTTAAGAGTAAATTGGCTTTTTTAAGGTTCTCCATATACATAAGCAAATTGGATGACATCTGATTAAAAGCAGATGCCAGTACACCAAGTTCATCTTCTGTCTGGACCTGTACACGATAATCTAACTGACCGGAAGATATGGCTTTCGTTCCCTGAACCAGTAATTCAAGAGGATCTGTTATCCTTTTTGTAAAATAAGAACCGGTAAGAACACCTATTACAATAGCAAGTATGGCTATTATAATACTCCTCAGAATATGCCACATTATTTCATCATCTACATGTTCAAGAGAAAAACCTACCCTTACAGCACCATGTTTTTTTCTACCAATCAAAAGGGCACAGGTAGTTTCATTTATATAATTTTTGTAGGTATCATTGTAATAGGTGATTGATTTAGTGGGATTTTCAAAATTTACTGAAGCAAAGGCAGAATTATTAATATCCTGAGGTATTATATCAGAGGGCCTCATAGTTTGAGGCTTCCATTCACCACTGGACGTATCTTTTTCAAGTACTTCCTTGCCACCCTGGGTTATTACTTTTCCATCTTCATCTAAAAAAATTACATATTCAATATTCTGTTTTATTTTCAATGATTCTACAAACTCATCCAGAGAGGAAAAACTCTTATCAATAACTGCCTGAATAGTACCTCTGGCAAGAGTTTCCGTCAAAATCAAACCTTCATCTTTAACCTGATTGTAATGGTATGCTCGAAATGAAACAACATTTATTACTGATATAGCACAGATGGCAACAGCTATGACTATTACAAAACAGACTATGAATTTATACTTCAGACTGAATTTCACTGCATCAAATACTTTATGGGAATTGGAAAATCTCTTAAACACAGTCTAAACATACCTCTCGTTCTGGCCGGCATATAATAGATTATACCGGTAACCATTAAGATAGAAAATGTTATAATAGCAATTCGATGAAAATTATATAAATCCTCTCTATTTCCTACTACTATCTGACTGATTTACAAAATTTTCACATATAGGAGGACTAACAGGTATTTCGTCGAAAATTAATTAAAATTTTTATTACATTACAGGAGGTGAAACAAAAATTTTTGTGTAAAAACACAGACATGGTCCTTTATAAAAACAATCATGGAATGGAAATTTATTAATAGTCTCTTTCCTCGCGTGACGCGTGACGCGTTACGCGTCACGATTTAATATATTTGAGACAGTTATTTAATTGTCATTCCCATATTGAGAATTTAATCAGCAACATATAAAAAGGAGGTATATAAACTGGCGTATTTATTGCCAGTTATTATAAAATTATGTCAAAAGTCAGTTGTTTATTGATAATTATTATGTTCATGTTAGCAGGCTGCGGAGGAGATAGCGGAGGAACTGCTGTTCCAACGACCTCTCCTGTCACGAGTTATACCATAACTACAGTATTGAATAACCTGATTGAACTGAGCACTATAGGTAACTCAGGTCATTATGAAATGTGGGCAAAAGTAGGAGGAAGCAATAAAAATATAGGAAAATTCCAGATAACTGATAATATTATTAGAAATCTTGATGGTGCTGAAATAGGCAAACAAAATGAACCATTTACCCTTAAGGCAAATGATAATCTCAGAAGTGCTACGGAAATATTTATTACTGTAGAAGAAAGCAGCACAACACCTACCCAGTCAGTATTGAGAGGAACTGTAGATAGTATTACAGGTACAGTAGTATTGAATCCCGGGTATGCCATAATAGAAGGAGGCAATACTCAGTTACTGGTAAGTACGTCAGTTGCAAATATAACTGGTTCTTACAGAGTAATAAATAATAATCAAATAAGTTTCACATCTTCTTCCGGACAAAGTCTTTTAACTTTAGAACCGCTAACTCAATCATGGACCTACGGTGCATGGCTTGTTAGAGGCAACAGTGCAGAATTAATAGGCAGATTCAAATCTGCTTCAGAAGCACCTGATAAAACTTTCTCTTACAATATTAATGACGGCAGTTCCACTGTAATGATAACAGCAGAACCGTCAGGCACTCAGACCAGCCAGCCTTTCACCCTCTTAAAACTGCTTTATGCAACAATACCATCAGGTGGAAGCGAGAATTTAGGTATGACTTATAATGCCACAGGTCTACCGAGAGGCAGCGGAATAGTTAACTGATCAGTCATTCTGTAAAATAATAAAATCAGACTTTTACTGAGTCTGATTTTATTATTTTATTCCCCTGCTATTTACATTATTCATTTCACTGTGCTATTATAAAGACAGGTAAATTTATAGAAAAGGAGTGAAGAAAAAATTGCCAGTTATAAGTACAGATAAAATCCTGGAGATAGCGTTAAAATCAGTAGAAACAGCTATAAATAAAAAAGCAACAAATCCTGTTGTTTTAGGTTTAACAGGCATAAGTATTATAGCAGATTATTTTATTATTTTAACAGGTCAATCACTGGTACAAAATCGTGCCATAGCAGATGCAATACAAATGGCTTTAAAAGAAGAAAATCTCACATTGAGACGTGAAGGCTATGAAGATGGAACCTGGATATTAATGGACTATGGCCATATAGTTATTCATATATTTCAGGACAGTACAAGATATTACTATGATATAGAAGGATTATGGGGTGATGCTGCCAGGGTAAGTTTATCGGAACTGATTGAAATATAAATTATTCCCTTATTCTCCTCAGTTATTCTTTTTATCAACAGACGAACAAAGAGTGGCATAGTCTTTTCCTAAAATAATAGTTATATCTGCCATGCCGCCTTCTCCGGAATTAGTCAATATTTCCGGCTTACCAAGTATATTAACAATTGGTGACACAGACTGAGAGTCAAACTTTGAAGAATTTATTATAATCTGACTTGTTTCGTAATCGGCTCTGTCTGCATTTTTCACTTCCGTAATCTTAAACCCTCCGATTGCTGCCAGTTGATCTTCCAGTTTTTTTGCCACTCCGTCTTCACCGTTACCATTGAGTATCTCTACAGATGGTTCAGGAATTTTTCCCATTAAATATTCGTCTATATAACCCTGAAGCTGTGTTTCATCTATTATCTGATAACTTACACCGCCTGAATCATCACCATAAGTCGGAATAGTAGCCATTTTTACATCATTCATATTCATATGTTTGTAGATATTCGCAAGAGCCATTAATTCAGTAGTTGAAAAATTGGTATCCACATTGTCAAGAACTGTCTGAATTAATTTTCTTAATTCATTAATTCCGGTAATTTTAGAGGCTTTACCTTTAACAGCGTACATTACCTGCTGCTGTCTTCTGATTCTGCCGAGATCCCCTTCGTCATCTTTTCTAAACCTTGAATACTGAACAGCTCTATCACCATCAATAGTCTGCCATCCCTCTTTAAGATGTATATGAAGATGTCCCCAGTTATCATCATAATCCATATCTTTCTCTACATAAGTTTCAATACCGCCAAGGGCATCTACAAGTTTGGGAAGAGCCTGTGTTCTGACTACAACATAATAATCTACAGGTATTTTACATATTTCTGAAACAGTCTTTTTGGCAAGTTCTATTCCTCCAAGTGAATAGGCAGAATTTATCTTTTCTTCGTAATATCCGGGAATATATACCCTGGAATCTCTTGGAATAGACAATAATCCTACAGTCTTTTTATCAAGGTTAAAATTGGCTATCATTATAGTATCTGTCCTTGCACCTTTAGTATACATAATATCCTGTTCTGTCCAGTTATTATCAAGTCCTACTACGAGGACATATAGATTTCTCTTATCTGCAGGGAAAGTATTCTCACCTGGTATCCATGGCATAGAAAAACTATTCATACTAAAAGAATGGTTTTTAGTATTGTCGCGAGTCATAAAATATTTTTTTGCTATAACTGCTGCACCTATTAAAATGAGGATAAAGATAAATAAACCTGTCAAAAATCTAAGAAAGAACCCACGCCAGTTTCTTTTTTTCTTTTTACCATTTTCCTGTGCCAAATCCAGTTCTCCTTTCAATATA
>Ga0351878_1191_pt2 | contig 10616 bp, 9 predicted proteins | sample BONcelFGM3001D14_FD_206781 | JGI IMG/M metagenome (GOLD analysis project Ga0351878, IMG submission 206781) | Enriched cells from coal bed in the Powder River Basin, Montana, United States - BONCAT cells FGM rep3 HSBNCT.FGM.300.1.D14 ...
CGGCGGACACGTTGTCCGCGGTGATGCGTTGGGAGAAACGCACCACGTTCACATCGGGGTTAAGGGCCTTGGCGCGCTCGGCCGCGGATGCGGTTTTGGATGCGCCGATGTGCTGCGTGTCATGAAGGATCTGGCGCTGCAGGTTGCTGACGTCAACCGAGTCACCGTCGCAGATGCCGAGCGCGCCCACGCCGGCCGCGGCCAGATAAAGGATTACGGGCGAGCCCAGGCCGCCCGCGCCCACCACGAGCACGCGCGCGGCCGCGAGCTTGCGCTGCCCGGCCTCGCCCACCTCGGGCAGGCCGAGCTGGCGGGCGTAGCGCTTGCGTTGTTCGCCGGTCAATTCAGCCATGGAATTATCATATGGATCCCGCGCCGGAAAGTAAACCGCAACCCGCGCCGGTAAAAGTGACTGGGCATTTCACAAAATGCCGAAACGCCTATAATGAAATTCATGAATACGCGCAGGCGGCCCAAGGGGCTGCGCACATTTATCATGTTCTGGATGCTGGGCTTGGTCGTATGTTTCGCGGCGTTTGCCGGGGCATTGATCTGGAGCACCACGCAGTTGCAGGCCATGGAAGCGCGCATATATGTTGATTCGCAGGCTCTGGAGCTGTCGCACCAACTGGAGACGGCCATCCTGGGCGAGCGACGCGAAGATCTGCTGTATCGGGCCACGGGCAATTCCGAGCATGTGCGCTTGAGGAACAAGGAAATGGCCAAGGCCGTGCGCCTGCTCGGCATGCTGGGAAAGAACGCCACGTCCGAAGAAGAGCTGAGCATTGTACGGCTTGTGAAACTGCGTTTCGAGGTCTACCGCCAGTCCGCGGACGCGCAGCCCCTGGAAGACGTGGAGCCCCTGCGCGTAAAAACCGATGAGCTGCTCAAAGCCGTGGAGATGTTCCGGATACAGAACCGGAATCAAATGACCAGGACAATCCAGGCCAGCGCCGCGCTGAATGAGCAGGTGGACAGGCTGTCGCAGATACTCATCGTGCTGCTGGTTATGGCTGTTGTGGCGGGTTCGGCCATCCTGATGTACCGGATCATTCAGCCCACCCTGGCCCTGACACGGGTTTCGCAAAAGTTCGGGCAGGGAGATTTTGCGGTGCGCGCCCGTGTGTACCGGCGCGACGAAATCGGGCACCTGTGCGACACCTTCAACGACATGGCCGACGGCATCTGCGCCCTGGAACAGGATCGGCTGCATTTTGTGGCGTCCGTGGCGCACGATTTAAAAAACCCGCTCATCGTCATCGGGGGCGCGGCGCGGCGCATCCGCAGGCAGGAGAACATTTCCCAGGACCAGGCGGGCTGGCTCGACCGCATCGCGCAGCAGGTCACATCCCTGGAAACGCAGATCCATGAACTCATGGACGCGATCCAGGTGGAGACAGGCAGCCTTGAACTGAACAGCAGCGAACATGACCTGGTGGCGCTGGTGCGGCGCATCAAGGAGAATCACGAAGAGGTTTACCGCTCGCATGATTTCGCGTTTGAAGCCGGGTGCGAAACCTGCCCGGCGCCGTGTGATGCGGACCGCATGGAGCGCGTGCTCACGAACCTCATCAGCAACGCAGTAAAATACAGCCCTGAGCATTCCATGGTCACATTGTCCGTGGCGCGCGAGGGCGTGCGCGCTATGATTACGGTCAAAGACCAGGGCATGGGCATGGCTCCGGAAGACGTGTCGCGCCTGTTCAAGCCCTTTTCGCGCCTGAGCCGCTCCGCGGACCAGGCGCGGGGCACGGGCCTGGGCCTGTTTTCCGCCATGCGCATTGTGGAGGCGCACGGCGGCGCCATCAGCATCCACAGCACCCCGGGCCAGGGCACGTCCGTTCGCGTGGCCCTGCCCCTGCCGCGATCCTGAATCATTCATTCCCATTTAATCGATAGCAGTGCTCAAGGCATTAAAAACGTCTTGGACGAATCATGGATTTTGTTTGAAAAAAATCGGTGCGTTTCAGCTTGAAAACGCCTGCTGCACGCGTGCGTAGGATTCTTTGTCGCCGATGCAGTGCAGGGGTTCGTGGAACCGGTAGGCGTGCACCGGGGTCTGCGTGTGCAGCCAGGCGATGAAGTTGCCGGGGGCGTCGGATTTGGATCGATCATGGCGGAATACGTCGATATATTCGCCGATCAGCAACAGGCTTGGTGGTGTGAGAATGTACATGCAGGGTACGCCGTATTCGGATTTGGGACGCTCGGGCTTTTCTTCGAAATCCACGATGCGGTGGTTGCTGTCAAGGGACACCACGCCGGTTTTACGCAGCTTCCCGATGTCGGGCAGGTGGCGGGCCACCACGCAGTCGGTCTGTTTCTGTTCGTAGAAATCGATGAAACGGCCCAGGGGAAAGGTGTAGATGTTGTCGCCAGCCATGACCAGGAGCGGGCCGCGCGGGGGCGCCTGTTCCGCGGCCAGCTTGAGGTCGGCGATGGCGCCGAGCCGGTTTTCGTTGGTGGTGCTGCCGTCGTTGAGCAACGTCACGTTGTCGCGGTTCAGAGATTCAACCCACGCCGCGAACTGGCCGTAATAATAGGCGTTCGAGATGACTGTGAGATGATCGATTTTTCCGGTGGAAAAGAGCTGATCGGCAAGGTGCTGGATCACGGGTTTGCCGTTCACGGGGAGCAGGGGCTTGGCGGTTGTCCTGGTGATTTCGCCCATGCGCTTGCCGTAGCCCGCAGCCAGGATAAGTGCGTTCATACGATGCGCGCTCCGTCTCCCATGCGGCAAAAATGCACTTCATAGGTGTCCGCATACTCGGGATGTTTTTTGGGATATTCCGCGGCCACGGCTTCGCGGATGATGTCGCGGCGGGACGGGTCGGACAGGCCGATGCAGCAGCCGCGGAACCCTGCGCCGGAGAAGCGCGCGCCGTAGACCCCTCGGGTGACGTTGAGAATTTCGGTGAGGGTGATCATGGGCGGGCACCCGCATTCGTAATTCTCGATGGAACTCATGCCCGACTCCATCATGAGCCAACCCAGGTGCACGAGATTGCCCGTGGCCCAGGCTGTGCGGCCTTCCTGCACGCGCGAACATTCGGTGAAGAAGTGCTCCACCCGCTTTTGCAGGTTGGGTTCCAGGGCGTCCTTATGTTCCATGAACTCCATTGGCTTGACTTGGCGCAGGCGCACGCGCCCGTTCGGGGGCGCGGCGCGGCCGGCCAGTTCCAGGATGCGCCGGGCCGCGGCTTCACACTCATGCACACGCTTGTTGTAATCCGTATTTTCGAGCTTTTTGGCAACGCCCGAATATACCACGAGGATGTCGAACGGGGGCAGTTTTGTCACGGGCGTTATGTGTTTGTAATTTTCGCTCTGGCAGTCCATGCTCAGCAGGCGCTTGCTGTCGGCCAGAAGGATCACGGACTGGTCCAAAATGCCGTTGTTGAGGCCGATGAATTCGTTTTCCACGATGCGGTCGTATTCGATATTTTCCTCGCGCGTGGCCTGGATGCCGTTGGCGGCTTCCAGGGCGAGCAGGTAGGCCACGCCGCAGGCCGCGGACGAGCTGAGGCCGCCGATGGGCATGTCTCCGTGCAGCACGCCGTTGATGCCGGTTGTGAGTTGGTGCTTCTGCGCCAGGGCCATGGCCGCGCCGCGCGCGTAGTCGCTCCAGTCGTGCGCGCGCGCAAAGGGTTCGAGCACGGAAAAGGACTGGGGCTTGGGGAAGTTGAGGCTGCGCAGGCGCACGCGCCCCTCGGTGTTGGGATCAAAGACCAGGGTGATGCTGTTCTCCAGGGCCATGCCCGTGACCAGGCCGTGCTGGTGGTCCACGTGCGCGCCCAGGGGGCAGATGCGGAACGGTGCGATCACCGCGCGCAGGTCCGATGATTTAGAACCGAATTGCTTGATATGCGCTTCTTTGAGGCGCTCGATGCGCTCTTCCTGAGTGTTCATATACAGTGACAAACCCCGGCAATAGAAATACGGTGGATATTATAGCCAAACACGGCGCGGGGCGCTATGGCGGCCGGCACATCCGTTACACATAAAAAACCGCGCCCTTCATGGGGCGCGGTTTGTGGTTTCATCATGTCCTTCACAGCCTGCTTGTTACTCCCAGTTGTCGCAGTCGAGTTCGGGCTTGGCGCACAGGCCTTTGTTTCCGTCAAGGGCCATTGGGGTTGCTTTTTCGTGGCATTTGACGCAGGACTTGGCGCGGGATTTGGCCTGGGCCTTGTGGGGCTCGTGGCAGTCGCCGCAGCGGTTGTGCGCTTCGATGCTGTGCAGGCCCTTTTTTTGGATATCGGCGTGGCACTTGGCGCTGGCGCAGTTGGAGAACATAGCCGGGCTGTTCCAGTCGTGGGTCTTGTGGCAGGACGCGCACCCGTCTTTGGCGTGTTCCTTGGGCAATTGAGCCTGGACATCCTTGTGGCAGGCGGCGGAGGCGCAACTGGCAATGGTCTTTTCGTGGGTGTTGTGGCACACGCCGCACACGATGTGCTTGGTGTCCTGCACCTGCCTGGCGGGTTCGGGATGGCAGTCGGCGCAGGCCTTGACGCCTGACAGGCGCCAGTCGTATGAGATGTGGCATTTGTTGCAATAGGTGTGGTTCTGCACGGGCTGCCGTTTCTTGATGGCATCGGGCGCGTGGCAGGTGATGGAGCAGGTGTCCAGGCGGTGGCAGGTGGCGCACTGGGCCAGGTCCTTTTGCTTGTGTGTGGCCTGGTGGCCTTTCTCAGCCCAGTCTTTGCGGTGCGTAATCACGGTTTCGGACTTGTGGCATGCGCCGCAGAATTCCTTGTCATCGTGGCACAGGTTGCAGAAGGCGCGGGACGTTTCCGCGGGCTGCTTGTGGGCGCTGAGCCAGTTGGCGGGCGCGTGGCTGTCCGGCGCATTGGTCTTGTGGCAGTCCATGCACATGGAGGACTCGTGGCACTTGGCGCATTCCTGAGTCTTGGTCATGCTGGCGCCCTTGTGGCCGCCGGCGTTGAATTCGGGTGAGTGCGGCGTGGTCACGGCCTGGTGGCAGTCGGGGCCGCTGCACGAGCCCGTGCTGTGGCAGTTCTTGCACAGGCTGGTTTTGGATTGCGGGTCGTTCCTGTGTGTTTCCTTGAAATTGGCCGGGTGCGTGGGCGCCACAATGGCCGAAGTCTTTTTGTGGCATTCCGAGCAGAAGGTGGTGGTGTGGCAGCGTGTGCATTCGTCCACATCCGAACGCGGCTTACCCGCGGCCAGGTCGGCCAGATGCCGGGCGTGGCCCAGGGACCAGCCGTCCGCGTGGATGCGCCGGCCCTGGTGGCACGCGATGCAGAAATTATACTCGTGGCATTCCAGGCACTTGGTGTTCAGCTCTGTGCTGGACGCGAACAGCGGGTGCGTCTTGACAAAGTCGGCCGGGTGCTTGCCTGTGCCGTCTCCGGCTTCGAACCGCAGGGGCGCGCCCTGCTTGGTGTGGCATTTGTTGCAGAACTCTTCGGTGTGGCAGCTGAGGCCTTCGCACGTGGCCACCTTGTCGATGAACTTGGCGTGGCCCTTATCTTTAAAGTCTTTTGCGTTGTGTTCTTTTTTAATGGCGTGGCAGTCGGTGCAGAAATCAAAGTCGTGGCACTGGGTGCAGTACCGGCCGTTTTCCTTGGCCTGCTTGACGTGGTCGAAGGCCACGTCTTTGAGTTTGCCGTCTTCGCCCTTTTCTTTCATGGAGGGGTGTTGGGGCTGGGTCACGTGGCAGCCCCAGCAGAACTGGCGTGTGTGGCACTTGCTGCAATCCTGGTCTTTTTCCTCGGCGTTGCGGTGGTGGGGCTGTGAGATGCCGGCATCCATGAGTTCCTTGCCGGTGACTGAAGCCAGGGTCATGCCCTGGGGTGCGTGGCACACGCTGCAGTCCGAGGAACCCTTGCCGTGCATATCATTGTGGCAGTTGACGCACAGGGAGCGGCCATTGGCGCCGAGCATGGCAACTGCGGTGTCGGGGTTGTGCCCGGCGCCCTTGTGGCATGTGAGGCACGAGATATCTTTGCTGAAGTGTGTGGTGTGGTTCAGCTTGATGCCGCGGACCACGATGGCGCCCTGCTTGACCTTGCCCTCGTGGCAGGCGATGCAGTTGCTTTCGGCCACATGCACCTTGATGGGTTCCGTTGTTTTTTCACTGCCGCGCTTGATTTTGACAAGAAACATTTTGGCCACGCTCGGGGCCTTGTGGCACTCGTCGCACGCGGTGTCTTTGTGCTGGGACACGCTCCAGGCCTGGTACGGGGCGCGCATTTCGTGGCACGCCTTGCACAGGGCATTGGGCGCGCCGGGCTGGAACAATGCGGCGAGCAGCACCGGCGGCAGAACCAGGGCCGCGAGAATCACTGCGGCCAGGACCGTGGTTTTTTTGCGCCTCTGGAGCAACTGGCTTGGAGAGAGGTTGGCGTTCTGATTGTTGGGCATGGCTTTTTAATGGCGGGAGCGAAACAGACAGGATGTGCCGGCAAAGCACGGAAACCGTTGTGAACGGCGCTTCCCGGTTGTTACAATAAGGTGGGCGGGCAAACAGCCGCCGCAGACCGGGAGAGGGGTGCGGAATCGTGCCGGAAGAACAAGGAGTCGTCGTGCGCATCGTGAACCAGGACCTGGCCGTTGTGCGTACGCACCGCAGCGGTGCATGCGAGGGGTGCGCGCAAAACGGCGCGTGCCACGCTCTGAGCGGCGCCCACGCGGTGGTCGAAGTCCAGGCCCGGAACCGCGCCGGCGCCCGCAAGGGGGACACCGTGGTGCTGCGCATGAGCGACAGCGTGTTCCTGAGCGCATCGTTCGCCGTATACGTGGTTCCGGTGGCGGCGTTCATCTTCGGCGCACTGGGCGCCAACGCGCTGGGCGCTCGCCTGGGGCTGGATGCGGACCTGTGCGCGTTCTTCGGCGGGCTGGCCCTGTGCGGCCTGTCCTTCGCCATGGTGCGCCTGGTTCTGCGCCTGTTCCCGGGCCACGAGGACGCGCTTATGCCCGTCATCGTTTCCCGCAAAAACAAGCCTCTCAGCCAGCAAACCTGTTCCCTCAAACCACCGGCCGATACGGATTGATCCGCAGACCGTCTGTTCTGTTGTCTGGACCGTTTCTCCCTTCCTTTTATGATCTTTAATTTATGCGGGCCGGGCGTGGCGCGCGCAGGGCGCAATCACACCTCGGCAAACAATTCATCGAATGCTGTCTGATCGAAACACACGTTGCCGCACTGCAGGCAGCGGTTGGCTTCGCGGTCGGCCTGGCCGGGCTTGAGTCCCAGTTCCACTTCCTTGAATGTGAGGGCGCGATCCGCGATGGACATTTCGGGCATGTGCGCGCGCGGCGCTTCGGGCACGCCGGTGATGTGCGGCATGAGCGACTCGGGCGAAGGCTTGAGCAGCTCGTTGGGCGGGGCCACAACGTCCTGCCCGGTCACGAGCAGGTGGATGCTGCGCGCGGCGCGCCGGCCCGTGCCCAGGGCCTTGACCACGGTCTGCGGGCCGGTGAACACGTCGCCGGATGTGAACACGTACGGGATATTGGTCTGCAGGGTCTGTTCATCGGCTGCGAACGTGGCCCACTTGGTGGTTTCCACCTGGAAGCCCGCGGCTTCTTTGGCCGCGAATGACACGTCCGCGCGCTGGCCGATGGCGGACAGCACGTTGTCGATGTTCATGACCGTGTTGGAATCCTTGATGGGCACGGGGCGGCGGCGGCCGCTGGCGTCGGGCTCGCCCAGTTCCATGCGGATATATTCAAGCTGGGCCGCGTTTCCGTTTTTGTCCGCGATCACCTTTGTGGGCGCGGCCAGGAAGTGGAAGTTCACGCCTTCGCGTTCGGCTTCCACGATTTCAATCATGTTGGCTGGCATTTCATTGCGTGTGCGGCGGTAGAGCAGCGTGACATCGCAGCCGCGGCGCAGGCTGGTGCGCGCGCAGTCGATGGCCGTGTTGCCGCCGCCGATAACCACAACGCGCTTGCCGAGCGGCAGGGGCTTGTCCAGGCCCTGGCCGATGAGGAAGTTGATGCCTCCGTAGCAGCCGGGCAGGTCTTCGCCTTCGCAGCGCATGGAGGAACTGGTCCAGCAGCCGATGCCAAGCATGATGGCCTCGAACCCATCATCCTCGCGCAGGCTCTGGATGGTCATGTCCTCGCCCAGCTTTTTGTGCAGATGCACGGGGATGCCCAGGTTCAAAACCTGCTGGCACTCCCAGTCCAGGATTTTCTTGGGGAGCCGGTACTCGGGGATTCCGTACCGGGTCATGCCGCCGAGCTTGGGCATCATATCGAAGATGACCGGGCTGTGGCCCAGGCGGCGCAGGAAGAACGCGGTGCTGAGGCCAGCGGGCCCGCCGCCGATCACGGCGATTTTCTTGCCGGTTTCTTTGTTTATGCGGATGTTCAGGGTCGGGCCCTTGTACATCTCGATGTCAGCGGCATAGCGTTTTAGATGGTTGATATTGATAGCCTCGTCCACGTACTGGCGGCGGCACGCGTCCTCGCAGGGGTGCGGGCACACGCGGCCGATGGACAGGGGCATGCAGTTGCGTTCTTTAATAATTTCCACGGCGTTGAGGGGCTGTCCGTTTTTGATGTAGCGGATGTAGCGGGGGATATCGATTTGCGCGGGGCAGGTCTGGCGGCAGGGCGGCACACATTCATCCACGCGGTTGAAAGCCAGAAGGCGTTCGGACAGGGCTTCGAGATGCAGCACGTGGTGGGGGCAGTTTTTGACGCATGTTCCGCAGCCCACGCACAGGTTGGGATTGACCACGGGCATTCCGTCTGGGCCCATCTGGATAGCGTTGAACGGGCACACGCTGGCGCAGGTGCCAAGGCCCAGGCAGCTCATGCCGCAGCTTTTGGCGCCTTCCCAGTACAGGGCCGCGGCGCGGCAGTCCTGGATGCCCTGGTAATCGAAGCGCTCGTTCACGCGGTACGAGCCGCGGCAGTTGAGCACGGCGATTTTTTGCTCGGCGGCCAGGTCCACGGCCTGGCCCATGACAGCGCCCACGTTGGCGGCCACGCCCGGGCCGCCCGCGATGCACACGTTGACCGAGGCTTTGCCCGTGACAACGGCTTCGGCGGCTGCGCTGCAGCCGGCAAACCCGCACCCGCCGCAGTTGGCGCCCAGCAGATTTTCTTCAACCTGCGCGATGCGCGGGTCTTCTTCCACATAAAACGCTTTGGACGCCACGGCCAGGATGATGGAGCAGGCCAGGCCCAGCACGCCCATAACGACCAGTGCAGTTACAATCGATCCACCCATTGCAATCCTATCCTTTCACCATGCCGGCGAATGCCATGAAAGCCATGGCCATGAGCCCGGCGGTTACCAGTCCCAGGGCCGTGCCCTGAAGCGACTTGGGGATGCGGGAGATTTCAAAGCGTTCGCGCACGCCCGCGAAAAGAACCAGGGCCAGGCCAAAGCCTGTGGCGTAGGCAAACGACGACACGATGGCTTTGGTAAATGTAAAGCCGTTGTCCACATTGATGATGCACACGCCGAACACCGCGCAGTTGGTGGTGATGAGGGGCAGGAAAATACCCAGGGCGCGGTACAGGGGCGGCACAGCTTTCTTGAGGAACATCTCCACAAACTGCACCAGGGCCGCGATCACCAGAATAAACGGAATGGTTTTGATGTATTCCATTTTGAGCGGGATGAGCAGGTACTCCTGGATCATCCACGTGGCGCCGCCGGCCAGCACGAGCACGAACACAACGGCCGCGGCCATGCCGATGGCCGTGTCCATTTTCTTGGAAACGCCCTGGAAGGGGCAGTTGCCCAGGAACTGTGCGAGCAGGATGTTGTTGACGAATATCGCCGCAATGATAAAGGTTATATATTCCAAAACCTTTGCTCCCTTAGTTGTTGTAAGTTACTTTTTCACACTCACAAGGTTGATGACGCCGAGCATGATGCCCAGGAACACGAACGCGCCGGGCGCCAGGGTGGCGAACAGGAACGGCTTGAACGCAGCCGGCATCACCTGAATGGGGCCTGGCAGGAAGGGCAGGAACGCCGAGCCCAGCAAGGCGCCGGTGCCCGTGACCTCGCGCAGCGCGCCCAGAACGCCCAGGGCGATGGTGTAGCCCAGGCCGATGCCTGCGCCGTCCGCTATGGACAGCATCACCCCGTTCTTGGCCGCGAAGGCCTCGGCGCGGCCCAGCACAATGCAGTTCACCACGATCAGCGGAATGAACACGCCCAGGCCTTTATACAGTGGAAACACCCAGGCCTGCGTGGCCATTTCCACCATGACCACGAACGCGGCGATAATGACAACATATGCTGCGATACGCACTTTGGAAGGAATCACGCTGCGGAGCGAAGACACCAGGATGTTGGAGCAGACCAACACAAACGTGGTGGCCAGCCCCATGCCGATGCCCGCGTACGCGGTGGTCGTTACACCCAGTGTGGGGCACAGCCCCAGCACCAGCTTGAACGGCGGCAACTCTTTCCAGAATCCTTTGGTGAATTCCTGAACGATTCTCATGTTTTACCCTTTCAATAAGAACAACGGCGACACCTATATCAAGTCCTACCGCGTGGAGCTGGTTATCGACGGCGCCAAGCAGACCGTGGAGCGCAAGTTCGAGGACTGGTTGCGACGCGGCACCTCGCACATCGTGCCCCTGCCGGGCGTGGCCCAGTGGGCGCGCATCGAAAT
>Ga0351878_1164_pt2 | contig 10495 bp, 10 predicted proteins | sample BONcelFGM3001D14_FD_206781 | JGI IMG/M metagenome (GOLD analysis project Ga0351878, IMG submission 206781) | Enriched cells from coal bed in the Powder River Basin, Montana, United States - BONCAT cells FGM rep3 HSBNCT.FGM.300.1.D14 ...
ACCATGGACCAGTGCCGCGACATCTTCTCCGGCGCGGTGACCAACTGGAACCAGGTCGGCGGACCGAACATGCCCATCATCGTCGTTTCCAGGGAAGAGGGCTCGGGCACCCGCGGAGCCTTCGAGGAGCTGGTTCTCGGCGAGGCACTCATGGCCGAGGGCGCAATACTCCAGCCCTCCAACGGCGCGGTCAGGACGACCTGCAGCACCACTCCCGGAGCGGTTGCCTACCTTTCCTTCGGGTACCTTGACCCCTCGGTGAAGACCATCTCGATGGACGGAGCCGCCCCCACCCCCGAAAACGTTGCCAACGGCAGCTATCCGGTTTCCAGGCCCCTCAACATGATCACCAATGGTGAGCCTCAGGGCGTGGTCGCCGCGTGGCTCTCATTCATCGAAAGCGAAGACGGCCAGGCCATCGTGGTGGCCGAGGGCTACCTTCCAATCAACTGAGATAGAACAGGGGATCGAAGTGTCTCACGAAAGGCCGGCGGTAAAAAACAGGGTCGAGAACGTCATGAAAACGGTTCTCCTGATCTCGGCCCTTTCATCCGTGGCGATCGTTTTCCTCATCGGGTTCTTCACCCTGAAGGAATCGATACCTGCCTTCCGCGGCATTGGTCCCCTGAACATGCTTACCGAGAAGGTCTGGCGCCCCGGGCAGGAATCCTACGGCATACTGGCGATGATCGCGGGTTCCGGCCTGGTGACCCTGGGTTCAGTGCTCATAGGCGTACCCCTGGCGCTGGGGTGCGCCGTCTTCCTGGCTGAAGTGGCGCCGAGGTGGATGGCCGGGATAGTCAGGCCTTCCGTGGAACTCCTGGCCGGAATACCTTCGGTCGTGTACGGGCTTTTCGGCATGGTCGTACTGGTACCCCTCATAAGGGGGATCGAAGTGCCCGGAAACACAGGGTTCGGCCTTTTCTCGGCATCGGTGGTCCTCGCCGTCATGATCCTTCCCACTATAGCCAGCGTCGCGGAAAGCGCCCTCCGAAGCGTGCCGAGAAGCTACTACAACGGATCGCTCGCCCTGGGCGCGACCCGCTGGGAAACGATCTGGCGGGTCAACATTCCCGCGGCACGTTCGGGGATACTGAGCGCCGTGGTACTCGGACTGGGCAGGGCACTCGGGGAAACGATCGCGATGATCATGGTCATAGGCAACTCGGTCATCATGCCCAAGGCCCTCACCGGAAACCCCCTGTCCATATTCCTCAGCAGGGCCAGGACACTCACCGGCAACATCGCGGTGGAGATCTCGTACGCCACCGGAGTGCATGAGAGCGCCCTCTTCGCCACGGGCGTTGTCCTCTTTCTTCTGATAATGCTTGTGAACACCAGCGCCAGGGGACTTCTGAAGGCAGGCATCGAAGGCGGGAGACGCAAATGAGGAAACTGGTTCAGAACACCGCCTTCACGGTCTTCTGGATGGCCGGGCTCGTAGCGGTGCTGATAATGCTTTCAGTGGTGGGGTACGTGGTCTTCAAGGGGTTCGCGGACATAACCCCCGAGTTCTTCACCACATCTCCGAGGGGCGGCCTTTCGGGCGAGGGCGGCATTCAGTCCACCATCATAACGACGGTCTATCTGGTCGTTCTCACGCTGCTGGTGGCCACTCCACTGGGGGTCGGAGCCGGCATCTACCTTGTCGAGTACGCGGATCAGGCCAGGGGTGGGTTCATGAAGCGCATGACCTCCGCGGCGCGCTTCGGTGTTGAAACCCTTGCGGGAGTGCCTTCGATAATCTTCGGTCTCTTCGGCTACGCACTTTTCGTCACGGCACTGAAACTGGGTTTCAGCCTCGCGTCCGCGGCCCTGGCCGGTTCGTGCCTCATCATCCCCGTGATAATCAGGACCACGGAGGAATCCCTGAAGGCGGTTCCAAACTCCTACCGCGAAGGATCCCTGGCCCTTGGCGCCTCCCGCTGGGAAACCATCTGGAAGGTGATACTGCCATCAGCGTTTCCGGGGATAACCACCGGCATCGTGCTGGGGGCGGGCAGGATCGTGAGCGAGACAGCGATCTTCTTCGTGACCCTCGGCGGAAGCTACCGGACGCCCACCTCCCTCCTTTCCAGCGGCCGTTCCATGGCCCTTCACGTCTACTACCTGGCCATGGAGACCAGGGCGTTCGACAAGGCGATGGCCACGGCGGCGGTGCTGGTGGTCCTTGTGATACTGATGAACCTTTCCATCAACATGATCTCCCGGCGCATATCCCGGGATACGAGGTAGCCCATGGAACAGGTCAGACTGACGACCCGCGACTACTCACTCTTCTACGGCGAGTTCAGGGCCTTGAACAAGATAAGCCTGTCGATCCCGGCCAACAGGATCACGGCGTTCATAGGCCCTTCGGGTTGCGGCAAAAGCACCCTTCTCCGCAGCTTCAACAGGATGAACGAGCTTATACCCGGCGTTCGCACCGAGGGAACGGTCCTCCTGGATGAGGGCGACATTTTCAGAGAGGACGTGGTGAACCTGAGAAAAAGGGTGGGCATGGTGTTCCAGCGGCCCAACCCATTCCCCAAATCCATTTACGACAATGTGACCTACGGCCCCAGGGTTCACGGCATGAGAAACCGCTCAAAACTCGCGGCGATAGCTGAGGAAAGCCTTACAAGGGCGGCCCTTTGGGATGAGGTCAAGGATCAGCTCCACAAGTCCGCCATGGCCCTCTCGGGCGGGCAGCAGCAGAGGCTCTGCATTGCCCGGGCCATAGCGGTCTCGCCCGAGGTCATCCTGATGGATGAGCCCGCGTCGGCTCTGGACCCCGTCGCAACGATCAAGATCGAAGAACTTATGAACTCCCTGAAGGAGAAGTACACGATAGTGATCGTGACCCACAACATGCAGCAGGCGGCCCGTGTATCTGATTTTACGGCCTTCCTTCTCACCGATGAGAACCGGGCCGGGAACATGGTGGAATTCGGCCCCACCAACAGGATCTTCACTTCCCCCTCGGACCGGAGGACTGAAGACTACATCACCGGCCGGTTCGGATAGAAGGAGATGCCGTAATGGGCAGGGAACAGTATCAGCTTGAGCTTCAGGAACTGAAGAACCAGATGACGTCCGTGGTGGAGCTTGTGAAGAAGAACATAAGGGATTCCATAAAGTTCCTCGGAAGCCGGGACATGAAGGGCGCCGGGCTCGTCATTGAATCGGACGAGCAGGTGAACCACAAGTGCTGGGACATAGAGGAGCACTGCATAAGGCTCATTGCGACCCAGCAGCCCGTGGCGGGCGACCTCCGTTTCATCTTCAGCGTCCTTCAGATAACGAACGAGGTGGAGCGTATAGGCGACTACGCCAAGGGGATCGCCAGGATAAGCAGGAAGATCGGCTCGGAACCGCTGATCAAGCCTCTTGTGGACATACCGAGAATGGGAGACATCGCCACCGGGATGCTTGAGGACGCGCTTAGGGCGTTTACCGAAGGTGACGACAAGGCCGCCCGCGATATCCCCACCAGGGACATACAGATAGACATCCTGTACAGGCAGGTGCACCGTGAACTGCTGACCTTCGTCATGGAGCGCCCCACGAACATGGAGCAGGCAATGCTTCTTGACTGGGTCGCCCACAACCTGGAGCGGGTCGGCGACAGGGTCATAAACATCTGTGAGAGAGTGATCTTCACCGTCACCGGTGAAGTGGTGGACTTCAACTGAACCCTGAACTGCGCCTCACGCCGCCCTGAAGGCGCCGGGAGCCTTCGAGGAAAAATCCCGGACTCCTCCTGTCTGCCGGCCTGCGCCTCACCCCACGCGGGCCGGCTCCCGGAACCCGAACCGAAACCCGAAAGGAACGATCATGAAAAAAGCTGTAGCAAGCCTTCTTCTCCTGGCCACCCTCTCCCTGGCCGTCGAGGTCACGATCGCAGGGTCAACGACCGTACAGCCCCTCGCTGAGACACTTGGCGAGGCTTTCGAAGCCGCGCATTCCGGCGTTGCCATAACCGTCTCCGGCGGCGGCAGCAGCGTCGGCGTGAAGAGCGCGGCCGAGAGAACCGTGAACATCGGCATGGCCTCCAGGGAGATCAAGACCTCCGAACTCGCCGAGCACCCCACCATGGTCGTTCACACCATCGCCCGTGATGGCATCGCCATCGTCGCCCACCCGGCATGCCCTGTCGCCGGTCTCACCATGGAGCAGGTAAGGGCCATTTTTGAGGGCTCCATAAACAACTGGTCACAGGTCGGTGGCTCCTCCATGGCCATCACCGTTGTGGCCAGGGAAGAGGGTTCGGGAACGAGGGCCGCGTTCGAGGAGATAGTCATGAAGGACGCCCTCATAACCGACATGGCCATCCTTCAGCCCTCCAACGGCGCGGTAAGGACCACCATCAACACCACCCCGGGAACGGTTGGATTCCTCAGCTTCGGTTACCTTGACTCAAGCGTGAAAGCTCTCGCTGTCGGTGGCGCCACTCCAACCACCGCCCACGTGAACGACGGAAGCTACCCGGTAGTCAGACCCCTCAACCTTGTTACCATGGGTCAGCCCACCGGCGCCGCGGCGCAGTTCATCAACTTCGTTTTCAGCGCCGAAGGTCAGGCCATTGTGGCCGAGGACTACATCCCGGTCAGGTAGAGGCAGAACCATTCAAGCTCCGTACGGGACCGGCGCGAGTGCGCCGGTCCCGCCTGTTTCGCCCCCCCCAGTGGGATTGACATGCCGCACCCCGCGATGCAGTTATGACTCAGTCAAGCAACGAGGGGGGTTGATCATGAAAAGGCTTTCAGGAACTGCATGCCTGGTTCTGCTTCCGGTCCTTATCTCGACTCAGGGAGTTGCCTTTTACAACGGAGAAGTGGTGGCCTGGGGCAGGAACAACTGGACACAGTGCAACGTGCCCGCGCCGAACGGCAACTTCGTTGAAGTTGCGGCAGGTGAGGCCCACAGCCTCGGACTCAGGGCGGACGGCTCCATAGTTGCATGGGGAAGGAACGACTTTGGTCAGTGCAACGTGCCCGCACCCAACACGGGCTTTGTGGCAGTGGCGGCCGGGATGTTCCACAGCATCGGCCTCAGACAGAGCGGCGTGATAGTTGCCTGGGGCGACAACGGCTACGGCCAGTGCAACGTGCCTTACCCCAACAACGGCTATACGGCCGTTGCTGCGGGCTGGAGTCACACTCTTGGCCTCAAGGCCGACGGCTCAGTCGTTGGCTGGGGAGAGAACTGGTACGGTCAGTGCACGGCTCCCGCACCCAACCAGGGTTTTGTTTCCGTGACCGCCGGGTACGACCACAGCGCAGGGCTCAAGGCAGACGGAACGATAGTCGCCTGGGGCAGGAACGAGCACGGCCAGTGCAACATCGCCGCACCCAACCAGGGGTACATCGCTGTCGAAGCCGGCGCACAGCACACTCTTGGGCTCCGCGACGACGGTTCGGTGGCGGCCTGGGGCAGGAACGATTCCGGCCAGTGCAACGTAACCGTGCCCAACGTGGACTTCGTGGACATCGCCGGCGGGAGCTGGCACAGCCTTGGTCTGAAGTCGTTCGGTTCCATAGTGGTCTGGGGAAGCAACCTCTACAGCCTGCGCACCGTTCCCTCACCGAACGAGGGGTTCGTTGAACTTGCGGGGGGGAGAGTACCACTGTCTCGGGGTGAAGGGATTCACCTCGATCGAGGATGGGAGCTTTGCGGGGCTCAATCCCGCTGTCCTGTCCATCACCGGGATTTATCCGAGTCCGGTACGTTCAACGGCAACTGTGGCTTACAGCTCTCCCGGCATTTCCTCTCTCAAGCTCGAGGTTTTTGACATCACGGGCCGTCTGGTCGATACCGAAGAACTGGGGGAATCCCCGGAGGGGGAACACCTCATCATGTGGGACGGCAGGGGATCGAGCGCTTCCGGCCTCGCTTCCGGGGTCTACATTCTCAGCATCAGCGGACTGGATCAGCAGGCATCCGCCAGGATGGTGCTTCTCAGGTAGCCCGGAATCCGGATCGCGCTGTCTGGAAGGCGCTGACTCAAGATGATGTACGAAAACCTTCGTGATCGGTTCATCCGGGCGGGGTACCGGCTTTACATAGTCGGGGGCTTCGTCAGGGACCGGCTTCTGGGGATCCCCCCCGGCGGCGACATCGACCTCTCCACCAACGCCGTTCCGGAACTCGTCCGCTCACTGCTCGAGGAAGCGGGGCTGGGTGTTCTGGACATGGGTGTCGAATTCGGGACCCTCACCGCCCGGGACCCCGGAACCGGCGAAATGTGCGAGATAACCACGCTCAGAACCGGCGAGAGGTACTTTCCCGGTTCCCGGCACCCCAAGGTGACTTTCGGAACCGACCTCTCCGATGACCTCTCCCGCAGGGACTTCACGGTGAACGCCATGGCCCTCGATGAAAAGGGCACTCTCATCGATCCACTGGGCGGGGAGGGGGACCTGGTGCTCAGGCTGCTCCGGACCCCGGGCGACCCCGGCGTGTCGTTCCGCGAGGACCCTTTACGCATCCTCAGGGCGTTCCGTTTCATGGCGACACTGGGCTTCACACTCGAGGGCGCCACTGCCGATGCCCTTCGCGAACACGCTTGCGGGCTTGTTCACGTGGCGGCGGAGAGGAAGCTGAAGGAGATGAACCTTCTCCTTCAGGCTCCCGGCGAAAACCTGCCCGGCACGCTGAACGCCATGCTCGAAGCAGGTGTTCTCCTGCAACTGCTGCCGGAGCTATCCGGGCTTGTTTCCCTGAGGGGCGTGCCCCAGGGACGGCACCACAGCCTGGACGCATGGGAACACACACTGCTCGTCACGAGCAACACGCCGCCCGACCCGGTGCTTCGATGGGCAGCCCTTTTTCACGATGCGGGAAAGGCCGCCGCCAAAACCCTCGGAAGCGACTGCCAGCCGCATTTCCACGGTCACGAGCGGGCGGGTTCAGAGCTTGCCGTGGCAGCCGCGGAATCCATGCGCTTTTCACGGGCGTGGCGAAGGGCAGTTGCGTTCCTTGTGCTTTCCCACATGAGACCCGTGCTTTACAATAGCGACTGGAGCGACGGGGCCGTTCGCAGGCTTGCGGGTTCCGCGGGCGGAAACCTGGAGAGGCTGCTTGCACTTGCCGAGGCGGATGTCCGGTCGAAGGCCCCTGAAACCGTCAGGGATGGACTGGATAGGCTTGCCGAACTGAGGGAGAGGCTCCAGAACATGCCGGCCGGGAAAAGCCTTCTCGCGAAGGGAACCGGCAAGGTGGTGAGCGAAGCTCTGGGGCTTTCCGGGAAACGCCTGGCGGAGGCTGTGGCCAGACTTGAGGAGGCCGTTCTGGCAGGCGAGCTTCCTCCCGGGGCCGACCCGGGGCTGTGCGTCAGTTTTCTTTCGTCCGCATCCTGGGAAAAATGAACACAAGGGCCATGATCCCCCATGAGAGCAGTATGCGCCCCAGCGAGATCATGGGCGTCCAGGCCCCAAGGGTTGCCACAAGCGCCGTGTCCTCCACTATGGCGTGGCAAAGGCTCATGAAGCAAACCGCTGCAGTGACCTGCCGGCGGGGTATGTCACCCCTGGAAGCGGCGTTTATAACAAGCCCCCCCCCCGTAGGAGATCCCAAGAACAAGCCCCACCACGGTGATGGTGGTTGCCTCGGGACCAATGCCGACAAGCCTGAATGCCGGCCCGAGAACCCGCCTGAGGAATCGGGTGAACCCCATCCTCTCAAGTGCCGCAAGTGCCATAAGGACCACGAAGATCACAAGCAGGATCGTGCCCATGGTCTTTGCCAGCCCCAGCAGCCATTCTACGGCCCCGCCCGAACCGGGAACTCCCCGCCAGAGTATGACAGGCTTTCCCGAAAAAGCCCCAACGAAACCCGTTGCCTTCAGAAGGATCCCCGCCAGCAGGGCGGCGCCAACCCTGAGGGGTATGACAAGAAGTGGGCTCACGCCCGAGCGGGCGGCAACGGTGACCTCAACGGGCATGGAGTGGGCAAGCAGAAGCATCATGCCAAGTGAGGTGACCTGACCAACCGTGAGGTCGAGGCTTCCGGCCATACCCGCCATGAGGGCCAGGCCACCGTACATGTTGGTGAGCATGCCCGTGATCCAGACGATGCCGGTCTCTCCCGGAAGGCCCGCGATGCGCATTACGGGGGCCATCAGCCCACCCAGGGGCTCGAGGACCCCGAGAAGGGAGACGAGCCTGACCAGCAGCAGTGCGGGGACCATCACACGGAAAAGCACCCACCCCGTTGCAAGGGTGTTCGTCGCCGTACCGGCAAGGAATCTCAGCGCTTTTTTCACGGGCGAGATATAATGCGGGGGTATGAAAACGGCACTATCCGGCAGGATCTGCCTTCTCCCTGAAAGCCTTCCGACGGACATCCCAAAACCCCAAAGAAGTTTCGACAGGAATCCACCTTTCTTCGTCTGGGAACTTCAGGCCGAGATACTCAGGCACAGCCTACGCGTTTCCAAGCTTGGTCAACGGCACGGCGTCACCTCGAACAGGATCACCCAGTGGCATTGTCTGCTGAAACTTCCTGAAGAAAAGCAGAGGGAGATCGAGGCACTTGGCGACCAATGGGATCGAAGGGTGGTGGCGGAGAGGGCGCTGAGGAGACTTCAGAAGCATAGCATTTTGAGCGATGGATATCTTGCGTATGTATTTGGCGATTACGAAGGGGATTAAGAATCAGTACTACATTATATCTTTCTGATGGGAGCGGGTGTTGACAATCCCCCCCCCCACTGTATTCATTGCAATGTTAGTATTTAAATGATGTAGTTACGATACCAACATACTGATTGGAGAAGCAACATGGCTTTAGCGACCACTATTGGAATCCTGTGCATGGTGACAATGCATTTGAGAATGATGCCGGACGGACCTGTTGCGGATGGTTTTGTGTCCATGACCGTTTCTTCTCCCCGGGAGGAGCTTGACCGCTGCACCATTCTGGCGGCCGATTCTGCCGAGGAGTTGGAAGCACTGCTTGCAGACGGTTACCCGACCCCGGGTATCAGAGCTATTCTGGAGGATGAATCCATTCCACTGGAGGACAGGTACTGGCTGGACTGCAGAATCCGCAGCGCCGTAGCCCAGATCCTCCATCGCTTCTATGACAAGAGCGGGAATGCCGTTGAGCTGGATGCTGAATGGATCCTGCCCGGAGAATTGTACTGGCAGGAAATGATGATGGTGCATCCGTTGGGAGTTGCAGAGGAGCAATTGGCAGGTGGGCCAAGTTTTCACTTTCCGGTGAAAGCAGGGGAACTTCGCAATCTCTTTGGTGAGCATGTTGGGAATCTTGCAGCAGTCAACCGTTTTGTAAGAATGTCGCGAGACGGCTCCATCAGTGTTGTGCAGACCGGAAGCAGAAGCAGAATGGGTGGGGGGAACATGTATTTCTGCTTCTTGTATCTGGATGGCAGCTTCAGGGAAATCGAGATGTATCCAGATGAGCGGGTACTCTCGGATCGGAACATGGCAGTCAGTCAGGACGGCAGCATATCCGTCTGGCATGTATACAGGCCTCAAGAGCCACAGACATCACATCTGATTGTGTTTGACCGCGACGGCAATGAAATGGAACGGTATGAACTGCCTGAAGTGAGCATCAGCCAGATCGCCATTTCCGGTGACAACAGGTACATCGCATGTTCTGGCGGAGTCTACAGCGGCTCCGGCATAGTGGACAGGCAGACCGGAGAAGTGATGTGGTTTTCCCACGGAACATCGAGAAGCCCTTTTTTCTCCGAAAACAGCAGATTCTGTGTGAATACTGACGGCGCTTTCTTGGAAGACCGTTACACCTCCGTAACTGATCTTAATCAGGAAACAAGGTTCATGATTCCAAACACCGGAGCAGTCTTTCAACCCGCACCGGGCATGGGCAACTCCTCCATCAGCAATGATGGACGCGTATTGGTCATAAACAACAATGTGTATCTGGACGGAAACAACATTCTCAGATCTGAGAATCCCTCCTTGCGCTGGAATTCAGTATCCCCGAACGGCTGCTTCACCCTTTTTCATAATGGTACACTTACAGGCTCGACGAGATCTGATCTTCCAAGGTCTTTTGAGTTCTTTGACATTAGAACGCTTGCGGGGAGGTAGAAAGATGAAGATGCAGATGGCCTTCCTTGCTGCTTTCATCGTGAGCAGTGCCTTCGGAACCGATGCAGGCATTCTCCCATGGCCTGTGGGTTCCGTGAGCAACCAGAACAAGACTCGAACCATTTTCAACGCGTTTGGAAACTATCACCTTCTCTGGGACAACATCGGAACTCCCTCCAATGAGGTCAACTTCCACAATGGAATAGACATACTGCCATACGACGGGGATCGGGATGTCAGAGCGGTGGAAAGTGGCTACATATCGGACATCGACACTGATGGAGATCAGTATGTCGTTGTGATCGTTGATGAACTCAACCAACTCACTGGTTCAACGCACGGCTGGAGCTATGGACACCTTGATGAGCCCAGCTGGGGTAACGAAGACCCCATTTCTGTGCATGATCTGATTTCCGTGATGAGTACTGTGC
>Ga0351878_1198_pt1 | contig 9952 bp, 11 predicted proteins | sample BONcelFGM3001D14_FD_206781 | JGI IMG/M metagenome (GOLD analysis project Ga0351878, IMG submission 206781) | Enriched cells from coal bed in the Powder River Basin, Montana, United States - BONCAT cells FGM rep3 HSBNCT.FGM.300.1.D14 ...
GGCGATCGAAAAAGCGAAGCATTCGCATGCAGGAGCCCCGAGTAAACAGGCTGAGCGGGAGTTTATCGAGGCACTGCTTTACCTGATTCGGGTGGGAGCGCCGTGGAGAGATCTGCCTGCGGATTTAGGTTACTGGCATGCGGTCTACATGCGATTCCGGCGCTGGGAAGCCCGAGGAATCTGGCGACGATTGTGGAGTCAACTTGCAGCGGATCACTTCACCCAAGCTCGTGAACTCTTCGTGGATTCGACAACGATTCGGGCTCATCATCATGCCGCCGGTGCGCCCAAAAAAACGGTCCAGATCAGGCTCTGGGACGCTCTCGGGGTGGATTGAGCACCAAGATCCACGCCGCCACCATTGATGAGAACCGCAGTGTCGCCCTGCATCTCACCGAGGGGCAAGCTCACGATGGTCGGCAATTCGAAGCCCTTTACGAAAGCCTGGACGCCGACAACGTTCTGGAATCAGCCGCTTTAGACAAAGGTTATGATGCTGATCGCATCCGAGAGCGATTATCACTGGACGGTATCGAACCAGTCATTCCTCCCATCAGTTCACGTTGTAAAAAGCTTCCCTACGACCGCCTTCGCTACCGCGAGCGCAACCGCATCGAACGCTTCTTCGACAAAATCAAAGCCTTCCGATGCATCGCCACCCGCTACGATAAACTCAAAACTACTTTCTTCGCCGCTCTTCACCTCGTCTCGGCTTTCCTTATCCTCAAAAATTCGTGAACACCACCTAAAGTGCTCAGCGGGTTTGAAGCTGCTCGATGGATGCGGCGAGGGCGCTGTTCGAGGGAGCGGCGGGGCTGGTTTCGGATGCCGCGGTTTTGGCGGCGTCGCAGCCGTGGGCCATGGCGACGGAATGGCCGGCCCATTGGAAGAGGGGGATGTCGTTGTAGCTGTCGCCAAAGGCGAGGGTCTGGCTGCGGTCGATGCCGAGGCGGTCTGCGACGAAGGCGACGCCGTGAGCTTTGGAGGAGGCGGCGGGGACGAATTCGTACATGCGGGGAATTTCCCCCTCTGGCTCGCCCCCGAGCAAGTCCGCGTCCTCACCATCGGCACCGAAGACGAACTCGTCGACTACGCCAAAGGCATCCACGCCGAATTGCGCCAGCACGGCGTCCGCGCCGAACTCGACATCACCGCCGACAATATGAAAGGCAAGATCCAGGACGCCGAGCAGCAGAAGGTCCACACCATGCTCGTCCTCGGCCTCCGCGACCTCGAAGCCGGCAACATCAGCGTCCGCGTCCACGGCCAGGGCAACACCGGAGCCCACCCTCGCGATCAGGTCATCTCCGGGATATTAGCATCCATCAAAGAACGCCGCGCATAACTCCGCCCCATCCCAAGACAGCACAAAGACTCAGCACCCCCGCCTCACCCGTGGGAGAGTCCGACCATGCGCTGGCTTTTCACGTCCCATACCTTCAACCGCAGGCAGCGGGCGATCTCCATGGGGTGGAGCGAGGTGGTCTTCGGATTGCCCAGCTCGGGTATTTTTTCCAGGACTTCGGGAAGACGGTAAAAAGGAATTTTCGCATTCAAATGGTGAATGTGATGGTAGCCGATGTTCGCGGTAAACCAGGCCATTAGATGCCCCGTCCGCATGTAGCTCGATGACTCGAGAGCCGCCTTTTCGTAAGTCCAACCCGCCTTGTCGTGGAAGGAAACATCAGGAAAATTATGCTGCGCGTAAAATAGATAGGAGCCGAGCCCTCCGGAGATGAGCAGAGGAATGGTCTGTGCCAGAATAACACCCTCCCAGCCAAAGCCCAAGGCGAGGCCCACGCCAACCGCAACATGCACGCAGAAAGCGACGAGACAATCCGTATGCGCGCGTGGTTTGTCGAAGAAGGGATAGAGGCACATCCCGTAGAGGAAGATAAAGACATAGCCAAACGCGATGGTCAGCGGATGCCGCATAAAAAGATAAAGCGCACGCTCACTGCGGGAGGAGCGCAAAAAATGCTCCCGGGTCATCACGGGAAACGAACCGATATTCGATCCGCGCAATTTCGAATTATGGTTGTGGTGGTGATTATGCGAACTCGTCCAGATACTGCTCGGGCTAAGGCAGAAAATGCCAACGCCCTTCATCAGCACGCTGGCAAACCGCGATCTCGGCAGAATCGCATGGTGCTGCTGGTCGTGGTAGATGACAAACAACCGCAACATCAGCAAACCCGAGAGGACGCTGCACCCCAATCGGGCAGAAAAATAAAAAGGCCCAAGCGTTCCTGCAAGGGCAAGGGCAATCAATCCCAGCGTGGAAAAAATAACCCACCAACTCCTGCCCGTGTAATCCTGAGCAAAGGGTTTCGTAGCAAGAATAAGGGCTTTCCCTGTGCGGTATAAAGAGGCCAAGCGGGGACTATCATGGCAGATGGAGCATTTGTCGAAGGCGGATATCCCAACCGCACCCTTGCCGGACTCACCTCGCAGCCATCACGCAGCCTCAAAGATCAGCCGACTGATAAGACAACCTTTCCGGACTTCAGACGCCCGGCAGAAATTTTTAAAAACTCCAAACCTCCCGACGAAATCGAGCTTACTTCGCCGGAGGTTGATGCAACCCGATCACCCCGCCCTGCAGGTCCTTGATCACGGCAATGCGTCCGACCTCGGGAATATCCATTGGTCCGCAGCACACCTCGCCACCCAGGCTCGTGCTCTTCTCCACTGAGGCGTCGACATTCTCGACACACACGTAATTCACCCACATCGTGGGGAGGTCCGGTTGCGGCGCTTTCAGCACCCCGCCAAAAGGCACCCCATTCTGCTTGAACATCGTGTATTCCCCCTGCGGCATGGGGAAGGGCTCCGTCTCCCAGCCGAAAAGCTGTGTGTAATATGCAATGGCTCCAGCGGGATCGCTCGTCATTAATTCGTTCCAGCCGATCTTGCCCGGCTGCATCGAACATTCACAATCTGTGCCACAATCAGTGTTCTCGGGAGTGCTCATAGTCGTCTGTAATGCCACGGTTCGTCCGCAAAATGAAGCCCGACTTTGTTAAATCCGCGACATAGAAACGAACCACCCACCGTCCGGCAACATCAGCCTGTAACCTTGCGAGCGCATATGCCGTCTAGAGTATTGAATATGCGCACCTTTCTCCTCCTTCTTTTCAGCTTCGCCGCCACGGCGCTCGCGGGCTATCAACCTCCCCAACCCAGCCAGGAGGTCGCCATTCTGCGCGAGACCTTGCACGACGACGCCCGGCATCGCGACGTGCCCGTGAAAATCTACTGCCCCGGCGAGGGCAGCGGCCCATGGCCGGTCATTATTTTCTCCCACGGGCTCGGCGGCAGCCGCGAAGGTTATGAATATCTCGGCCGCTATTGGGCCGGGTGCGGCTATGTCTCCGTCCACGTCCAGCATGCCGGCAGCGACGAATCAATCTGGAAAGGCCTCCCGCCCGCGCAAATCAAGTCCGTCTTTAGCAAGGCCGCGCACGATCCCTTCGTCGCCGTCGAACGCACGAAGGACATCCCCTTCGTTATCGATGAACTCACGCGCCTCAATGCCGACAAAAACTCCCCGCTCGCCTGCCGCCTCGACCTCAAACACATCGGCATGTCGGGCCATTCCTTCGGCGGATGGAGCACCATGGTCGCCGTCGGTCAATCGCTGGCGCTTCCCGGCACCTCCTTCGCCGATTCCCGCATCCGCGCGGCCATTCAAATGAGCGGCCCCACTCCAAAGAATCTTGCGGCGGCCAAATTCCCCGCCATCACCACCCCGCTCTTCCACATGACCGGCACCCTGGACGACAGCCCAATCGGCGACACCGACGCGGCGCAGCGACGCATTCCGTTTGACGAAATGACCTCGCCCTCCACCTGCCTGCTCACCTTCAACGGCGCGGATCACATGACCTTCTCCGGACGCCGGAACTCGGGAGCTGAGGATGCAAAATTCCATCGCCTCATCTGCCAGGCCAGCACCGCCTGGTGGGACGCCTGGCTGCGCGGCGACGCCAAGGCAAAGACATGGTTCTACGACGGAGGATTCGCCCGCCTGCTGGGCAGCGGCGGCACGTTCGAAACCAAGGCCGCCCCATAACGCGCCGCGCTTCCGCACTTGAACAAATCCCGAAATCCGGTTGAGTAAATGCCTCACCGCTCGGGTGGCGAAATTGGCAGACGCGCCAGACTTAGGATCTGGTTCCGCAAGGAGTGTGGGTTCAAGTCCCTCCTCGAGCACTTTTTCTGAAATCTCTTTATAGGGAAATGTTGAGACTGGACGGATGCCGCCGCAGTTACCCCTCAGACCCTGCACGCCCGCGAGCTGTCATTACAGTATTTCCTTCACGCCTGATTATGGGTGCGATCAGAAGTGGGTGAGGTAGATTGGATCCGTTCCAGAGGGTGTTCCATTGGCGATTGGCACGAAGCACGCGGAGTTGGGCCATAGCCTCAGGACACGCTTAAGCGTGCGGCTCTTTCCTCGCGGCTTGACCCCGATCAGCGCGCAAAAAACTCTCAGGTAACTTTGCCGGACATCCCGCCAGATCCTTTCCTTTACCTCCACCTTTTCGAATACACACCACCAGCTCAGCCGTTTTTTTCCGCAATAACTGCCGGGATTTTTCTTCTGATGCTCTCGTCCTGCACGGGCTTCGGCCTCTTTCGCCCATCCCCTCCATGCTTGCGTTCCCCAGTTTTCGCACTTCCTCAATCAGGAGCGCTTCGACCTCATCCGCGCTCTTGATTTCTCCTTCCTCTCCGTCACTGATTTCCAGGATCGACGCGAATCGTTCCAAGAGATCCGGACGTTTGCGCAGTTTGGTGATGTGCTCGAGTTCTTCTTCGGTGAGAACAATTTGTTTTTTCTGCATCCCAATGCTTAAATGAGATTCCTTCTCAAAAGCACAGGTCTTCTCCCCTCTCTCGACCATCTTTTTTCCTGCCTGCCTCACCCACTTTTAATCACACCCAATGCATCGCCGCGCAGACGCTCCATGTAGGCACGGTCGATGGGGTAGTTTTTGAGAATTAAAAATGAAACTACAATAATGATGGGGCCGACAAGGAAGGTCATGGCTGCAATGCGCCCCGTGGCTTCCGCCGCCTGCGCTTCCGCTCCCGCAACGATTCCAGCACCAGTCACCAACCAGCCGGTAATCAACAGACCAAGCGAGGCAGAGGCCTTCATAAAAAAACTAAAGACGGCGGAATAACTCCCGTCCTTGAGCACGCCGGTGCGCACCTGATTGATTTCGGAAATATCAGCGATCATGGAAAGCGCCAACGGAACAAGGATGCCGCAGCCGCCCCACCACATCCCCTGGAAGAGTCCGAAAAGAATGGCAGCCAACGGCAAGACCCCGCCCGCCACGGCAACCGTCTGCCCGGGCTCGACCACACCGCCGGTGAAAAGCACGAAGAGAGCCAGTCCGCCAATCATGGAAAGCGCCATTCCAAAATATCCTGCGGGCTTTTTGTCGAAGCGTCGCACCAACCTGTTCAGACTGAGCGAAGCAAGCGCAAAGGCCACCATGCCCGTACCATGAACTCCGGTTTTTTCCGCAGCCGTAAAGTGCATGTAGTCCACATAAGTGAACATCTGAATTTGTGAGGTCAGCAACATGGCCAACTGCGCAACCCCAAAAAATCCGAAGACATACCATGCCAGGCGATCCTTAAAGATGCTGGAAATATCCGTCAGAAAGGCGCGCAGACTATTCCCCTCCATATGTACGCCGCGGTTATCCACCGCATACCTTCGAGTCGCGGCAATCGAAAATAAAATCATGATCATGGTGACAACGGCCAGGACAGCTCCCATGGTTAGGTAATTGCTCTGGATGAGTGTTCCATCGATCCGGCTGCCATCGGCGGCGACTCGATCACGGAAAAACAGCGACCATGCAAAAGCCCCGAAAACTAAATTAGTAACCTGATTAATAAAATAACGCACGCCCTGCAAACGCGAGCGGTTTTCATAATCCGGGCAGATTTCAAACCCTAGCGCCGTGTAAGGAACCACAAAAACCGTCACCGCCGTTCGCACCACAAGATTAATAAGCAGCACGCACCAGAAAATGGCTGCGGCCGTGGAAAACTTCTCGGGCAACGCCCAAAGCAAAAAGAAAGAAACCGCCAGCGCGACACCTCCCCACAGCAGATATGGCTGGCGCCTCCCGAAGCGGCTCCTGGTGTTGTCAGTAACATGACCCATAACCGGGTCCGTAACCGCATCCCAGAGCGTAGTGACGCTCAGAGCCAGTCCCGCATAGGCGGCACTCAAACCCAAAACCTGTGTGTAATAGAGCATCGCAAAATTGGCGATGCCATTCATGGTGATGGAAACCGCTCCCTCCCCCAGTGCATAGCCAAAAATCTGGGCCAGAGACACCTTGCGATTCGTCGTTTGTTTTTTCATTCGGGGCAAATTCTCATACTTTTCTTTCTCTCAGTTTGAAGAAAATCTCCCGGGAGGACGCCATCTCCTGATCCGCTGCGGCAGCGGACTCAACTTTCCATCTACCCGGGGGAATACGACCTTTAAACCCGATATCCGCCTCACACTCCAGCCCAACCTGAGAATTCCCATCCCAAACGCCCCTATTGTTTTCAAAAGGGTATTTTCGGCAAGCGGCGGCAGGTCACGCGGATAAACTCTTAACCACGCAAAAATAGCCCTTCCCCTTCAGGACGAGCATCGCCATGACGCCAAATGAGGGAGCCCACGGGGTGAATTCCAGTGTGTTTCAAAATTCTTGCGATCTGCTTCGCAACCGATACCTTAATTTCCCCGTCGCGCGCTTAGCTCAGTGGTAGAGCGCTTGCTTCACACGCAAGAAGTCACAGGTTCGAACCCTGTAGCGCGCACCATTTCCCCAATCGCGACACAACAGCGCTCCATCAGAAAAGTGAGTATGGGATCTGCCATATGCTGGATTGCCGACCTCATTAAGCAAATCCCCCCCCTTCCGGTCTTGTAATCAGGCCAGGAAGGAAATCTCCCGGCCTCGCTACAGCCGATTTTGATTACAAATCAAGGTTCCCCAGCCCGCAAAAGATTGATCCTCTTGATTGCTCTCCCCCCGCATTTCCGTGGCAGCAGTCCCCTGATCGAACCAAACTCAAAAAATACAATAAACAGGCTCGATGAAGAAAATCATGGGTTGGGAGGGGCTCGAACCCTCAACCAATGCCTTAAAAGGGTTTCGATTAACAGAGTAATATTGACATTGGTGCCAATTTGGTGCCATTTTTCGCCCATGAGCAAGCGAACTTGGCCCCGGATCAAGACGGCAACGAAGAACGGCAAAAAGATGTTCCTGGCTGACGCCCGGATCGGAGGCAAAGGGGAACGCCGATACTTCGACACTCGCGTGGAAGCAGAGACATGGGGGCAGTTGCAGCGGGCCAAGCGAGCCAACGAGGGCGAGAGCGCGTTCGGCGACGACGAACTGGCGCGATATGGCAAGACCGTGCGCGATGCCGTCACGTTCTACCTCGCCCATCTACGGCGTGAATCCGCCAGCGTCAGCATTCCCGATGCCGTCGACGAACTGGTCGCAACCAAGCTTCGGGCCGGGAAGTCGCCACAATACGGAAAAGACCTTGCCAATCGGCTCCGCCGGTTGGCCGAGGCATTCCCCGGAAGCATGCTGGCACAAGTAACCACAGCTGACCTTGACGGCTTCCTGTCCTCGCTCCCGGTTGCTCCCGGAACCAAGAACACCTTCCGGCGCGACGTGCGGACGCTCTGGAGCTTCGCCAGCAAGCGCGGATGGGCCGACGCTGCGATTGCCAAGCACACCGAGGCCGCACGGGTAGACAGCGATGCTCCCGGCATCTTGACGCCAGAGCAGGCCGCCGCCCTCATGCTCGCCTCCCACGACGACGTTCTGGCTGCCTTCCATGCCATCGGCCTTTTCGCCGGCCTCCGGGTGGCCGAAATCCGCAAGCTCGATTGGCGCGACGTGGATCTCGAAGGTGGATATATCCATGTTTCCGCCCGCGCATCGAAAACCCGCTCGCGCAGGCTGGTGCCCATTCTCGAAAACCTCCGGGCGTGGATCACGCCGATTGCCCAGACTTCCGGCCCCGTGGTGTCGAAGGAACTCCGCACCCTCCATGAGCATGCACGAGACGCCGCGGGAATCACCGCTTGGCCGGACAACGCCATGCGGCATTCATTCGTCTCCTACCGCCTTGCCGATACCGGAAATGCTGCACAGACCGCACTTGAGAGCGGTCATGACCAATCCGTGTTATTCCGCCACTATCGCGAGCTTGTAAAACCCAAGGACGCGGAAAGGTTCTGGTCAATCCGCCCCACGAGCGCAGATAATGTCGTTTCAATGACCGTGACATCCTGACCTCCGATGCCCGAAAAACGATGGATCAAACCGTTCGGTCCGTTCGCCCTCCTCGTTCGCCGCGTGACGGAAAACGGCAGAGTGAAAAGCTTTTCCGTTGTACTTATTGTGTTTGATGAAGGCCGCTGGACCGATATTTCCCGGTATGACACCGCTCATGGATATGCTCATCGTGATGTTCTTGGACGGAATGAGGGCTTGCGCGGAAAGCTAAAATTACCGAATATGACGGTGAACGAAGCCTTTCGATATGCCATCCGCGACCTTGAAAAAAACGCAACGGTCTACCTCGCCGACTATGAAGCGCACTGACGGCCGGCTCACCGGCTCCCTCACCGTTGAGGCCTGCGATCGTATCTTGAAGGAACAAGGCTTTCGAGTCGTTACACCCGACGAACAGAAAGAATTCGATCGTTTCTTGAAGTGACGAAACGCACCGCCGCCGAGTAAGCACGTCCTTCTTTATGACGAGCTCTTCGATGCGGTAAGCGAAGATTCATTTGAAGCACTGGATGTAAAATTCGGGGGGTAATTTCCGTGATTGTCGGAACCGATCTTCGCTGCACAATACGGCGTAATGATATCTCCTCGCACCACTGAACGATGGGCCATTCAGATTCTCGAAAGCATACACCAAATGCGTTTCGCCGAAGATTCCCGGGTGGAGTTAAAACGGGCTTGGCCGGATTCCTATTCAATGGCAAGACGCTTGGCCGGGCATGGGAATGCAGCCGGTGGCTCCGACATTCTCTGGTTGATCGGAGTTGATGAAAAAGAAGGCATAGTTGAAATAGAGAGTGGATTCCCCGACTTGGCTGACGAAATGCCCAAAGTATTTAAATTTTTCGACGGACCATCCCCATCTTTTGTTGATCGTATTGTCGAATTCGAGAAAGGAAGATGCATCGCCATCGCTGTCGACACCACTTTCGCACCGTTCGTAGTCCGAAATCCTGAGCACGGAAAGTCGAAAGGACACGTGATAGATTTTGAAATTCCATGGCGGTCGGGTAGCCGGATTAGGTCCGCACGGCGCGACGAAATCATTCGTTTACTCGCTACAGATTTTACAAGCCCTGATATTGAGGTTTTGAAGGCCTCAATAACCAGTTCTGCCATGGCGGCCGGAAAAATGTTCTGTCAGCTCGAAATCGAGTTTTACATCATGCCTCTCTCCGAAACTCGCTTGGAACTTCCGCTACATCGAATCCAAGGTGCATTGAAACCGGACATTTCGGATGACTGGTTCAAAATCCGTGATTTTAATTTTCGCGGACTATATTCAGGAGAACTAACCACCATAGGAGGGTCGAGGCAATTTCGACGGTCGGCCGATGAAAAGTTTATAGTGACCTCATCAGGAATCACCGTTATGGCCGGCACAAAAGGTCACGTGACAGCCAAGCTCAGTATCCCGGAAGACACCTGGCACATCGCTAACTCTTTTGATGTTTTGTTTTCCTTCGAAGCGGGGCGAGAACGCATTCCGTTCGATCTTACCTGCTCTATTGATAAAAACGCTGGCGCCGCGCCATAACCCCCAGCCTTGGGCCACCAAATCAGAACGAACGACCGCTCTCTGCCATCTCGCCAGCCTTGATCGAAGA
>Ga0351878_1183_pt1 | contig 9879 bp, 6 predicted proteins | sample BONcelFGM3001D14_FD_206781 | JGI IMG/M metagenome (GOLD analysis project Ga0351878, IMG submission 206781) | Enriched cells from coal bed in the Powder River Basin, Montana, United States - BONCAT cells FGM rep3 HSBNCT.FGM.300.1.D14 ...
TCTGAGGAGGTGATATAGTTGTAGGCTTCCGCGTTGGCTGATCCGCGTTCGGGCAGGTGTTTGTAGACCTGCTCCATCGGGACGCCGAGGTATTTGGCGTAGGCGATGATGAACATTCGGGCGTAGCTTGCGCTTGAAAACTGGGACAGATCGTCATTTTCCAGATCGAGCAGTCTTTGGGCGCGCATGCGGGTTTCCTTGGCAGCCTTTTCGATGGGGATGCCCTTTCGCTCGCGTTCTGCGGCGAGCAGTGAGCCGATTGAAAGCAGCATTTGTGCGTTGTCCTCGCGTTTCATTTAGATCGAGTCGAGATCCACTAAAATTTCCCTTTCCCGGGCCCCGTCCTTGGGGCCGAGGATGCCGCGTTGTTCAAGGATGTCCACCACCCGGGCCGCCCGCGTGTATCCGAGCCGCAACCGGCGCTGAAGCATCGATGTGGACGCTTTTCCTTCCTGTCTAATGATTTCGAGACATTTCTCAACCAATTCTTCGTCCTCGTCGGAAACATCTTCGTCGGTCGAGCCGGCCTGGGACAATTTTTCGTGAATACTGGCTTCGAATTGCGGTTTGGTGTTGGCCGAAACGAAATCCACGATGCGTTTGATTTCTTCGTCCGTAACAAGGACGCCCTGCGAGCGGATGAGTTTGGAAGTGCCGGGGGGCAGGTAGAGCATGTCACCCTGGCCAAGCAGTTTTTCGGCGCCGTTTTCGTCCAGGATGACCCGGCTGTCGATTTTTGAGGCGACCTGAAAGGCGATGCGGCTGGGGATGTTGGCTTTGATGATGCCGGTGACAACGTCGGCACGCGGCGTCTGGGTGGCGACAATCATGTGAATCCCCGCGGCACGGGCCATCTGGGTGATGCGGGCGATGGCTGCCTCGACGTCGGCTGGGGCGGTTTGCATGAGATCCGCAAGCTCGTCCACAATGACCACGATGTAGGGCATGTTTTCGGGGATGATGAGATCGTCGTCTCGGGGTACCCGGATTTTTGGGATGTCTTCTTCGGGTTCTTCGGCATCCTCCGACGATTCGTCATTCTCCGTGGGGTCGATTTTTTTTGCCTGGGCGGCGGCTTCCATGTCGGCTTCGGCATCGAGTTCGGCTTGCGACTTTGGTTTTGGGCGGGCGTTAAACCCGGTGATGTTGCGTACGCCGCATTTGGCGAAGACTCGGTAGCGGAGTTCCATTTCGTCGATGAGCCAGCGGAGCGCGAGGAGGACTTTCTTGGGTTCGGTAACCACCGGAGTCACCAGATGGGGGAGGGTGTTGTAGATCTGCATCTCCACGACCTTGGGATCGATCATGATGAAGCGCAGCTCCTCGGGGGTATAACGGAAGAGTAGGCTGGCGATGATGGCGTTGATGCAGACACTTTTGCCGGAGCCGGTGGTGCCGGCGACCAGGCAGTGGGGCATCTGGCCGAGGTCGGCGATGATGGTGTTGCCGTAGACGTCCTTTCCCAGAGCGAGTGGGAGGCGGGCTTTTGCGTTCAACCATGCTTCGGTTTCGAAGAGTTCCCGAAGGGTGACTTTGACCTTGTTGGCGTTGGCGATCTCGATGCCGACGGTGTCTTTGCCGGGGATGGGTGCGAGGATGTTGATTCGCTCTGCGCGGGTGGCCCGGGCGATGTCGCGTTCGAGTGCGGTGATGCGGTCCACGCGCACGCCTTTTGCCGGGTAAATCTCGAATCGGGTGATGGTAGGGCCCTTGGTGATGTCGCCGGGGCTGGCCTGAATCCCAAACTGTCCCAATGTGTCGATGATGTGGTCCTGAATGGCCTTGAGTTCCGAGGGGTCCGCGGGGATGCGGCCGATGTCGTCGGCGGGGTCGAGTAGATCGAATGAGGGGAGGGTGTAATTTTCGAGATGGACTTCCTGTAGCCCCGGGGTGATGGCGGTTTTTTTGGATTTTGACGCTGGGGCCGGCGGTTTTTTCGACGGCGCGGGCACGGAGGCATCGATGATTTTGGGTTCCGGAAATTTCTGCTCGGCCTCGGCGTCCGGTTTTTTGGGAGGGGTGTCTTTTTCTCCTTTTTTCCGGCGGAGTTTTTTCTCGAGCATTTCGGTTGTCTTTTCGAGATCGCGCTGGTTTTTTTCGAAGAGTTCTTCCTCTGAAAGGCGTTCAAGCCGTCGTTTTCGACGTTTTGCAAACCATGCGGCTATGCCGGAGACACACATTCTAACGAAGCGGATGGGGTGAAATCCTGTGAGCAGGATGAGACTGGCAAGATACAATCCCGTGAGCACGATCGCGGAGCCGACGAAGCCCAGTGCGTTGCCGAATGCCTTCTCGCCCACGTATTTACCAAACCAGCCGCCGGGCCCCTCGATATGAAAGGCGCGATTCCAGCCGGCCAGAAACCACGGTTGCAGGTGCAGCAGGCTGGCACCGCTCAGGATGAACAGGAAGCTCCAGCCGATTCGTCCTTTCAGGCTGAATCGCGTGAAGAGCAACTTCGCCGCGCCAAATCCCAGCAGGAGCACCGCGATCAGGTAGGAGGCTGCTCCAAAGAGAAAATACAGCAGCCCGGCGACCATGACGCCTACGATGCCTACGAAATTGCCGATTTTCGGATTGGGCGGCGTGACGTGACTGAAGAAAATCCACGAAGGAACATCCGCCGGGTCGAAGGAGACCAGTGCCAGGAGCAATAGCAGGCCGACAACCAGGAGCATGACTCCCAGTGCTTCATCGATGGCTGCTTTACCGGATTTTCCCATTGGCGAACCGTCACCTATCGCAAAAGCGGAGCTGCGGTTCAAGAGAACCCCGAAGGAATCCCTCTCGCTCCAGAGCGGGGGTGGCGGTTTTGGAGGGGTTTACAACCGCTCAACTTCCCGTTTTTCGACGAAGATGGGCAGGCCTTCCCGTGAGAAATTGGCCATTAATTCCTCCGGGTCCAGCGCTTCGGGCATCATTACCCCGCGTTCGGGGATTTTTCCGGTGACCAGGAGCCGGGCGGTGAGTGCCGGGGGGATGCCCGTTTGCACGAGCGTGAGGGAGTATCCGTATTTTTCGTACGTCTCGCGGTGGCTGTCCATCGAGTAGACGAAATACTCCACCCGCTTGCGATCCTTGGTGCCGCGGACCTCGGTGCCTACGCAGGAAAATCCGTCCACCGTGGCACCGAGCTGGGCCGGCTTGGGCAGGCTGGCCGAGGCTACGCGCACCGGAGCCACTTCGACGCCATCGACGCGGATTTTTTTCCAGGAATCGAGGTTGAGGAGTTGCAGGGTTTTGGAAATGTTAACGACCTTGTCGGGGACGCTGTATTTGAAGACCGAGTAGCGGACGCCTTTTTCGACAAAGGGCGGGTGAATGCCGAGACTGACGCCTTCCTCGTGGGCGACGGCATACGTTTTTTGAAGGCCGATGGGCTCCGGGAAGCGTACCCATTCCACTTCGGTTTCCAGCGGTTTTCCGCTGACCACGCGGCCGTCGCGGACGTAGTAGGGTGGTGCGCCAAGTTCCTCAAAAAAGGTCTCGGGCGAGAAAAGCACCGCAAACCGGTAGCCGCGCACTTCCGCATTATCCGCATCCAGAACGCGAATGCTCGATGCGGTATCCAGCCGGTCCATGGCCCAGCGAGCGAATACATTGACCGCACCGGGATCCATGCCCATGCACAGGATGCCGGCCAGGTCTTTTTCGAGAAAGCGCTCGTTGAAGAGTTCGATCTCGGTCTCGTAGGAGTTCTTGTTCTGCTTTTTGACCCCCGGTGGCGCGTAGATGTCGGCCGCCATGTCGAGGTAATGGGAGCCCGCACGCACACAGGCTTCCATGACGGAGTGGTTCGTCTGGCAGACGCAGGCATTGCAGGTCACCTTGACGTGGTGCTCCTTCATCAAGGCCGTCAGCTGGTCGGTATCCATCGCATTGGCCTGCACGATGACGAACCGGCTTTTCGGTGTGCGCTCCGCCAGCTTGCGGGCGAATGTCGGGTCCATGTCCGCAAGCACAATGCGGTCAAAACAATCATACTCGTGAAGTCGCTGCCCAATTACGGAGCCGACTCCACCGGCTCCGATTACCATCGCATTTGCCATAAAAAATTCCGTGGACTCCCATTCCCCCGACAGGGAGTCGTTTCCAAGCATCCTACGCCATGCCTGGCATTTGGGCAAGCACACCGGACAAATCGCGGCGGCTGGACGATGTAAAATCCCCTTTGCGTTGGGCCGGGACCCCTGCATGGTGTGCAGTCTCAAACTGTGAAGAAATCGCTCAGTCTCTTTCTTGCCCTGCGCTACCTTAAGCCCAAGCGCACGTTCCTTTCGATCATTACGCTTATTTCCATCGTCGGGGTGACGCTCGGCATTACGGTGCTTATTCTCGTGATTTCGGTGATGACGGGATTCGAGCTTGAGCTTCAGAAGAAAGTCATCGGCTTCGACGCCCATGTGGTCGTGACCAATGGCGGGTTAATGCAGGGCTGGCGGAAGCTGGCGGATGAGATCAAAGATCTGCCCGGTGTGGTAGCCGTTGCTCCTTACATGCAGGGGCCGGTGCTTGCCGAGTTCCAGCACCGCCGGTACGCGCCCAAAATTCGTGGGATCGACCCCGAACAGGAATCCCGCATCAGCGACATCAAGAAATTCATCGTTGCCGGCGATCTCGATCTCGATGGAGACAAATGCGTCATCGGCTCCGAACTGGCGCACATGCTGGGTGTCCGGGTCGGCGACCAGCTCTCCCTCTACTCGCCCGAAAATATCGAATCCGTGGTCGACGAACTCGACCGGCTCAAGCAGGAGGGGAAAAACAATCCCGAGGAAATCGACCAGGTCAAGGAGATGATCCTCCCCACCGAGCTCACGGTTACCGGCATTTTCGAAAGCGGGCGCTATCTTTACGACAGCGAGTTCATCCTGGTCCCGCTCTTCGTCGGCCAGGAACTCTACGGCCTCGGTGGCGATATTCACGGCCTTGCCATCAAGACGGAAGATCCCTTCCAGGCCGAGGTCGTCAAACAGGAGATCATGGAAAAAATCGAACCGCCGAATCTCGCGCTGACATGGGTCGACATGAACAAACAGCTTTTTGACGCCATTGCCATGGAGCGCAGCGTTATGTTTTTCCTCCTTATGTTCATCATCCTCGTGGCCGCGTTCGGCATCATGAACACCCTCATTACCGTCACCGTGCAGAAGACGCGCGAGATCGGCATCATCAAGGCTCTTGGAGCGCAGACCCACCAGATTATCGGCATTTTTGCGGCCCAGGGCATGGTGGTGGGCTTTTTCGGCACGATTACGGGGCTGACTCTCGGGATGACCCTCATTCGCTTCCGTAACGAGTTCAGCCAATGGCTGGCCGATGTCCTGCATATCGAGATCTTTCCGCGCTCGGTCTACCAGTTCAGCGAGATTCCGGCGAAAGTCGTTCCGTCCGACGTGGCCATCATCTGCATCAGTGCATTCTGCATTTGCGCCGTCGCGGCATTGATTCCCGCCTGGTTCGCCGCACGGCTCGATCCCGTCAAGGCGCTTCGTTACGAGTAGCGAGCGCCTCGTCCGCGCTTCGTGAGCATCCTCTGGGCAGTGCCTTCGGATCGCGCCCGATCAGGATGAAATCCTCCCCGGCCCGGATCGCCAAATCCCGGGTCTGCACCGCACAGACGGAACCCAGATTCATGGCGTCGAACAGGCGCAGCACGCCCATCCCGCCTTCTGCGACCTCGCACCCCGTCTCCGGGTCGATGACCACGCCTCTCGCCCACGGCGGCCGACGGTGAGGCGCCCCCACGCCCGCCGTGTAAAACTGTGACGACAGCTCGGTCATCCCGTATTCATTAAAAATCGCATCCGCCCCCAGGCCCAGCCGTTCGCCAAACATCCCATGGAGCGCCTCCTTGGAGAGTGCGCGCCGGGTTCCCTTGTAGCCTCCCGTTTCCACCGCCGCGGAGGCTTCCGGCAGTCGGAGGCGGCGGCACTCCAGCCATTCGAACCAGTCGAGAAAGGCCAGGGCCGTGCCGAAAAGAGTCACTGGTTGCGATGCCTGATCGATTCTTTTCTCCAGCTCTGCCCAGGCTCTTCCGGAGCTGCGCACAAAAAATGCTGAAGACGGAGCCAACCACGATGCCATTTGACTCAAGGACGAATAAGGCGCTTCCACTGCGTCCGGCACGAGCGCAAGCACTCCGGTCCGCCGGAGGCCGGCGCGCATCCATCCTGATTCCGAGGCAGCCTTGTAAAGCCGTAACGATTTAAAGTGATGTTCGCCGTACCCCTCGCCAGTCGTGCCGCTGGTACGAAATGTTCGCACGGTTTCCTCAGCCGGGAAACACCGTACCGCGCATTGCTTGAAAATCTGCTGGGGCAGCGCCGGGATGTCCCGCCAGTCGCGGACCGCCGGGCGGGTGTCGCAGAACGCACGGTAGCCGGAGTTGGCTGTGCGCTGGAAAGCGTGGATTTCGAGGAGCATCTCCCCGAGATTTTCCCGCTCCGCATCGTCCGTCCAGCGCAGCAGGCGGTCTTCCAGCTCGGTAAATTTATCGGCCATGACGGCGTCATACTAGCCTGCCGCCCCTGCCGGGGTTCCATGACAAAATTGTCACACGCCAGTCCGGGCTCATTCGGTTTACAACGGGTTCAGTCGTAGCACTTCAATGAGTTGTAAGCGTTCCTGCCATCCGGTATGCCTTTTGTGGGTGCTTTTTGCATTCCTCGTGCAGCCGCTTTGGGGGCAGGGAACCGGCCGTGGCAAGACGGCGGACGAGATTTATATCGCGGCCGTCACTGCTTACAACAAAGGTCAGTTTGAAGAAGCGGTCGCTGGATTTAACAAATACATCGCCGACTATGGCGCTTCCGAGCAGGCCCGGGAGGTGATCGCCCAGCTCCGTTACCCCCTGGCCATGAGCCTGCTGCATCTCCAGCAGTTCGACGACGCGCTTCCCGCTGTCGAAGCCGCCCTCGGCACGGAGCCGCCGCCGATTCCCGCTCAGAAGGAAACCCTCCTTTTCTGGAAGGCAGTCTGTCTCATGCAGCAGGAGGACTACGAAGCCGCACGCGAAGCCTTCGTTAAATTTCAGAGCGAGTTTCCCAAAGGCGAAAAAGCCGGCGAAGCCATTCTGCTCCATGCGGTTGCCTATTTGCTTCAGGATAAATTCGAGGAAGCCGCCAGCCAGCTCGGGCAGGTCAAGGGGCGGCTTTCACCCATCGATCGGGGCCGCGCTTCCGTTCTCGAACTCTACGCCCTTATTGAATCCGGCCAGAAAAACAAGGCGCTCGACCTCGTCGTGGAGGAATTCCCCCGCATCGACCAGATGCTCCAGATCGCGACCTTCCAAACCCTCGTCTTGCAGCTCGGTTCCAGCTTTCTCGAGGACAAACAATACCGCAAGGCCATCCTGTGCCTCCAGCGCGTATGGAGTCGCGACCGTCTGCTGACTCATCAGGAAAAGCGCCTTGCCGACCTTGAGGACGCACTCGCCGCTGCCGAGGCACAGCCCGCTTCGGATGCCTACCGCAAATTTCAGCTCCGGCAGATCATTGCCAAGGTCCGGCGCGAGCTTCAAAACTTCCAGAAGATCGAGAACTTCGATTCCGCCCTCCGCCTGCGGCTCGCCACGGCTTTCCAGGCCATGCGCCGCTATCGAGAGGCCGCCCTCATCATGGAGGAAATGCTCACTGAAATGCCGCCCGATCCGGTTGTCGAAGCCGCCACGGTGAATCTCGTCCAAAGCTGGTCCGCCATCGAGCGCTGGGACAAGGCCATCACTGCCGCCGAACTCTTCGAGAAAAAATTCCCGAAATCCGCCAAGCTCCCCATGGTGCTCTACCTCAAGGGCATTGCCGAGCAGCGTGACAACCGGCAGCCCGCCGCCATCGCCACCTTCTCGGACATTCTGAAGAAATATCCCGACTCCGAATTCGTCCCCCGGGCGCTCTTCATGAAGGGCTTCAGCCAGCTCCTGGCCGAGCAAAACCCCGAGGCCATCGCCACTTTCGACGAATTCGCTGCAAAATACGGCAACCACGAGTTCGCCGATGCCGCCGCCTATTGGCGCGGCATGGGATTTTCCTTCGATAAACAGCACGACAGGAGCCGCGAGGCCATGGCCGCCTACTTGAAAAAATATCCCGAAGGCGCTTGCCGCGGCCTGGCGACTTTCCGCATCGCCTACGCCGATCAATCCCTCCTTCGCTATCCCGAAAGCATCCGTGAGCTCCTCGACTATCTGCGGGAATACCCCGGCCACGAATCCAACAACGAAGCCCTCCTCTTGCTCGGAGACGCCTACATGGCCGAAGGCGAGATTGATTACGGCATTGCCGCCTTCAAGCGCATCCCGCCTGAGGATACGAAATTTTTTGAAGAGGGCTGGTTCAAGATCGGCAAGGCGCTTCGCCTCCAGGAGAAACCCGGCGAAATGCGGGCGCACTTCGAGCAATTTTGCGCCGAGCACCCCCGCAGCCCCCGCGCCGCCGAGGCCATCTACTGGATCGGCTGGACTTACCGGCAGGCTGGGGACAACGACAAGGCTCGAGAGGTCTATTGGGAGGCCATCACCAGCATGGGCAACGACCCATCCATCCGCAGCGTCGATGAGCTCTTTCCCGCGCTGTCCAAGCTCTACAAGTCGCCCGAAGAGCAAACCCAATACCTCGCCCGCCTTCGCGATCTAAGAGAAGAGGCCGACGCCAGTGACAAAAAGACCCTCGCCATGCGCTCCCTGTGGGCGCAAGCCCAGGTTCTTGCGGCAAAAAATGGACCCGCAGCGGACGGGCTCATGCTGGCCGCCGCCGATCGTGCCGAGGTCTCCTCGACGAATCCCATGCTGCTGGCCAACTTCGCGGAAACCCTCCAGGCCCACGGCCAGGCCGACCGTGCCGAGCAAATGTGGCGCGATCTCATCAAATGGAATCCCCGTGCCAGCCAGAAAGCGCAGGCCTTTTTTGCCCTCGCGAATCTCGAACTCTCCCGCGGCAATGAGCCCGCGGCCCTTGCCTGGATGGATCGATTCGAGCACGAAACCGGCGGATCCCTCCTGCTCTCACGGGTTCTCCTTGCCAAGGCGGACATCCTGGCCAAACGCGGTCAGTTCGACGCCTCCCGCGCCGCGCTCGAACGCCTCCTCGCCAGCGAATACGCCTCTGGCCCGGACAAGGTCGCCGCCCTCTACACGATCGGCGATCTCTACATGCAACAAGGCAAACCCGAGCTTGCCATCCCGTACTTCCAGCGCATTTACATCCTCTACGGACGGTGGTCGGACTGGGTCGCCAAAGCCTACTTCCGCAGTGGGGAAGCCTTCGAAAAAATCAACGATCCTGAGTCCGCACGCAAGACCTACGACGAAATGACCAAAGTCGAGGCCATCCGGGCCTGCCCGGAAATGGAAAAAGCACGCAAACGTCTCGAAGCGCTTGGAGGAGCGGTAAAATCATGAGCGTCCGCACCGCCGCCCTGCCGCTCCTCGCCCTGCTTGCGTTCGCAGGCGCATCCCATGCGCAGGACACGCTTTTCATGAGCGATACGGCCGGCAGCATCCGCACAGGCAGGGTGCGTGGTTGCGATGCCGGTTTTGTAAAACTTGAAATTCCGCTCAAAGGCGCGTCCGCTGTTGCCACCGTTACCGTGCCCCTGGCTGAGATTGCCCAGATCGAGTTTGCCCCCGACGAAGCCCGGGACCGTCTGCTCGAAAATGCCAGCGCGGCCACCCTGCCACAAATCGCGGCGCTCTTTCGGAAATGGGAACCCTTCCTCGGACTGGCCAAGTCCCCCGCCGGCAAGGCGGGTAACGTCTACGCGGGTCTGCTGCTCAAGTCCGGCGAGTCCGAAAAGGCAAGGCAGGCACTCGAACTTTTTTCGCGGATCGAAAAGGATGGCTGGAGCGACGACGACCGTCTGGCTGCCCGGCAGGGCCGGCTG